>Ga0315904_10013813_pt1 | contig 10095 bp, 6 predicted proteins | sample LakEriMetagenome_6_FD_203529 | JGI IMG/M metagenome (GOLD analysis project Ga0315904, IMG submission 203529) | Freshwater fungal communities from buoy surface, Lake Erie, Ohio, United States - Buoy 12 MA120 | ecosystem: Environmental > Aquatic > Freshwater > Lake | place: USA: Lake Erie, Ohio...
TACTGTAATCATAAGATCAGGAGCTTTAAAGAAATTATTGCGTTTATCTCTTACGATAATTTCAGTGATGAGAATTTCATCGCCCGGTTTGAGGTTTTCATAAATCATCTTCCTCCATTTTTCTTCGAGCACCGGAGCATTCCGAACAATAGTTGAGTTGCTGTTGAATCTTGTTTTTACTTCGCCTGTCTGTTCATCTTCATACCTGTCTTTACTGCGGTACACCATTATGAATTTTGAAATGGCATAACGGTTCTTTTTATCATCAATCACCCAAACAGCAGAATCAATCACATTCAATACAAATTCCAATGGAAGCTTGCCTCCTTTCGTATTACCCCAAAAAATTTGCAATGGAGGTGGTATAAGTTTGGGAGTGGGCTGCTGTGCATTACAAAGTGTAACTGCCAATACAAGTAAAGACAATATGATTGTTCTTTTCATCATGACTATAACGCTGCTAAACTCTCTTCTATTGCTTTGATCTTTGCTTCAGCATCTGCTTTTTTCTTTTGCTCCAATGCCACTACCTCGGGCTTTGCATTCTGTACAAATCGTTCATTACTCAGTTTTTTTTCAACTGATGCCAAAAATCCCCGCTGGTAATCCAACTCTTTTAAGAAAGCTTCTTTTTGTGAAGAACTATCCAACTCTATTTCACTTTCTAAGTAAAACTTATCTTTTTGCACTACTGCAGAAATCGCTCCTGCAACGGTAGATGAAACAAAACTCACCTGCGTTGCATTTACCTGCTTGGCCAGAATGGTTTCAAAAGATTGATAGGCTTCCTTTGTTGCCGTTTCAATGTGCAATTTGATGGTGTCTTTTGGTTTCAGCTGATTTTTAATGCGTACATCACGGAGTGAAGTGATCACATCTTTCAGTAAGATTCCATTTGCAATAACCGCTTCATCTTTAACAACAGTTGTTTTCAGTTGTTTGATAGTTAAATCATCTCCAGCACTGCGTTGTTTCAACTGCTGATAAATTTCTTCAGTAATAAATGGCATGTAAGGATGCAGTAATTGCATTAACTCTTCAAAGAAAGAAACTGTTTTTTCATATACGGCTTTTTCAATGGGTTGTTCAAAACCGGGTTTCACCCATTCTAAATACCAACTGCAAAAGTCATCCCATATTAAAGAATAAATCGTTTTCAATGCTTCACTCAAACGGAATTCTTTGAACATGATTTCAAGATCAGCTTTTGCTTCATTCAATCTGTTTTCAAACCATAGTACTGCAAAACTATTGTTTACCGGCTGTTGATTATCGGCTTGTCTTCCTTCCCACATCTTCACCAACTTCAATGCATTCCAAATTTTATTATTGAAGTTGCGGCCTTGTTCATTGCTGCTTTCATCCCATAGTAAATCATTTCCAGCAGGAGATGAAATCATAATACCAAAACGACAGGCATCAGCTCCATACTTATCAATTAATTCTAATAAATCAGGAGAGTTACCAAGACTCTTACTCATTTTTCGACCCTGCTTATCACGCACAATTCCTGTAAAATAAACTTCACGGAAAGGAATTTGTTTTTGATATTCCATTCCCGCCATAATCATTCGGGCAACCCAAAAGAAAATAATTTCAGGTGCAGTAACCAATGTGTTGGTGGGATAGTAATATTGAATGTCTTTATTGCGTGGATCACTGTAACCTTTAAATACTTCAAAAGGCCAAAGCCAGGAAGAAAACCATGTATCTAAGCAATCATCATCCTGCCTTACATCATTAATTATTAATTGTTGATTGGCAATTTTTAGCTTTTGATAAGCTTCTTCTCTTGTAGCTGCTACTGCAAATGAACCATCCGGAGCATACCATGCTGGAATACGATGACCCCACCATAATTGACGGCTAATGCACCAGTCTTTAATGTTCTCCATCCAATGGCGATACAAATTTTTAAACTTGGGTGGATAGAATTTTATTTCATCATTGATCACTACATCCAATGCAGGGCCACTTATTTTTTTCATATCAACCCACCATTGTAAACTCAGCCTTGGTTCTACAACTACATCTGTACGTTCACTATGTCCCACTTCACTTGTATAATCTTCAATCTTTGAAATAAACCCTTTTTCTTCCAGCTCTTTTACAATTTTCTTACGTGCTTCAAAACGGTCTTCACCAATATAAATTTGAGCAGCTTCGCTAAGTGTACCATCATCATTCAACACATCAACAACTTCGAGGTTGTGTTTTTGACCAAGCTGGTAATCATTCATGTCATGAGCAGGTGTAACCTTTAATGCACCGGTACCAAAATCCATTGTTACATAATCATCAGGAATAATTGGTATACGTCGATTAATTAAAGGAACAAATGCAAACTTTCCATGCAAATGTTTGTAACGTTCATCTTTCGGGTTTACACAAATAGCAGTATCACCCATAATTGTTTCGGGGCGAACGGTAGCGATTGTAATGTTGTTATCAGTTCCTTCTATTTTATAGTTCAGATAATACAACTTCTGCTGCGTCTCTTTGCGTATAACTTCCTCATCACTCAACGCAGTCTTGGCTTTTACATCCCAATTGATCATGCGCTTGCCACGGTAGATGTAACCTTTATTGTACAAATCAATAAATACATTGATTACACTTTTATAGTAATCATCATCCATGGTAAAACTTGTTCTGTCCCAATCCAAACTACAACCAAGTTTTTTTAACTGTTGCAAAATAATGCCGCCATATTTTTCTTTCCATTCCCAAGCGTACTTTAAAAAATCTTCACGGCTTAAGGATGCTTTTTGAATTCCTTTTTCACGAAGCATCTGTACTACTTTAGCTTCAGTTGCAATAGATGCATGATCAGTACCCGGCACCCAGCAAGCGTTTTTGCCATTCATCCTTGCACGACGCACAAGTATATCCTGTATAGTATTATTGAGACAATGACCCATGTGTAACACGCCCGTTACATTGGGTGGGGGAATAACAACGGTAAACGGCTCACGCTCATCGGGTGTGCTGTTGAAGTATTTTTTTTCATTCCAGTAACTATACCACTTCTGTTCTGATGCACTGTGTTCGAAATTTTTACTCAGCTCCATAATTATAATTATTCTTCAATTCTTAATGGCGGCAAAGGTAATAAAAGAGGGCGGTGGGCAGAAATGAAAAAGTCCTGCTCATTGAGCAGGACTTTTTCATTAGAAATTAAGGTCAAAAATTATTTTTCATTTGATCCATCAGCAGGTATATTGAACATGCTGCGTACTTGATCATAACTCATTGCTTTAACCTGATCAACTGTATAGCCAGCAGCAGGACCGCTGGTAATACGACCACCTGCAATGCCACCAGGAATTAAGACGTAACGATACTCAATACCAAGTGAATTAAAATTTGCAACACTTACAGTCCAGACAATACCTGTAGCTCTATATTCAAAATTAATTGTACCGCCAGTGGCAGGTAATGCATGTACCCACTCATTAGTATAATTAGCAAATGTACCCGAGGCAGGTGGGAATTCAATCCTGTTTGCATCAGTATATGGTAATGGAACAACCTGACCTGTAATATTTGCAGTAGGTGCAACACCAGTAACTGCTCCGGTTAAGGTTGGGGGATTACGCATAAAAGTTAATACTACACTAGTACTTAATGATGCTGCAGTAATACCAGGTGCAGGACGTGAATATCTTGTTCTGATCTGTCCTGTTGTTGAAACTACAGTCCACGATGCTGCAGCCCAGCTTGAGTAAGTAACAGTTGGTGCAGGTGCAGCGGGACCAGTAGGGCCTTGTACACCTGTAATTCCTTGAGGGCCTACTGGTCCTGACTGACCGATAGTGCCTTGCACACCTTGCACACCAGTGGGGCCGGCAATACCAACAGGACCTGTAGCACCTTTATCTCCTTTTGAGCAAGAACTAAACAGTGCAATTGCTGCAAATGATAATAGTGAAAATATATGTTTTGCTTTCATTTGAATAAATTAAAATGTGTTAAGAATTATTTTTCATTGCTGCCTGTCTCGGGTATGTTAAACATACTTTTAACCTGCTCATAAGATAAAGCCTTGATTTGATCAACTGTATAACCTGCAGCAGGACCTGAAACCATTTTACCTCCCAAACTTGTTCCCGGTATAATGATATACCTTGTTTCAACTGTTCCCAACTGTGCAGTTGTATAAGGAGTTGTACTGTTATGTTTATAAAGGAAACGAAGGTTGCCTCCGATATTCATGATATAACTGATTTCATGAAAATTAATTCCTGTACCTGTTTGAATACGCATAGGTAATTGTGCAGTATTTGATGCCGGTAATGTAGGTACTGAACGGGCAAATGCCAGTACAACACCATTTGACATGATTGTACTTGTAATACCGGGAGCAGTTCTGTCATAAACAAATCTTGCTCCATAAAGTGCAATATTTGTTGTTGTCCAGTTTGCTTCACCTGAAGTTGCCCATGAAGAATAAGTTACATTGGTAACGCCTGCAGCACCTTGAGCACCAACTGGGCCAGTTGCACCAATAGGACCGATTGGACCTTGTGGTCCTGTAGGACCTACTAATCCGACTGCGCCGCTTGGACCCTGAGGTCCTGTTGCTCCACGGTCTCCTGTATCACCTCTCCTTGAGCAGGAAGAGATGAAAATTGCAACTTGAAGAAGTATTATTAAGATTGATATTTTTTTCATAACTGATTTCATTGTAGATGTAAAAAATTATTAAGAGTACAGCATTATTCGTTTGATCCGTTTTCAGGAATTTTAAAAGTTTTAATCACGTCATTGTAGGACATACTTTTTAATTCATCCTTAGTGTAACCTGCTGCAGGGCCACTAATAAATCTTCCACCTGACGTTGAACCTGGAATAATTACATATCTCAACTCAATTGCACCTAATGTTCCAAGAGTCCATGGGTTTGAACTTGAATACAAAAACCTGAGTGTTCCGGGAGCGGGTATCACAAAATTATAATAGTCGTTATAAGTAGAAATCCATTCTGTATAAGGTAATTGTGATCCTATTGTTGGACCGTAAGTTGGTGTGTTACGAATGAAAGCCAAAACAACTCCTTGATTAATAATGGCTGATGTTATAGAAGGAACACTTCTGTCAAGCAATGCCCATACACCAGGATAAGCACTGGCTCCTGTGGAAGTCCAAAGTGTTGTGCCCGGCCCGTTGTTAGAAGCCAGCCAATTTGAATAAATAATGTTTGAAACAGCACCTATTGGACCTGTGGGACCTGGAAGTCCTTGTGGTCCTTGTGGTCCTTGTGGCCCTGTTGCACCTACTGGTCCCTGGGCTCCAGATAAGCCGGCGATACCTTGCAAACCTTGAGGCCCGGTAGCGCCTGTTTCTTTTTTACAGGAACTTAGTACAAGCGCTCCGGTAAATAGTAATACTAAACTGAAAGTAAACCTTCTCATAGCGTTTTTGGTTTTTATTGATTAAGAATTATTCTGATAGCTCAGATATTAATTTAAATAAACAGTTAAGTGGTTAGCCAGGGAGGATGAGTGGAATTGATGGCAATATAAAAATGATTAACGAAACCAGCAAATACTATTTGTGATATTTAATGATGTTTATTTTGCTTACTGTGCCTAAATTGTGCATTCGGAAACTTTTTTAATTTCAACATTACTTGCTGTATGCGATTATTACCTTTTTTACTTTCACTTGTTTTCACTTGCGGGTTGGTCTATGTATTAAATACCAGGATTGGGCCTGCGCCTGCTTTTGGTAAGTTTTTAAGTCCGCAACATGGGTTTTGGCAAAATGCAGAACCTTCACTTGAAAACTTTAGCTCTGAGTTCAATCTCCCTCAATTAAAAAGTGATGTTCAGGTATATTTTGATGATCGCCTTGTTCCACATATAAATGCTCAAACAGATGCCGATGCTTATTTTGTTCAGGGGTTTATACATGCTAAATTCCGTTTATGGCAAATGGAGTTTTCTACTCATGCTGCTGCAGGGCGGCTTAGTGAAGTTGTAGGAGAGAAAGCAATCAACTTTGACAGGGAGCAACGGCGTATAGGGATGGTATATGCAGCTGAAAATATGTTGAAAGAAATGGAAGCAAATGAATTTACAAAACTTGCAGTTGATCAATATACAGCTGGGATTAATTCATATATCGCACAGTTGAGTGAAAGTGAATTACCAATTGAATATAAATTATTGGGGTATCAACCAGAAAAATGGTCGAACTTAAAAACTGCTCTCTTTATTAAGCAAATGACAAAAACGCTTGCTTATACAGCTGATGATCTTGCAAACACAGCTTTGAAAAATATATTTAGTGATGATCAAATGCAAATCCTGTTTCCTGAAACGCAGGATTCACTTTCACCTATCATTCCTTCAGCAACAAGTTTTGAAAAACCGGCTTTTGAACCAGTAGCTCCTGCCAATGCAGATTCAGTTTATCTCCAAAAAAGAGATTCAACAATGATGATGGCTTATTTAGAACAACCATCAAAAGATAATGGCAGTAATAACTGGGCTGTGAGTGGCAGTAAAACAAAAAGCGGAGCTCCTATTCTATGTAATGATCCGCATCTGGATTTAACACTTCCGGCCATTTGGTACGAAATTCAGATGACTACAAATACTATGAATGCTTATGGTGTTTCTTTTCCCGGAATTCCGGGTGTGGTAATTGGGTTTAACGATAGTATTGCATTTGGATTTACCAATGCCGGTCGTGATGTACGTGACTTTTATGAAATCAGTTTTAAAGATGCCGACAAAAAGGAATATTGGTTTAATAAAGACTGGAAAAAAGCAGAGCAACGTATTGAAGAAATTAAAATAAAAGGAAAGCCAAGTATGTTTGATACGGTTGCATATACAGTGTTTGGTCCGGTTACTTATGATGCCTCATTTACTAATCCGCTCACAGGTGGTAAAGCTATTGCAACCAGATGGATGGCGCATTTCCCCAGCAATGAATTACTTATGTGGTATTATCTCGACCGTGCAAAAAACTACGATGATTATTACACTGCTCTTCAGAATTTCACAGTTCCATCGCAAAACATGGTGTTTGCAAGCAAGCATGGTGATATCGCACTAAGGCAACAAGGACATTTCCCCTTAAGATGTAACAGGCAGGGAGTTTATGTAATGCCCGGCACTGACAGCAGTTATTTATGGCAGGGTACCATACCGCTTACTGCTACACCCGCTTCATATAATCCTGAACGTGGATTTGTAAGCAGTGCTAATCAAAGGCCTGTTGATTCAACATATCCTTACTATATTCCAGGTGGGTACGATGTATACCGTGGTTTGGAAATAAACCGCAAGCTCAGCAGTATGAATAACATTACTCCACAGGATATGATGCGGCTGCAAGGCGATAACTTTAATCCATTTGCTGAAGTGATGGTGAAGCTAATGAAGAAATATACAGATGTAACAAAACTCAACGCTCAGGAAAAACAATATTTTGATTTGTTGATTAACTGGAATTTGATGAACGATGTACAATCAAAAGCAGCAACTGTTTTTCAATTGTGGTATGATAAACTGAAGACGAAAGTTTGGAAAGATGAGTTTGCCCAAAAGGATTCAAACATTTATTTAATGCCCAATGATTATACATTGGCCGATGCGATCACTAAAGATTCTGCATTTTCTTTTATTGATGATATTAATACACCACAGAAAGAAACTGTATATGATGTGTTTACTTCTTCATTTAAAGAAGCGGCGACTGATATGACAAAAGCTGAAAAAGAAAATAAGTTAGAATGGGGTGTTTATAAAAATACCACTGTTTATCACATTCTCCGTACAGCAATGATGCCTTTCGCTAAATCGGGTTTGATGATTGGCGGTGGAAAACATATTGTAAATGCAACGCAGCACAGCCATGGCCCAAGCTGGCGCATGATTGTGCATCTTACTAATGAAACGGAGGCTTATGTTGTATATCCCGGCGGACAAAGCGGAAACCCAGGCAGCAAATACTATAGTAATTTTATTGATACCTGGGCAAAAGGGCAATATTACCGAGCATGGGTTATGAAGAAAGGAGATACTGAGAATCCAAAAATCCGCTGGATAATGAGTTTTAAAAAGGTGTAAGTTAAACAAACAATAACTATTTGTAAATGAAATGCCCATAAACAAAGCTTAGTAACAGAAAATGATTATGAGCATCCTATGTGACAATAGTTTAAAACAAAACATAAACACATGAAATTTTTTGCAGCATTTATACTCACGGCATTATTAAGTTTTGCAGGTGGATTATATATGGATTGGTGGATTATTGCAGTGGCAGCATTTCTTGTTGCTGCATTTATTCCGCAAAAACCATTTTACTCTTTTCTTGCAGGTTTTCTTGCTTTGTTTTTTTTGTGGACATTGATGGCTTCTTATATTGATGTTAAAAACAAACATCTACTCTCAACAAAAATTGCAGAAATACTTTTTAAAACACCTTCGCATTGGCTCATAATGATGGTTACAGGGCTTGTGGGTGCATTGGTTGGAGGCTTTGCTGCATTAACAGCAAGTTTTATCAGAAAGAAGCAGGCTTAATTATTTATCAAATTACTAACACGCATCTTTTTATTTTCGTGCAGTATGAAGACTGTTCTGCTTTTTATTTTTTGTGTGATAACAATTCATTTCTCATTTGCAGGAAAAATCTCCGGAAAGGTTACTTCATCCACAGGTGAGCTACTTCCATTTTCAACCATTAGTGTAAAGGGAAAGAATATCAATACGAATGCAAATAGCCAGGCTTTTTATTTTTTAGAACTACCAACAGGCACTTATTCTATTGTGTGTCGTCATGTGGGATATGAACGCATTGAACAGACCATTACCATTACAAATGATTCACAGGAATTTAATTTTGTACTACAACCGCAGAAAGTAAACTTAAAGGAAGTTGTAGTTACTGCCGGCGCTGAAGATCCTGCCTATACTATCATACGCAAAGCCATTGCTAAACGTAAGGAACACCTGGAAGAAAATGACGTGTTTCAATGTGAAGTATACAGCAAGGGTACTATGAACCTTCGTAGCTATCCCAAAAAATTTATGGGTGAAACGGTTGATTTTGAAGATGGTGATACCAGTAAAAAGAAAATGATTTATCTCTCTGAAACTGTTTCCAAACTTTCTATAGATAAACCTAATAAAGTTAAAATTGATGTACTTAGTACAAGGGTAAGCGGTCAAAGTGATGGTTATGGTTTTGCGGGCGCTCGTTTCTTCAGCTTTTATGAAAACAATGTGCAGATAAGCAGTTCACTCAATCCAAGAGGATTTGTTTCGCCCATTGCAGAGAATGCATTAAGTATGTACAAATACAAATATGAAGGTGCCTTTAGTGAAGATGGTAAACTCATCAGTAAAATAAAAGTAATACCACGCAGAAAACTTGAACCTTGCTTCAGCGGTTATATCAATATTGTGGAAGATGAGTGGCGCATACACAGTTTGGAATTGCAATTGACCAAACAAAGCCAGATGGATCTTGCTGATACTCTCCGTATAGAGCAACTCTATCAAATGCTGGGTGTAAATGAATGGGTAGTGCAAAGCCAGGTTTTATTTCCATCAGTAAAAATTTTCGGATTTGATGCTTATGGCACATTTGCCAATGTGTACCGCAACTTTAATTTGAAACCGGCATTCGATAAAAAGTATTTCAATAACACCATACTTAAATACGAACAGGGCAGCAATAAAAAACCAATTGCTTATTGGGATAGTATCCGCCCATTACAATTAAGTGATGCAGAGATGAAAGATTATGTGAGGAAGGATAGTTTGGAGCAAAGAAGAAAAGACCCTGCTTATCTTGATTCTATCGATCGCATCAGTAACAAATATAAACCAATGAATTTTTTGGTTACCGGTAAGACTTTCAATCAACAAAAAAATAAAACATCTTTTTCCATTCCGTCTATATTAAACAGCATTCAATTCAATACTGTTGAAGGATGGGTGGGTGATATGGCCTTTACTTTTAATAAACAATATACCGATAGAAAAAGCCTCAGCATCACACCGCACGTACGTTATGGATTGAGCAGTGAACAGTTTTACGGTTGGGGAACTGTGCGTTATAATTTTGGTA
>Ga0315904_10013819_pt1 | contig 10092 bp, 7 predicted proteins | sample LakEriMetagenome_6_FD_203529 | JGI IMG/M metagenome (GOLD analysis project Ga0315904, IMG submission 203529) | Freshwater fungal communities from buoy surface, Lake Erie, Ohio, United States - Buoy 12 MA120 | ecosystem: Environmental > Aquatic > Freshwater > Lake | place: USA: Lake Erie, Ohio...
TCATCGCGCTGGTCTCGCTCGCCGAAACCGACACCGGTGACACGCTGTGTGACACCGACCACCCGGTCGTGCTCGAGCGCATGCGCTTCCCCGAGCCCGTCATCAGCGTCTCGGTGCAGCCGAAGAACAAGGCGGAACTCGAGAAGTTCAGCGCAGCCCTCAGCAAGATGGTTCGCGCCGATCCTTCGCTGCGCCTCGAAACCGATCGCGAAACCGGCCAGACGATTTTGCGCGGCATGGGCGAGTTACACCTCGACGTGACGCTCGATCGTATGCGCACCGAGTTCAACGTCGAAGGCATCATGGGTGAGCCGCAGGTGGCTTATCGCGAAGCCTTCACGAAGACCATCGAAGAACACTACGTGCACAAGAAGCAGACGGGTGGTTCGGGTCAGTTCGCCGACGTGTGGATCAAGTTCGAGCCGCTCGAGCGCGGCAAGGGCTTCGAGTTCGTCGACGCCACGGTCGGCGGTTCGGTTCCCCGCGAGTATGTGCCTTCGGTCGAGAAGGGCCTCAAGATGCAGTTGGAAGAAGGCGTGCTCGCCAAGTTCCCGACGGTCGACTTCCGCGCCACGCTGTTCGATGGTAGCTACCACGACGTCGACTCGAACGCGCTGACGTTCGAAATCGCCGCCAAGGCCTGCTTCCGAGAAGGCATCCGCAAGGCCGGTCCCGTGCTGCTCGAGCCTGTCATGAAGGTCGAAGTGGTGACGCCGGGCGACTACCTCGGTGACGTCATCGGCGACATCAACCGTCGTCGCGGTTCGATCCAGGATCAACTCGAGCGTGGCGCCAACATCGCCGTCGTGGCCACCGTGCCGCTATCGGAAATGTTCGGTTACATCGGTCAGTTGCGCGCCATGTCGAGTGGTCGCGCCTCGTACACGATGGAGTTCTCGCACTACGATCTCGTGCCGCGCAACGTGGCCGAGAAGGTCGTCGAAGAGACCAATAAGCCGAAGAGCTAATCGACTCGAAACGAATCGGCATATCGTGCCGATCAAAATAAAAAGGGAGGCTTCGGCCTCCTTTTTTATTTGGCGTACTGCGCAAGCCCTCGAAGGACGAGATCATCGACTCGGCTATGCGCAAATTTGATATGTGCCGCGACCTCGCTCGCGCCACCGCCCGTCAGGATCACTTTCGGATTTGATCCGATCATCACTCGCGCCTCGCGCCTTGCATACTCGATCGTCGCGAGCACACTCTGCGCTGCGCCTTGCTGCACGGCTGATCGAGTATCACGAGCAAAGAAACTGGCTCGCGCGGTGAGCTTAGGCCCTTTCGCGCGCTGCGCGATGCCGCCTGTCTTCCCGAGTAACGACTCCACCATCATCGAGGGGCCGGGCAGGATGAGCCCGCCGTGATGGCGCCCGTCACGGGTGACGAGATCAACGGTCGTCGCCGTACCGATATCCACCACCAGCAGCGACGATGCCTTTGGAAACAAGCCCCGCGCGCCGATCATCGCGACCCATCGATCGGCGCCCAAACGCCATGCGTCGCGATAGCCGTTGATGAGCGCGCCGTACTGCGCCTCGCTCTGCACAAAGTGCGGCGCAAAGCCCGTTGCCTTGCGCACCATCGACTCGAAACGGGAACGGACGGATTCTTGGGCGACACTGACGGCGAGAACCGGCACGCCCGCGCGCAACGCCGGGACTCGCACACGATCATGTGTCGCCGCACGCATCCCGCCGAGCTCGCCGTTGCGCTGCAGTACCGCCCATTTGAGCCGCGAGTTACCGAGGTCAGCGAGGACGATCATCGGCGCACCGACACGTCACCCGCGATGACGGTCTCGCGTGAACCATCGTCACGCTCGAGAACGAGTGCTCCTTGCGCATCGATGCCGCGCGCGAGCCCGCGACGCTGACCGTTCACATCGCTCACCGTGATCGGCTGATTACGCAACACATCCGCGGCGTTCCACTGCGTCTTGAAAGGCGCGAAGCCTTCGGCGCGAAACTGCTCAAGACCCGTCACGCAGGATTCGATCAGAGCGGCCACGAGTCGATTGCGTGCGCCGATCTCGACGCCCGTTTCGGCGAGACTCGCAGCGACGTTGCCGAGGGCTGCAATGGCTGTACGATCCTCGTCATCGAGCACGAGGTTGAGCCCAACACCGATCACGATGTGCGCGGCACCGCCCGCCTCTGCGCGCAACTCCACGAGAATGCCGCCGAGTTTGGCGAGCTCGCCATTCGAGTTAGTGATCACCAAATCATTGGGCCACTTGAGCTGGATTTTCTGCGCATCACAGCGCAGCAAGGCCTCGCGCACTCGCAACCCGACAATCAGCGTCAACGCCGGCAGATCACGTGGCAGCGGATCGAAGCTCGTGGCGATCGACCAACACAGACTCGCACCGAGTCGAGCCTGCCAGGCGCGACCACGACGACCTCGCCCACTCGTTTGATTTTCGGCAAGCAGCGCGTCGTAGTGATGCGGCGGCGGTGCGCTGCGCATGAGCAGCGAGGCATTGGTGGAGTCGATCTCCCACACGACCTCGATGCCGGTTCGCTCTCCCACCGACTCAGCCAAATGCGTTCGTATAAGCGCCGCATCGAGTGCTTCGACCGACCGCGTCAGTCGATAGCCTTTGTTCGTATGGGCTTCGATCTCGAGCCCGAGTTCGCGCAACTGCTCGATCGCCTTCCAAACCGCGCTGCGCGTGACACCGAGAGACTCCGCCAACATCTCGCCGGAGTGCAGCCCCCCATCCGAGAGTTGCGCAAAGACGTTTTGCGCCAGCGGCTTTGGCGCCGAAGTCATTTACGCAGACGACCGAGCAGCCACAAACGCTTGGCACGCGGCTCGCTGCCATTACGCATACGAACAATGTTGCTGCGATGGGTCCACACGACGAAGAGCGCGCACACGACACCGAACCACAGCAGCGGCAGAAACTCGCTAGGGCCGATCGTGCCGGCGTGTGCAGCCCACAGCACGAGCAGCGGCATCGCGCCCGCCGCGACCATCGACCCGAGACCTACGAAGCCGAATACGAACATCATCATGAACCAAATGACGAGCACGCCCGCGAGCAACAAGGGCGATAGCGCGAGCAAGGTACCGAGCACCGTCGCCACACCCTTGCCGCCGCGAAAACCGTGGAAGATGGGATAGACGTGCCCGAGTACGGCGGCGAATCCGCAGGTGGCAGCGAGCCACAGCCCCGGCCCAACATCGCCAGGAACCCACTTCACGGCAATCCAAGCCTTGGCAACGTCGATGATGATCACACCGATGGCGAAGAGCGGACCCTGCGTGCGCAAGGCATTGGTGCCACCCGCGTTACCACTGCCCTGGGTGCGAATGTCGACGCCGCGCAGGCGACCTAGAAGCAGAGCGCCGTTCAGTGACCCGAGCAGGTAGGCGACGATGGTGCGTAGGGCGAACTCGATCATCGGTGAATCTTAACGCGAGCACCCCAATGGGTGCAGAATGCGCGAATGACGGCCCACATACCGACCTTGAGTCTCCGCGACGTCGAGACCCCGCAGTTCGTCTCGGCCATTGGTGAAGCCTACGAACACTACGGGTTCGTGATCATCGAGAACCACGGCATCCCGCAGGAACTCATCGACCGGTTTCTCCACCAGTTCAAGACGTTCTTCGCCTGGACGGAAGCCGAGAAGCACCGCTTTCATCTCAAGGGCGGCGGCGGCGCACGCGGCTACACCCCCTTCGGTATCGAAACCGCCAAGGGCTCGGCGCACTTCGACTTGAAGGAGTTCTGGCATATCGGCCGAGAACTGCCCGAGGGCCACCCGTACCGCCACTACATGGCCGACAACGTTTGGATCGACTCGATCCCGGGGTTTCGCGAGACGTGCATCGAGATGTTCGATACGTTCGATCTCACCGGTCGTCGTTTGCTCACCGCGATCGCGCGCGTGCTGAAGCTCGCACCGGATTTCTTTGAAGACAAGGTTCAGCTCGGCAACAGCGTGCTGCGCGTCATCCATTATCCGCCGATGCCGCCAAACCCGGCTGAGAGCATTCGAGCCGGCGCGCACGAAGATATCAACGTCATCACGCTGCTCTTGGGCGCCGAAGAACCGGGACTGCAAGTACTGAGCAAGCAAGGCGAGTGGTTGTCGGTGAACCCCACTCCGGGTTCGATGGTCGTCAACGTAGGCGACATGCTGCAGCGTCTCACCAACGGCGCACTCCGCTCGACGAGTCACCGCGTCATCAACCCGGTGAGCGATCGCGCCAAAAACGCGCGCTTCTCGATGCCGTTCTTTTTGCACTTCAACCCGGACTTCCCGATAGCCGCGCTGCCTTCCTGCGTCGGCCCAGGGCGTCCGGAGCCGTTGCCACCGATTCTTGCCGAGGAATATCTGCAAGAGCGGCTGCGCGAAATCAAACTCAAATAATTCGAAAATCTGGGGAACTCACTGATGCTTTACGCGCAAGCTCTGCTCGGTATCGTCGTGTTCATCGCCATCGCACTACCGATGTCGAGCAACTGGCGCAAGATCAACTGGAAGCTCGTTGCAGTCGCCGTTGTGCTGCAGTTCGTGATCTGCGCACTGCTGCTCAAGGCACCGATCATCAAAGACGGACTGCTGTATTTGAACCAAGCGGTCGGCGCACTCGGTGCTGCCACCATGAAGGGCACGTCGTTCGTGTTCGGTTATTTGGGCGGTGGTGACACGCCCTTCACCATCACCAATCCGAACGCCGTCGTCACCTTCGCCTTTCAGGTGTTGCCGCTCGTCATCGTGATGTCGGCTCTCTCGGCGCTCTTGTGGTACTGGCGCATCCTGCCCGTCGTGATCCGTGCGATCTCGGCGGTGTTCGAACGCGCGCTCGGCACCAAGGGCCCCTCGGGCTTGGTCGCCACCGCCAATATCTTCTTGGGTCAGACCGAAGCGCCGTTGCTCGTCAAACCCTATCTCGAACGCATGTCGCGCTATGAACTGCTGCTCGTGATGACCGCCGGCATGGCGACCATCGCAGGCTCGGTGATGGTGATTTATTCGGCCATGCTCGGCCAACTCTTCGACGGAGTGCTCGGCCATCTCATCACCAAGTCGATCATGTCGGTGCCGGCGGCCGTGCTCTTCGCACACGTGATGTTGCCGAACGACGAATCCGATCGACAGGAACTGCAGCCGCCGCCGCGCATCTACCAAAGCGCGATGGATTCGATCACCCGCGGCACGGGCGATGGCCTCGCGCTTTATCTGAACATCATCGCGATCTTGATCGTACTGACGGCCTTCGTCGCACTCGCCAACAGCATTGTCGGATTTTTGCCCTATGTGGGTGGTGAAGCGATGACGCTCGAGCGCATCGCCGGCTGGATATTCGCACCGATCGCGTGGTTGATGGGCGTGCCCTGGCACGAGGCGATGATGGTGGGATCACTGCTTGGCGTGAAAAGCGTCCTCAATGAATTCATCGCCTTCATCCAACTCTCGTCGATGCCGGTAAACTCCCTCTCCGAGCACTCGCGCTTGATCACGATCTACGCGCTGGCGGGCTTTGCCAATCTCGCAAGCATCGGCATCCAGATCAGCGGCATTGGCACGATGGCGCCCGAGCGCCGCAAAGATCTCGCCGATCTCGCCTGGCCGGCGTTCGTCGCGGCGACGCTGGCCTCGTGCATGACGGGCTGTGTCGTGGGCATCGTCGCCGGCTAAGGGAACGTCATGGCGAAGCTGTACTTCTACTACTCGACCATGAACGCCGGAAAATCCACGGCGTTGTTGCAGGCGGCGCACAACTACCGCGAGCGCGGCATGCGCTCGCTCGTCTATACCGCGAAGCTCGACGATCGCGCGGGCGGTCGCATCGCTTCGCGCATCGGCATCAGCGCCGAAGCGCGGCACTTCGGAGCCGCAGTCGATCTTTATGCCGACATCGCCACCGAGCACTCCATCGAGCCGCTCGCCTGCGTGCTCATCGACGAATCGCAGTTTCTTTCGACCGAACACGTCAAGCAACTCGCCCGTGTCGTCGACGAGCTCAACGTGCCGGTCTTGTGCTACGGACTGCGCACCGACTTTCTCGGCCGTTTATTTGAAGGCAGCGCCCAGCTGCTCGCCTGGGCCGACAACCTCGTCGAGTTGAAGACGGTTTGTCACTGCGGCAAGAAAGCCACGATGGTGGTTCGGGTCCGACCCGACGGTTCAGTCGAGACCACGGGCGCGCAGGTCGAAATCGGGGGCAACGATCGCTATGTTCCCCTGTGCCGACGGCATTTCACCTCGGCGATCACCGCCGGCGAGCTCTAAAAACCGTCCAAGGCAATTGTGGTGCAGTGCCACCGCCCGATTGTTGCGTAAATGCAACAACAAAATCTTCGCAGGTCACGCGAATGTCATTGGCGCCAAATTACAATATGCGCCCCCCAATTCCTTAGCATCCCCAGGGAGAGAATAGATGCGAACTCGAACGTCTCCGCAGGCCAGCCTGCTTGTGGCGAGTTTCGTCGCGACGGCTATCGTCGCCGCGAGCGCAGTCCACGCACCCAGCGCGTATGCGCAAGTCACCTCGGCAGCCGCCACCGGTGAAGTCGTTTCGGCTGACGGCAATCCTGTCAGCGGTCTCTCCGTCGAACTGCGTCACGTTCCCTCGGGAACGGTGAGCCGCACGACGACCGATGCCGATGGTCGTTTCAACTTCCGCGGCGTTCGCGTCGGCGGTCCGTACACGATCACGGTGAGCGGTTCCGGTTACAAGAGCGCCACGCTCGACAATCAGTTCCTGCAACTCGGTGACACGGGCGGTATCGTCGTCAACGTGCAGCCGGATGGTCTTGCCGAAGTCGTGATCGCGGCCAACCGCGTCGCTGACCCGGTGTTCGACTCGACCCGCACGGGCGCGGGCACGCGCGTCGCGCGCGAACAGATCGAAGGCTTGCCGTCGATCAACCGCAACATCCAAGACTACGTCCGCACCGATCCGCGCATCGCGCAGACCGACAAGGAGCGTGGCGAAATCTCGGCGGGCGGTCAGAACACCCGCTTCAACAATATCCGCATCGACGGTGTGTCGACCAACGACGGCTTCGGTCTCGAGTCGAACAACCTGCCGACGGAGCGTCAGCCGATCAGCATCGACTCGATCGAGTCGATCAACATAGCCCTTGCTGACTTCGACGTTGCTCGCTCGGGTTACACGGGCGCGAGCATCAACGCCGTCACCAAGTCGGGTACGAACGAGTTTAAGGGCTCGGCTTACTACATCACGCGCAGCAACGACTGGGTCGGAAAGCGCGCTGGCAACAAGTTCACGGGCTTCAAGGACGAGAACACCATCGGTGCGACCTTGGGTGGCCCGATCGTCGAAGACAAGTTGTTCTTCTTCGCGAGCTACGAGAAGTTCGAGCGTGACGCGCAGGCCCCGAGCTTCGGCCCGGCGGGCTCTGGCGCTTCGAACATCGTGACCGGCATCACGCAGGCGCAGATCGCCGAAGTGGCCGCGATCGCCAAGGACGTGTGGAAGTTCAACGCGGGCACTTTCAACCCGCCCTCGAGCCTCAACACCGAGATCGAAGACATCCTCGTAAAGTTCGACTGGAACATCAACGAGTCGCACCGTGCGAGCTTGCGCTTGAACAAGACCGAGCAAGTTCTGCCTATCCTGCCGAACTTCGGCTCGCGCTCGCTCTCGCTCTCGAGCCACTGGTACAACAACATCCGTGAGTTCGAAAGCTCGGTCGCACAGTTGTACAGCGACTGGACGCCGGCGTTCTCGACGGAAGTGTCGTTCACGACGTCGAAGCAGGCTTCGGATAACGACATCGGCACGCCGCTGCCGGCCATCCAGATCTGCTTGAACAGCTCGAACTGCTCGGGCGCCGACAGCCTCTGGATCGGTACGGAGCGCTTCCGTCACGTCAACGTCGTGAAGGTCGATACGCAAGCCTTCTTCGCGGCCGGCACCTACTCTTGGGGCGATCACGCCACCAAGTTCGGCGTCGACTACGAGAGCAAGGACATCTTCAACCTCTTCGGTCGTGACCAGTTCGGTGTCTATCAGTTCTACGGCATCAACGCGTTCCGCGCGGGCACGCCGGGCACCTACAACCTGTTCTACCCGACCAACGGTGATGTGAACTCGCGTGCCGCTGCTTGGAAGCTCGAGAACTTGGGCCTCTTCCTGCAAGACACCTGGGTGATCAGCCCCGAGCTGACCTTGACCGCCGGTGTGCGCATGGACACGCCGATTGTGGATGATCGTCCGGCCTTCAACGCTCTGGCCTCCAATTTCTTTGGTCTACCCAACGATTCGACGGTCGATGGCAACAAGTTGATCCAGCCGCGCTTCTCGTTCAACTGGCGCCCGAACTTCGAGCGTCAGACGCAGATCCGTGGCGGTATCGGTCTGTTCCAGGGCATCGCGGCCAACGTCTGGTTGTCGAACCCGTTCTCGAACAACAACGTTACGCAGAGCGCGATCATCGAGAACAGCCCGGCCTCCAAGGGCATCACCTTCAGCCCGGATCCGAACAACCAGCCGGGAGTGCGTCCGCCGCCGGGCTTGGGTGGCAACGTCGACTTCGTCGACCCGGAACTGCAGCTGCCGGCCGCGTGGAAGACCTCGTTCGCCGTCGATCACGAGCTGCCGTGGTATGGCTTGATCGCCAGCGCCGAAGTCGTCCTGACGGAAGTTGAGGAAGGCATCCGCTACATCAAGCCGAACCTCGGTGCCCCGACTGGCTTCGCGCCGGATGGTCGTCCGTACTACTGGTCGACCGTCACGGCTCCGGCCTTCACGGGTGCGTCGTCGCAGGCCGCTTCGCTGCGTAACCGAGACTTCGGTCAGGACAGCACGATCGCCGCGCCGACTAGCAAGGGCGAAGGCACGCAGGTGACCTTGAGCTTGCAGGGTGCGCGCAGCCAGACTTGGAACTGGAATATCGGCTACACCTACACGGAAGCCACTGAGGTCAACACCCTCACGAGCTCGCAGGCCGCGTCCAACTGGAACAACGCCATCCGTGTCGATCGCAACGCCGATGTGGCCGAGCGCTCGGTCTACGCGATCCGTGATCGCTTCACCGCGAACATCAGCTACCGCAAGGCTTTCATTGCGGATCTGATGACCTCGGTGGGCGTGTTCTACGAAGGTCGCTCAGGCAAGCCGTTCACGTTCACGTTCGTCAACGACATGAACGGTGACGGCCGCTCCGGCGTCGATCCGCTGTACGTGCCGTCGGCTCCTGGCGATGTCATCTTCACCGGTGGCACCGCGATGGAATCGGCGTTCTTCACCTACATGGAGTCCAACCCGGATCTCGCGCAGTACAAGGGTGGTATCGCCCGCGTGAATGGCGACTCGTCTCCGTGGGTCAACAACATCGACCTGCGTCTGTCGCAGGAACTGCCTGGCCTCTTCGGCTTCGGCAAGGGTGAAGTCACTCTCGACATCCTGAACGTCGGCAACCTGATCAACAAGGATTGGGGCCAGATCAAGGAAGTCGGCTTCCCGGGCGGCTTCGGCGTGGTTCGCTTCGCCGGCATCGACCCGACCACGAAGAAATATCGCTACGACTTCCGTACGAGCGATATCCGCGACCTCACGCTGCGCGACAACCGCGGCGAGTCGCGCTGGGCCATGCAGGTCGGCGTCAAGTTCAAGTTCTGACGCTGACTGCCAACTCTGGCAAAGTAACGGGGCACCTTCGGGTGCCCCGTTTTTTTTGCCCTCGTTTTTAGCTGGACGTTTTCAAAGGGGTTCGATGTGCGGATCTCCGCGTGCTTGATTGTCAGTGTGTTCATCGGCGCGCTGTCCGAGATCGTCGCCGCCTCGACGCTGCGCATCGCCACCTACAACGTCAGCTTGTATCGTGACAGCGAAGGCGAGCTACGCCGTAATTTGAGCGACCGAGATCAGAAGCAAATTCAAGACATAGCGGCCGTATTGCAGCAGATTCGCCCGGACATCGTTCTACTCAATGAATTCGACTACGACCCCGAATCGCCATCGCTCTTGGTCGCTAACTATCTGAATCGACCGCAAGCGGGCGGCGAACCACTCCACTACCCCCACCATTTCATCGCCCCCTCGAATACAGGCATGCCGTCGGGGGTCGATCTCGATCGCAACGGTCGCATCGAAGGTGGCAAC
>Ga0315904_10013820_pt1 | contig 10091 bp, 4 predicted proteins | sample LakEriMetagenome_6_FD_203529 | JGI IMG/M metagenome (GOLD analysis project Ga0315904, IMG submission 203529) | Freshwater fungal communities from buoy surface, Lake Erie, Ohio, United States - Buoy 12 MA120 | ecosystem: Environmental > Aquatic > Freshwater > Lake | place: USA: Lake Erie, Ohio...
CAGAGTTTACCCTTCTTGAAGGCAACCCTTCGGCAGCCATAAAAAGGGATGCCAATTCTTCTGGCGGCAAGGTTAATGGTAACTTTATGAAGGGGAACTATTTAATAGTAAAATTTCAAAAAACAAGTGCAAATAATTTAGTAAATTTGAGTGAAGTTTCGGTAAGGTTTACCGATAGCCCACTTACAGTAAAATAGAAAACTTATGGCAATAGATCCAGTAACTTTATCAACAATTATACAAGGAGTAGGCGGAGCAGCTCAAACCATTGCGGGTATAGCTCAAAGAGGAAGGTCTGAAAAAGATGCTACTAATATAATTAAAGGGATGAAGCCCGATGAGGGCATTTTAGGTTTATATAATGAAGGATTTCAGAGATACTACAGGTCTCCAAGGGAAACGGGTTTATATAAATCACAAATAAAAAATATTAATAGGGCATTAGCTACTGGAATTGGTTCTTTACAAAAAGGAGGATCAAAATCAATATTAGGCGGAACTTCATCAGCGATTCGCAGTGCTGCAGATGCTTCTCTTGCTCCAGAAGTTGCAGCCGAGCAATTGAAAGAAAGGAGATTTGGAGCTTTATTGCCTTTAGCGCAAATGAGAGCTGCTGAAATAAGAAGACCTCAAGAAATGAATCTCCAAAGACTTCTTCAGAAAGCCGCAGGAGGAACTCAGATTGCAAATACTGGTATGTCTAACATTTTTAATGCTATGCAATCTTATGCAAGCAATAAGCTATACCAAGATTATCTTAAACAAAAAGGCGGTGCAGAATCTAATTTTCAAAGATACGGCTCTATGGGGCCTGAAGAAGGATAATATAAAAAATTAAAATGGTACCACGCGAAGTATATACTCTTGGGGCCGTGCAATTTGATACTCGCCCATTAGTAAAATTGCAAGGCGAATTGTTGGCTAAAAGAGAAGCTAAGCAAAAAGCTGAAGAAGAAGCTATTGATAAGTACGTACTGGGTTATGCGGGCAAGCTTACTCCTACTGGAGTTAGAACAAATGATTTAGCGGGTTTTGAAACCCGAAGAAAATCTTGGGTTGATTTTGCATTACAGAATAAATCAAAAATTAAAACAGATCCATTAGTTAGAGCTGAATCCGATAGGCTTTACAATAATGCTTTGGCTTATATTCAGGCAAGTAAAAACGAAGAGGAAAAAGGTAAGCCGGCAAAAACAATGCTTTTTGATCCTTCAAAAAGAAGTGGGTTGAATACAGAAGCTTTAATGTCAGACATATCTCTTCACGATTTGCCTCTAGATGATCCTAATAGGAAAAGCATAGATTATAATGCTGCTTGGTATAAATCTCCTTCTTTTGATTTTAATAAAGAATTTACTGAAGCTTCAAAAGGTCAGCCTAAATCATTTTTGCGTGTTGTACCAGAAAGCCAAAACAAAACGCTTGGAACCGTGTTAACTGAAGAGGGGTGGACTCCAAAATCCATAAATGCTATTGCTGATAATTTTGTTCGTTCAGTTAGGGATAATCCAGATAAATACGAATACTACGTTCGTAGAGCAAAAAAATATACTCCCGCGGAGCTTGCTGATTTAAATAAGGAACTCGTTGGTACTGGCATAATTGCTGATGATGATAATCCCCTTGGTGTAGCTTATGCTGAAGCACTTCGTCAAGCAAAATCTGCGATAGATGTTATTCAAAAACCTGATACTGAATTAGCTCAACAAAGAGGTATTAAAAGAGCTTCTGTTGCTCGCGCTGCTGCCGTTTTTGAACCTACAGGAAATGTAATTGATAATTTCCCTGACACTCCTTTGTCAAGGGGTGGCAAGCCGATTGGCTCGGTTCAAGGCGGACTTGTTTATGACAACGATGGCAATTTTTATACTGGGGAATTTAGAACCGCTTATGAGCAATTACCCGCAGACTTGCCGGCTATTCTTAAGTTTGCAAATGTCAAACTTAACAAAACTAAAGGTTTTTCTGTAGAAGCAAAAGATGGAATGATAATTGGACTTAAGCAGGATGGTATGCCTCGTATTGGAAGACAGCTTATTGAAAACGCCCAAAAGAAATTTGGTAAAAGGGGTATGCAATTTGGCCCACAAACGCAAAATCCTTTTATTGATGATCCGTTAAATCTTTTTTTAGATAATTAGTATGCCAGATAAAAAATTACCAATATCAGAATTTGCTGCTAAGATAAAAATTAAATACCCCCAATATAAAAATATTGAGGATACTGATTTGGTGACAAAAATTACCAATAAATACCCCCAATATAAAGATTTGGTAGATTTTTCTGGAGTTTCTAAAAAAAAAGAACCTTTGGAGCCTACTTCTCCAGATGGTGGAGGAGCTGGTACTTCAGAAGCCCAATTGGGCTTAAAGCCAGCGAAGATACAGCCGACAATATTTAAGGAGCCGAGTGTCGGGGAAGATACGGTACTTGCAAGAAAGTTAGCAAAACAGCAAAGAGCTGCCGCAGAAGGAACAGGAGTAAGACTTCCCGCAGCACCAAAAGTAGTAGCGGAAGAAAAAGCTGCTGAAAGAGCGCTCGCTCCAAAGCTTGAAAAAATAACGCCCCTAAAAGAAGAGCAAGGTTATTTAGGAAATGTTGTTTCGTCTTTAAACAAAGGTTTTTATAAAAATCTTGTTGGCAATCCATTACAAGGCTTGTCTACATTTATTAAATACGGCACTTCTGCTATGACAGGTGGAAGAGTAAAAGAAGGTTTTTTAACTGATCAACTTGATAAATTTAGTAACTGGTATAACAATGCTATTGACGAAGTGTCTCCACAAGACCAAGATTTTAAAAACAGTTTATCTGATCAGTTTGTACAAGCTCTTGGTCAGGTTATATCTACCGTTACCACCGCGGGTATAGGCGCTGGCGGAAGAGCAGCTTCTTTAGCTGAGCAAGCCATTCCAAGAGTTGCAGCAGGAAGAATAGCCCCCGCAGTAGCCGCTACTAAAGCAGCGGGCAAAGAATTAGTTTCTGAAATAGTAAGTCCGGCAGCAATAAGCGCAGGGCTTACTATGGGGCAAGCCGAATTTGATAGAGCAAAGAAAGCGGGCGCATCAGACGACCAAGCCTTTGAGGCTTTTTATAAGAACGCAGCCGTAGGTTCAATACTTGAGAAGATACCTGTAATGCAATTCCTGAAAAGATTTAATCAGTCAACGGCTGGTGGGGTTACAAATTATATTAAGACTAAGGGTGTTGCGGGAATAACTGGTGGTCTTGAAGAAGCAACCACAGAGGTTCTACAGCAGATTTACGCCAATAAGACGGCGCAAGATATTTACAATGTAAACCAAAATATATTTGAAGGGCTTACCGAATCAGGCGGAATTGGATTTGGAGTTGGCTTTTTGCTCAATGCTATGGGCGCAAGAGCTAAGGTATTAAGGAATGAAGGCAAAGAAGCAGAAGCAAAGGTTGTAGAAGACCAAGTAAAAGAATTTGAATCAAGGGCGTCTAAGGGCGCTCCCGCGGAACCAGAAGCTCCACCAACGCCTCCAGCCGCCGCTCCTTTTGTTACAGAAGAAGTTAAAGCCGAAGAAGTTGTAACGCCAGCAGTTCCCCAAACAGAAGAAACGCTAAATAAGTATTTATCAACTTTTAAGAGAAGATTAGCAGAGCGAAAAAAAGAATTAAGAGATCAAGGGATTGAAGATGTAGAGGCTGACCAGCAAGTAAAAAATATTGAAACGAAGATTGAAAATACCCAAGAAAGTATTTCCAAGTTAGGGGAAGTTGCGCCTGTTGCACAAGAGGTACGGGTTGCCACACCAGAAGCAGCACCACAAGTTCCCGCAACACCCGAAAAGCCGACTATTGACCAACAAAAAGAATCAATTGCAACAGCAGTTAAAGAAGCTGGGTATGACGTTACACCAGAGCAGTTAGATAGAATATATGATAGCGTAGTTGAGGGTGATGGTACAATTGAATCAGAAAAAGTAAGAAGGATATTAAACATAGGGTACCTTGGCGCAAATAAAACGTCAGATTATATTAATGAATTAGGTATTAAGGCTGGGGAAGTCGTGACAGAGGCTAAGCCAGAACTTCCCGAAGCACCCAAAACCCCTATTGCAGAAATTGCAGAAGGTCAAGAAGTAACATTTAATTTACCCGCAAATGAAGGGAAAAGAACTGGGGCTAAGGTTATAATACCGGGGTATGAGGATGTTGACTTTGTTGCGGTTCAAGATGGCTTTAATTATGATATTTACGAACTTGCTTCAGGACTAAAGGTGACGCCAACAGCTTCTTTTTCAATAGATGATGCCATTTCTCAAACGGCAGCCACATTAGCATCAAAAGGAGTTACAAGCGATAAGCTGCTTTCTAAAATATACAATTCTGAAAAAGATATTAAGAATTTAAGAATAAACGAAAGTCCTGCTATAGAAAAGTTTAGAGAAAAAAAAGTAGCCGAAGAAGAAAAGGTTCCTTTTATCCATACGGAAAAAGAAAGAAGCGTATTGTTGGATATAGCAAAAGAAGCTAAGGAAAAAGGGTTGTCTACTGCAGAGGGTATGATTCTTAGCGCAGCAAATATTAAAAGCGGAAACAAGCTATCAGAAGAAAGAGCAAGAGGTATTATTGAAACTGCAGAAAAAAATAAAAAGCTAAAAGATTTAGAAGAACAGCAAAAACCTTATCCAGAAGAAGAAATAACAAAAAGAGAAGATACGGAAGAAAGTTTTAAGCAACAAATAAACAATGAATATAAATCCGATAAATATGACACTATACCCCAAGATATAAAAGAAAAAGGATATGAAGCTCACAAAAAATTAATTGCAATAACCAACAAGTATGGCTATTATCCAAAATCTATAAAAGAATTAGGCGTAGATCCTGTCATAGCATTGAGTATTTATTTAAGAGCAGCTGGGGCAAAAAAGGCTGAAACAAGACCTAAGAGAATTGAAGAAGCTGAAAGGTTAATTGATGATACAATAGATAAAATAAACAAAATATATAATCAGGAGTTTGGATTTGCGGAAGAAGAGCTGCCTTTTGGAAAGGGGAAAGAGGTAAAAGAAAAAAAGAAAAGAGAAATAACCGATACAAAGAGAAGGGCTTTGAACTTAGAAATTACAGACAATCCAAGAGGAGAGGTTATGCAGTATTTTCTTTCAGGAGGGAAGGTGAACCCTGAAGCGCTACGCGAATTATTTGAATCAAAGAAACAGGGGTACCGCTGGAAGAAGATGGATTCCGAGGAAAGAAAGTTAAAAAGATATTTTACAAAAGAAGGCGCCCCAAGAATAGAAGCTCTTGCCGAAAGTATTGCAGGAACAGATAGGCTTGACCAAACGCAAGAGTATAGAAACGCTATTGAGGAAGTTATATTAGACCACGATAGGACGGAAACAATGGCCGAAGAGCTTGTAGATAATTTTGACATTGAATACAACGCAATGTTAAAACAAAAAGAGATTGCAGAAATTGGAGATGATGTTAGCGAGCAAATAAAAGATTTTGTAGCAGGACTTCCCGCGACACAAAAACAAGAAATAGCGGACGTCCTTGATACATATAGATTAGAGGATGGAACTATAGACTGGAGTAAAATAGAGCAAGAGATAGGCATTATTGATCCATTCTCTGAGCCTGTAATTCAAAAACTTTCTGAAAAATCACAAAAAATATTACAAGATGCAATCCAACAGTTTAAAGAGACAGGCCGAGTTAGCCGTTTTCGTGGCGAAGTTGTACTTAGCCCAGAAGAAATCAGAGCAGGGGACGCGGCCAGAGGACTTGCCGAAAAACTCAGAGCAGGAAAAATCTCCAAAAAAGGATTCAGAGCTTCTACAGGATTTGACGTAGTCTTTGATGCGGCTATTGAGGTAGTTGCCAAAGCGCTTGAGGCTGGTGCGTCAATAGCTGATGCCATAGAAAGCGGATTAAAATATATTAGAAATACGGATTGGTATAAGGGTTTACCGGATAAAAAAGCATTTGAGGACAAATTTAAAAACTTATTAAACGAAGAATATGCCATTCAAGAGTCTACAGCAGGTGAGGTACCTGTACAGCCAGAAGCCGGAGTTAGCGAAGAAGTGGAGGCAGGAGTTCCCCCAACAAGACCTCCAAAAGCTCCCGAAGAAGGTGAAGGTGAAGATCGTAAAGAAGAAAGGAGATTCACGGAAAGATTAATTGAAACGCCCGGACTTTTATCGGCTATAAAAAAGGGAGTAGCTCCAACTTTAGAGTATATAAGGCAAACTAATACTATGACTGTTCAGGAAGCTGAGCAGATAATTAATGTGTTAGGGGAAGATAAGGCGTATAGCGCAATGAAGAGTGAGGATACTAAGGGGGCGGTTAGAGTGGTACTTGGACAAGTTCTTATTAAAAGATATAACAAGCTTGCAAAGGAAGCCAAAACAAAAGAAGAAAAAGACTTATACATTGATACAACGGTAGATATTGCAGAATATGTAACTGTAAAGCTTGCAACCGAAGCGGGACAAACCATACAAGCGTTTTCTCTATGGGATAAATTAACCCCTGAAGCGCAGTTAGTTTTTGCCACTCGTCAAAAAAAGAAATCTGCTAGAAAAAATATTAGTAAGGCAAAAAAAGATGTTGATGTAATTAAAGAAAAATTTGATAAGGCTAACGAGGAAGCGGTTAGAGAGATATTAAAAACCGAAGAAGTATCTAATACCATAAAAAAAGACTCACAGGAAGGGGTTCAAAAAGCAAAAAATAGAGCAGCCAAGGCAAGACAAAAAAGAGCTGATATTATTAACAAATACAAAGGGAAAGGTGGTATCACTTTAACTACTGGCGGATTAACTAAAGAGGGAATTGAGTTTGTCGGGGAAGTTGCGGTTACTTACATTGAGGAAGGGTTAGCCGAGGTTCAAGCTATAGTAGAAAAAGTACTTGCTGATATAAAACTAATAACCGGTTCTTCCCCCAGCAAAGAAGTAGAAACAGAGGTATCAGAAATAGTAGACAAAAAATTAGCCGAGTCTGATATAGCTATGGTAAAGTCCGTCAAGGACAAAAAATTAAGAATAGACGAAATAGCTATTCAGCATTTTACTTCTAAAGAGAAGGTCAAAAAAGAGTTATCCCAAAAGTTTATTGAGCAAGCCGATATGAGCGAAGGAAACGCAGAAGCGTTAGCTAAGAGATTTGAAGAAGCTTTTGATAGGGTGGTTAGCAGAAAGAAGGCCGAAATACTATCAAAAAATAAAAAAAGATTTGAAAGGGTTAGAAAAGCCGTAAATGAACAAGCCGCTATAAAAGCTGAACCCAAAACCTTGCAGGATGAGATTATAAAATACTCAAATCTTGGAGCCTTTGATACTGAAGATATGCTAGACTATCTTTCTGATAAATTCAAGCTAGGCCAATTAACTAAAGAGCAGGCTGCTAAAATCAAGGAACTTGCTGAAAAAATACAGACCGCTCCCGAAGGAACGCCAAAAAGAGAAGCGACCGAAGACTTATTAGCGTATCAAGCAAACCTAAACGGCGGAAACTGGGGAGAAGTAGCTCAGGGTATTTGGTATGCCAATATCCTTTCTGGTTATAGGACTCACGAAAAGAACGTAGTTTCAACTTTTATCAACTCTTGGGTTGATCTTGGCGCCGAAATAATAGCAGATCCAAAATCCGCCCCATACTTGATTGCGGGATATATACAAGGGGTTAAAAAAAGAGGGTTGCTTGAGGCGGGAAGAACACTTGCGACTGGACGTTCCCCTATTCACGTTGCCAAAATTGAGGTGCCTGATATTCTTGAAAGAAAAACATTTATTGGCGGAGGGTACAATCCGGCAAATTGGTTTAAATATGTAGCCAGAACAATGAAGGCGGAGGACGTTCTTTCGTTTCAGGGTTTAAAAGAAGCAAGGTCATACCAGCTTGCAAGAAAAGAAGCCTCAAAGCTTGGTTTTAATACTTGGTCTGGAAGTGGATGGAAGAAGGTTAACGAGCTTCTTTTTAATACGGCTGAAAGATACGAGATAGCAGCATCTCAAGCTGAATCAGAAGGACTTAAGCCGAATACAAAAAATTGGAAAAGAAGGATATATGAATTGATGGAAAGTAGTAGGCCTACTCAAATGACTGAAGACGCTTACAATTTTGCAGCTCACGGCACTTTTAACTACGAATCAGATGGTACGCTAGGCGCTTTTACAAACGCTGTTTCAAAGGCGCTTGACGTAAAAGTTGGAGGTGTTCAGCCCGGACGTTTTGTGGTTCCATTTACTCGTATTATTACAAATGTGGTAAATAACGCCTTAGATTATAGCCCAGTAGGTCTAATAAGAGCTGCCAAAGGCGCAAGAGGATTTAAGTCTTTTGACGAGATAAGCCTTACAAAGGGCGCCTACAAGCCCCTAACGCCAGAGCAAAGAAGGATTGTAGCAGTTAAAGCCGCTATAGGAATTTCTTTTGCTGCCATATTCCAATATATGGCAGAAACAGGACAAATACAAATATCTGGCGAAGGGCCAGAAGATGAAAAAAAGAAGGCCCAATTAAGAGAAAGTGGGTGGCAGGCTTATTCTATGAAAATTGGAGACAAATGGTATTCTTATCAATTAACTCCGCTTGCCTTGGTACTTGGTATGCTTGGTAACTTTAATGATGCCGCAAAGTATGGCAAAGACGATGAACAGACTTTATTAAGAAGATTAAATGTGGCTGCATTAAAGTTTGGAGGTATGATTGCAGATATGACGTGGATTAATTCTGCGGGAACATTCTTGGGATCATTTGTAGAGCCTAGGATTTCCGAACAGCAAAGGAGCGTAGAGAAAGCCCTGAGCGGGATGGCGAGAGGATTTGTTCCCTTTTCTCAGATGACCTCACAGGCAACGCAAGCCTATAATAGTATATTCCAAGTACCTGCAAAACAGGTAAATAACTCTTGGGAAGCTTTATATCAAGATTTACCGATAGCCAGAAATTCCCTCAACGATAAAATAAATGCCCTAGGAGAACCCGTAATAAAAGATATTGATATTATGGTGTCGCGGGAAAAAGCCGATCCAGTCTGGAAGTTCTTAACGGAAAAGCAAGGGTGGGTAGCTCCTTTAAGCAAGAAAACAGTCTTTGTCTTTGACGAGAAATTAAGGCAAGACAGACCTTTAACGGATAATGAATTTTATGAATTGTCTAAATTAAGGGGTTCTATAATTAAAGAAAATATAAAAAAGATTTTAACTGAAGGATACCCTGTATTAAGAGACGGAGCGATTACTTATGTCTTAGGGGAAGATATGACTTCGGCAGAATTAAATAATATATTATCCAAGAGAATAGAACCGATGGCTACAAAAGAAGCAAAAGCAAAAATATTTGGCGTTGATTACTCCGAAATGGACAAGGATGAACTGAAAGCTGAATTAACAGAACTGGAAAAAGAATATTGGGGTTTAAATGATAATTAATCACCCATTCCCAAGCAAAAAAATAGTAACTTTGATTAACAATTTAACATATTAAGAGATGCCGTTAACACCTAATTTTAGCACCTCACAACAGGCAGGACTTCCCTCTAACGTAATAATTACAGATACCTCTACTGGATCTGATGGAGCTATAGTAGCGAGAAGAGTTTTTTTAGTTAATTATGCGGGGGAATATGTGGTAGCCGATGGCACCACTACAAACTACACACCGTGGCCGCTTGCGCAAACTTCTATCTCAATAGATTGCCTTACGCAAGACACAGCCCTAACAGTCACCGTAAACTGGGTTGATGCAGGAGGCGTGACACTTTATACCAAGACTTCCCTCGCGGGCTTTACCTTATATAACGAATCATTTTATTATTCTCTCACACAAGGTCAAGCGGCTGTTGGAAACCCTTCTTATATCTTGCAAGATCAAAATTATTTTCAGAACAAATCAAAACTAAGAGTTCTTATAGATTCAGGAAATAATGCTGTAACACTTGGCTATGACATTACTTCAGCCCAAGAGTGTTACGACCTTGCAACCTATATGGTGACTAACCAAAATTTATACTTCTAAGATGGCTCTTACAGTTGCAGACATACTAAACATTGCCCGCATATCTCAATATATCGCAACGATAGATATTGAGAAGGGCAAG
>Ga0315904_10013823_pt1 | contig 10090 bp, 12 predicted proteins | sample LakEriMetagenome_6_FD_203529 | JGI IMG/M metagenome (GOLD analysis project Ga0315904, IMG submission 203529) | Freshwater fungal communities from buoy surface, Lake Erie, Ohio, United States - Buoy 12 MA120 | ecosystem: Environmental > Aquatic > Freshwater > Lake | place: USA: Lake Erie, Ohio...
AAGGACTGGCGCCGCATCCACACCCGCTACGATCGCTGCGCACACGCCTTCTTCTCAGCCATCTGCATCGCAGCAACCGTCATCTTCTGGCTCGGTCAATGAGTCCTGAACCTAGACCGCTGACGAAGCCTGCGATCGCGCGCGACTTAAGCGCCACTTATCTGCCGTAAACTGGCTTAGACTCCGGCGGGCCTGCATTCCGTCGCCGGTGTTGTGGCTCGCCGGACGTACGTACGACAATCCTTAAGTACTCCTAATCGGGGCGCGGGCGTCAGAGCGTCGGTGAGTGCAGTAACCTGCCGTAAACAATGCGCGCGCTATTCACCGTCCCATGAACGCCACCAAGCCCTTTGGACGCCTCGGCAGTCGCGGCAGTGCCCGCCTCGCGGCCAACCTTGAGGCCAGCTTTAAGACGCCCGCGCAAGCTTTCCGCGTGATCGTCCGTGACATTTCCCGGCACGGGGCGGGGATCGAGACAACGCCCGAGGCAGCGCTTGGGTTTGAGGGGGTTCTCACTGTGGGGAGCTTGGCCATGCGTTGCAGCGTCGTCTGGACCTGCCGGAGCCTGGGAGGGCTCAAGTTCTACCGACCGCTCAACAAGGGGCAGATGTGTGAGGTCCAGCGTATGGTCGAGGAGGGCGAGACGAGCGGATTGGTGCGCCTCGCGACGGCCTCCCACACCTTGAGTTGGCGGTCTTTGGGGGGCGTGAACTCAGTCTGGGGCAGTGCAGTGTCACCGGCGGCGGCGCGTCAGGTAATCAAACCCGTTAAGGCGGCGTGCGCTGATCACCTTGTCCGAGAATGACTTTGTCACGGCCTTGATATCATTGGGTGGATGGGATGTAACCAACCGTAAAGGTCTAAGAGGCTAATCTTCCGACCATGACTGTCCCTCAACCCTTTGGTCGTCTCGGAAGTCGCGGTAGCCCGCGTCTTGCCGCTAACGTTGAGGCGCTCTTCGAAACGCCCGCGCAGACCTTCAAAGTGCTCCTCTACGATGTTTCTCGTCACGGAGTGCGGATAGAGGCGGCGCCCCTGATGAAGCAGGGAGGTGACGGTGTCCTGCGCGTGGGAGACTTGGCCTTTCTGTGCTGCCTCGTATGGACCAGGCGCGGCCTCGGTGGGCTCAAGTTCTATCGCTCGCTCGATGAAGCGCAGATGCAAGGTCTCCAACGGTTCATCGAGGAGGCCGAGGCTGGCAGTATGGTACGGCTAGCTAACGCTTCCCACGCCTGGCGCTGAGGGTCGGTGGTACGTGCCGGGATTGTCAGAGTGAGGCTGCAGCGTAGGGCTGGGTTTGGGCTAAGGAGCCGCTAACTATCCTTTCTAAGCTGCACTGAGCCCCATCACATGATGCCTAGGGCGCGGTCGTTAATGGTCCGGTTAGATTTTAGGAATACCCCTGAAGAACGCAGTTCCGGTATCTCCCGGTAGGCGACGACCTCGGTTACTCGATGCCCTGTCACTCCCGGATCGCGAGGTCGTCGCTACTGCAATTGTCAGTGTTGTGTTCTCCGTCGAGGGGCCAGGATCGGCCGACCTGCAACATTTAGTGGGCGGCACGACCGCGGAAGTCACGCTAACATCTTCTGAGGCCGAAGGTGTTCCTTCTGGCCGGCGGCGTCCCGGGCATCCCGTGATACCCCATCAGGAGCCCGAGGGCGCTGCCTAACTACTGACCTTGCTGGATGAACAGGCCTGCTTGCGCACCGGGCTTTATAGCATTTCGACTTAATCGAACACGTCCTGGGCTGTTTTCTCTTTCATTTTCTAGGTTCGGCGCTGGATGCGCTCGTGCTTAAGCGACGAGAAGAAGGTCTCGGTAGCGGCGGTGTCGTGACACTTGCCGCGTCGGCTCATCGAGTGCTCAAGATTGTGAACCCTCATGAATGCGGCCGAGTCCATGTTGCTAGACTGCAAGCCCTGGTCCGAATGGATCAGCCCCGCTGCTAGGGTTTGCGCCGCCATACCGCCATTTGCAGGGCCGGTACCACCGCATCTGTGGTCTGTCGGCTCTGCATCGACCAACCCAAAACGATCGCGATGCTTGGCAATGAACGCGTATCTCACGTTGCATCCCTGGCGAAGTACGCGGTGGCCTTTTGGAACGTCGCGCTCTTCGGTCATCCGGGCTTGCTTGCGCTTCAACTGGCGAATCTCGGCGTCCTTGCTGACATCGCCGGACATTACCTTCGCAAGCTGACGCGACCATGCATTTTGCGAGTGCTGACTGACCCTGAGCTGCTACGACACCTCCGCCACCGGATCCTCGCGCTCGGTGATCTGGGCCACTCCATCACGCTTGAACTCATCGCTGAAATTGGGCTTCCCCATCATCGCCTCCTGTCCTAAAAATTAGGATCGATGGCGTCAAAAAATCTTGGGTTGTTCAAACAAGTCTGCATCCAATACTCTCAAACAGGCGGTGCCCTTCGTCTTAGTCGGCTAGCGGCCCCAGTGCGGACAACGATCAGGGCGGCTCCATTTCTAGCGAGTTGGGACGGGGATTTCGCCCGAATAGTCGTAGAAGCCTCTCCCAGACTTGCGTCCAAGCCAGCCAGCCTCGACGTATTTAACGAGCAAAGGGGCAGGCCTGTACTTCGAATCACCAGTGGTGTTGTAGAGTACCTTGACGATATCGAGGCAGGTATCGAGCCCGACGAAATCCGCCAGCTCCAGCGGCCCCATCGGGTGGTTGAGGCCGAGGCGACAGCCCTTGTCGATATCAGGGATGCTGGCCGTGCCCTGGCCCAGCACGAAGACCGCCTCGTTGATCATCGGCAGGAGGATGCGGTTGACCACGAAACCCGGCTCGTCCTCGGCCAGCACCACCTGCTTGCTCAGCCCTTCGGCAAAGGCGCGGGTGCGGGCGACGGTTTCCTTGGAGGTCGCAAGACCCGGGATCACCTCGATCAGCCCCATCACCGGAACCGGATTGAAGAAGTGCAGGCCGATGAACCGCGCCGGATCGGGCGAGCTGACCGCCATGCGGGTGATCGGGATCGAGCTGGTGTTCGAGGCCATGATCGCATCGGCGCCCAGCACCTTGCCCGCTTCGGCGAAGATCCGGTGCTTGATCTCTTCCTTCTCGGTCGCCGCCTCGATGATCAGCTCGGCCTCGGCCATCGGACCGTAATCGGGCACCGGGGTGATCCGGGCGAGCGCGGCGGTGGCTTCATCCGGGGTGATCTTGCCGCGCCCCACGAGCTTGCCAAGGGCCTGATCGATCTTGCCCTTCTCGGCTTCGGCACGGGCCAGGTCAACATCAGACAGCAGCACCTTCATGCCGAACTGGGCCACGGTCTGGGCAATGCCCGATCCCATCTGGCCTGCGCCGATCACCGCCACTGTCCGCATCAATCCATCCCTTCGCAAGTGCAGCAAGGGGCGCTGCCTAGCTGCGGCGGAGCGCCTTTACCAGTCGAAATTCAGCGATTTTGGCCGGGAACCCACAGCACATCGCCTGCCCCGGCAGCATTGAGCGCCCGGGCCAGGACGAAGAGATAGTCCGACAGCCGGTTGAGATAGGCCAGCGCCGCCGGATTGACCGGTTCGACCGCTGCCAGGGCCGTGGCAGCCCGTTCGGCGCGGCGGACGGCGGCGCGGGCGATGTGGGCGCGGGCCGCGGCCTCGCTGCCGCCGGGCAGGATGAAGCTGGTCAGCGGCGCGAGATGTTCATTGAGCCCATCAATCGCGGCTTCGAGCCATTCGGCCTGGGCCGGGACGATCCGCAGGACCATTTCGGACGGCGTGAAATCGTCCCCCGGCGTGGCAAGGTCAGCCCCCAGGTCGAACAGGTCGTTCAGGATCCTGGCCACGACACTGGCGGGCGAACCGGTGGGATCCAGTGACACCGCCAGCAGCCCCAGGGCGCTGTTCGCTTCGTCCACCGCGCCGATCGCTTCCATCCGCGCGTCATGCTTGGCGCGGCGGCTGCCATCGACCAGGCCAGTAGTGCCATCGTCGCCGGTGCGGGTGTAGATCTTGTTGAGCTTGACCACGCTTGGGTCCGCCCCGCCGTCAGCGGTTGGCGAAGAGCAGGATCGCGACGACCACGATCGCCGCCGCCTGGTAGAACACCCGGCGGAACATCAGCGTGTTCTGGCGCAGCTGCATCTCGCTGGGGCCGCTGCCTTCGGGCCGTTCGAGATCGGCCTTGGTCGAAGCCATGAAGGCGATGATGCCGCGGACCAGGGTGACGAGGGTCAGCACCATGAGCACGGCGATGACGATAGCAAGGAACCAGTTCATGGCGCCGTTCCTACGCCCGGCCCCAGCGAAAGGCCAGTAGGGATTTGGCCCATGCGCAAGGCTTCGGCCAGCGCCCGCCCGTCTTCACCGGCGCGGCGCAGGTCGGCCAGCGCGGCCGAACCGCGCCGCTTGGCGAGCTTGTGCCAGTGTCCTTGGCCATCCGCCTCACAAACCAGCGGGTGATGATGCCAGACCGGCACGGGCAGGCCGAGCAGCGCCTGGAGCAGGCGGTGCACGTGGCTCGCGGCAAACAGGTCCTGCCCGCGCGTGACCAGCGTCACCCCGTCGGCCGCATCGTCGAGCGTGGCGGCGAGGTGATAGCTGGCCGGGGCTTCCTTGCGCAGCAGCACCACGTCGCCGAAGGGCGCGGGATCGGCCACCTGCGGCCCGGCCAGTTCATCCAGCCATTCAAGCGGCCCGGCCAGCGCCACTGCCTTGGCCATGTCGATCCGCCAGGCCGCCCCTTCGGGCGAAACATCCCGCCCCCGGCAGGTGCCGGGATAGACCAGCCCGTCCGGGCCAGCGCCACGCGCCGCCGCCGCCACTTCGGCCCGGGTGCACTGGCAGGGATAAAGCAGGCCCAGTTCCTTCAGCCGCTCCCCCGCCGCCGCAAAGCTGGCGAGCCGGGCAGACTGGAACACTACCGGCCCATCCCACTGCAACCCCAGCCATGCGAGATCGGCCAGGATTTCCGGCACCAGTTCGGCCCGGCTGCGCGTGCCGTCGATATCCTCGATCCGCAACAGGAACCGCCCACCCCGCGCCCGCGCCAGGTCATGCGCCGCCACGGCGGCATAGGCATGGCCCAGGTGCAGCAGCCCGTTGGGGCTGGGGGCAAAGCGGGTGACGGGACTGGCCAAGGCTGCTTGGGTGCTCACGCCCGCCTTCTTGCCTGTGGATTGTGCCACGGCGCAAGGCTTGACGGGCCAAAGCGCGCCATGCTCACTTGCGGCCATGGGCTGTCACACCACCGCAATCATGCCCGGTTACGGGAGGCCATGCTTCAGGCCGAGCTGATCGAGCGCGCGGCCCGGTTCCGCAGCGCCGAGGGGGATCCCTCCCGCAGTCTGTCCGATTGCCCTGCGCTGGTGCTCAACGCCGATTACACCCCGCTCAGCTATTACCCGCTCAGCCTCTGGCCCTGGCAAACCGCGATCAAGGCGGTGTTCCTCGAACGGGTCGATATCGTCGCCAGCTATGCGCGCGAGGTCCATTCGCCCAGCTGGACCATGCCGATCCCCAGCGTGATCGCGCTGCGGCAATATGTGAAACCCAGCGAGTTTCCGGCCTTCACCCGCTTCAACCTGTTCCTGCGCGATCGGTTCACCTGCCAGTATTGCGGCAGCCCGCATAACCTGACCTTCGATCACGTGGTGCCGCGGCGCCTCGGCGGGCGGACCAGCTGGGAGAACGTCGCCACCGCCTGTTCGCCCTGCAACCTCAAGAAGGGCGGCCGCACCCCGCGGCAGGCGCACATGCCGCTGCTGGTCCAGCCGATCCGGCCAACCTCGTGGCACCTCCAGGAACGCGGCCGCGCCTTTCCGCCCAATTACCTGCACGAAACCTGGCGGGACTGGCTTTACTGGGATGTCGAACTGGAAGCCTGAGCGCACGGTTGCTAAGGCGCGGCGATGCAATGGACAGTCCGCTCGCTCAACCTCGGCTCGGCCCGGCCCTTTCGTGACGATGGCACGCAGAGCGCAATTGCCAAGGCACCGACCGACCAGCCGGTCGCCATCGGCCCGCTCGGCCTTTCGGGTGACGAGCAGGCCGACCTGACCGTTCACGGCGGGCCGGACAAAGCGATCCATCATTACCCCCACGATCACTACGCGGCCTGGCCTGATGAACTGGGCGATCATCCCTTGCTGCGCGGCGAAGGCGCTTTTGGCGAGAATGTCTCCACCCTGGGGCTCACCGAGGATGCGGCCTGCATCGGTGACCGGTATCGGCTGGGCACCGCGCTGATCGAGATCAGCCAGGGGCGCCAGCCGTGCTGGAAGCTGGATCAGCGCTTTGGCCACAAGGGCCTGTCGGCCGCAGTGATCCGCACCGGCCGGTCCGGCTGGTATTACCGGGTGATCGAGCCGGGCCGAGCTCGCGCTGGTGATGCGCTGGAAATGGTCGAGCGCCCCTGCCCGGACTGGACCGTCGCGCGGGTCTTCACCCTGCTGGTCGGCGGCGGCCACCGCGCCGATCCTGCGGCCTTGCGTGCCCTGGCGGACGAGCCGCTGCTGGCCGAGAACTGGCGCAACCGGGCGGTGCGACTGCAGGGCTGACCGATCCGGCGTTCGGGCCGCCGATGTACCGGTACGCCGGGAGGCACCCCTTTCCGGCCCGGATCGCACAATCGGCAAGACGCCGTTCAGGCCTGTTCGGCCAGCACGGTCGCATCGATCGCATCAGGGTCTTCGCCGATGTTCAAGCCACCGTTACCGCTTCTCTTCCTGGCCGCGCTGGGCCTGTGGCTCGCCCTGGCCCCGGCTACCCCGGCGCGCGCCGAGGGGAATTGCCCGCCCGGCCATTTCCCGATCGGCGGGGGCACGGGCGGCTGGGTCGGTTGCGCGCCGATGGGACCAGCCCCGCAAGATTCGGGTGGCGGCGGCAACTCCGGTTCGTCCGCCAGCCCGCCACGGCGGATGGGGCCGCCACCGGTCAAGGCCTATATGGCCGCCGCCTTTCACTGGGATAGCAGCGCGATCTGGGCGACCGCCGGCCAGCGCAGCGCGCAGGCCGCCCAGGACCTGGTCAGCAAGGCCTGCGAGGAGGCGATGGGCTCCGAATGCAGCTGGGTGGGCGGCACCGACGAGGTCTACGTCGCCATGGCCAGGGACGAGAGCGGGATCCTGTTCGGCGGCACCCAGGTCGGCTCGCCCGATGCCGCCAAGGCCGAAGCGCTGGAACGCTGCCAGAAGTACTCGTTCGATTGCCGGATCGTGCGGACCTTCAATCCCATCCTGATCCCGCCGGGCACGCCGCCCGAGCGGGATTTCTCGGCAACCTGGCTGCCCGAAGGCCCGGTGCAGCGCCACCGGGTAGCCGCGGTTGCGGTACCGGCCGAAAAGGTTGCGGAACCCTGGACCGGCAAGAACTGGCTGGCGCTGGGCGGCAATGGCTTTGCCGCGGCCAACCGGCAGGCGGTCGCCGAATGCGAGCGCCAGACCGGGGGCAAGTGCAAGGGCCTGCTGGGCAGCGCCGCGGGGCCGCTCGGCCTGGTCTATACCGGCGTCGGCCGGGTGCAGGTGGTGCCCTTGCCGCCGGCGGGCGATCCGCATGAACGGGTCGAGCGGATCTGCTGGAAGGATGTCGATGGCTGCGCGCTGGTAGGCACCATCGACACATCGGGTTCGGGCGTGAAGGTGATCGACCTGGTCAAAGTCGCGCAGCCGCTGCGGGGCTTTGCTGCCGTGGCCCGCGCCACCAGGGGGCCTGATGGCATCGCGATCAGCGCTGGCCATGCCCAACCGACCGAGGCCGATGCAGCTGCCCTGGCCCAATGTCGCGCAAGTGGTGCGATCGCCTGCGCGATCGATACTGGCGGAACGAGCAATCACGGCCTTGGGCCGTTCATGGCCGCCTTCATCGATCAGGCCGGAGGCACGCTTTACGAATATGGCGTCAGTGCTGAAAACGCCCGCAAGCGGGCCAGCGACTGGTGCGCGCGCGACAAGCTGACCTGCCGGGAAATCGGGGTCTGGGACCTGTCGGCCCGCCTGCGGCTATGGCAACCGATTGCGCGTTAGCCCAACGCCAGCTGCGTGAGTGCCGCCACCAGCGCGAGGACCAGCGCCACCCAGACCCGCGGCCCCATGTAGACCGACAGCTCGCGCTGGGTCGGGAAGCTGAAAGTGACCGGAATGCCCAGCGCCTTGTAGGCGTGGTGTTCGGCAAAGCGCGGGTCCGCGACCATCCGGATCAGATCGCGGCGGCTGCGGTAACGCATCAGCCCGAAGATCGACCAGCCCGGATCGCCCTCGACGTTCCAGGCATCGACATAGGGCCCCACCTTGCGCCCGACCATGCCGGGATGGCCGCCATTGGCGATGAGGCGGCGGACGAAGGGATCGGAATAGCGCCGCATCGCCGCGCGGCCCGCGATCGGCTGGCCGGTGGCGGGATCGGTGACCATGCCCTCCTCGATCTTGACGAGGTTGAGCATGACGAATTCCTTGCCGTCGTCCGCCTCCAGAAAGCTGCGCAACACGCCGCTTTCGTTGCCGCCGGTGTACTTGCCGTGAACCTGCTCGATAAAGGCCTCGATCTCGGCCTTGGTCAGCGGTCCGCGCCAGTTGTCGTACCACAGCCGGAACAGCACATAGAGCCCGAGCGCCCCGCCCCAGATCGCCCAGCCGCTCATTTCGCCGCCTCGACCTTTGGCGGGGTGGAAAACGGCTTGATGCCCAGCTTGGTATAGACCTCGTCCGGGAAGTAGACCGTGCCCCCACGCGCGACCATGCGAATGGTCTTGATCGCCTTCAGGTCCTTGGTCGGATCGCCCGGCACCAGGAAGAAATCGGCCAACTTGCCGCGCTCGATGCTACCCAGCGCCTGGTCCTGGCCCAGATAGCGCGCCATATCCAGCGTGGCGCGGGTCAGCACGTCGGCCGGGGTCATCCCCAGCTGGCCGAACAGTTCCAGCTCGCGGTGATAAGTGAACCCGCCGCCCAGGTCGGTGCCGGGGATCAGCATGATCCCGCGCCGGTGCATCTCGGCCAGGGTTTCCTTGATCTTGGCGAAAGCGGCGATGTAGTCGGCGCGCTGCTTGGGCGTATCGGCCCCGAACAGCGCCTGCTTCAGCTGCCGCTGCTCGGCCGGGGGCATGTGGGCGATGTAATCGACCGCGCCAGGGTTGGGCACGCCGTCGAGCGCGGTGAGGCCCAGTTCGTGGATCGCGATGGTCGGCTCGTGCGAGACGTTCTTCGCCGCCATGGCATCGAGCGTCTTGGTCACCTTGTCCGATTTAAGGTCGAGCGCCGGGAACCGCGCCTGGGCGGTGAAGCGGAACAGGGTGCGGGTATCCTCACCCGGATTGAGCACCCAGCCCAGCATCAGCTGGTTGACGTGGGTGATCTCGTCAAACCCGGCAGCGATCATCTCGTCGGCGCTGGAAAAGGCCGGGACGTGACCCGAGACGCGCAGGCCCAGCCGCTTGGCCTCGCCCACCACGGCGGGTGCCCACTTGGGGTCCATCGAGTTGTAGAGCTTGGCCTGGTTATAGCCGCGCGCGGCGTACCAGCGCACCGCCTCGATCGCCTCGGCCTCGCTCGCCACCAGCTTGCCGGTAGCCGAACTGAACGGGCTCTTGCCCTCGATGAAGCCGGAGCGGACGATCCGCGGGCCCGCGACCTCGCCCTTGCCGATCCGGTCAACCAGGATGTCGAGCACGTCGTTGCGGTTGCCCATGTCGCGGACCGTGGTGATGCCCGCCAACACGTTCATCAGGGCATCTTCCTGGCCCATGTGGCCGTGCATTTCGAACAGGCCCGGTACCAGCGTGCCGCCCTCGCCCTCGATCGCCGTTTCGCCGGGGGTGGCCGGGCTGCCGGCCGGGACCACGCCGGAAATCCGGCTGCCCGAGACGACCACGTCGCTCAGCGCAGAGAGTGCCTTGGCCCTGGGATCGAACACGCGAACGTTGCGGATCCGCACTGGCCCCGCAAACTTCTTCGCGTTTTCAGCCTGGAGCTGGGCGAACCGGTCAGAGGCGAGCTTTTCGGAGAGCTTGCGCAGCGGCTCATCCGCCACGCGCTCGTAACCCTTGCGGGCAATCAGGAACCCGGCCGTGGCCAGGGCAAACAGATCGCCCTTGGCATCGAGCGTGATGTAGGTCGGGTTGAGC
>Ga0315904_10013826_pt1 | contig 10089 bp, 10 predicted proteins | sample LakEriMetagenome_6_FD_203529 | JGI IMG/M metagenome (GOLD analysis project Ga0315904, IMG submission 203529) | Freshwater fungal communities from buoy surface, Lake Erie, Ohio, United States - Buoy 12 MA120 | ecosystem: Environmental > Aquatic > Freshwater > Lake | place: USA: Lake Erie, Ohio...
ACATGCCACGAGAGCAAAGCGCTACGACATATTCCGACGCTACACCTCTCGGGTTGATGAACAAGCGAAGTCGTTAATGACTTTAAGAGGCTTATTTACCTTCAAAGAAGGGGTTCGTAAACCAATTCCAATTGATGAGGTTGAACCAATCAGCTCCATCGTAAAGAGATTTTCTACGGGAGCCATGTCATATGGATCCATTTCGCAAGAAGCTCACGAAACTTTAGCAATCGCGATGAATCGCCTCGGTGGCAAATCAAATACCGGAGAAGGTGGCGAAGATCCTGAGCGCTACACAAAGATGTCTAACGGAGATTCCAAACGCTCTGCTATAAAGCAAGTTGCTTCGGCGCGTTTTGGTGTCACCAGCGAGTATCTAGTTAACGCTGATGATCTCCAGATAAAAATGGCGCAAGGCGCAAAGCCTGGTGAAGGTGGACAGTTACCGGGTAACAAGGTTTATCCGTGGATAGCGAAAACACGCCACTCAACTCCCGGAGTTGGATTGATATCGCCACCTCCTCATCACGATATTTATTCCATTGAAGATTTAGCCCAGTTGATTCACGATTTAAAGAATTCAAATCGTGACGCCAGAATCCACGTGAAATTAGTAGCTCAGGTCGGAGTTGGAACTGTTGCTGCTGGCGTAAGTAAGGCGCACGCCGACGTTGTATTGATCTCTGGCCATGATGGCGGAACCGGAGCGTCACCTCTAACATCACTTAAGCATGCTGGCGCGCCATGGGAGTTGGGATTAGCGGAAACGCAACAGACTCTAATTCTCAACGGACTTCGTGATCGAATCGTTGTTCAAACGGATGGACAGATGAAGACCGGCAGAGATGTGGTTATCGCAGCGCTACTTGGTGCTGAAGAATATGGATTTGCTACCGCACCGCTAGTCGTATCAGGTTGCGTGATGATGCGGGTCTGTCACCTCGATACCTGTCCCGTTGGAGTTGCAACGCAGAATCCCGAATTGCGAAAGCGATTTACTGGAAAACCCGAATTTGTTGAAACTTTCTTTGAATATATTGCGGAAGAAGTCCGTGAATGGCTTGCCAAGTTAGGTTTCCGCTCGCTCGATGACGCTATTGGTCAGGTTGAGTTACTTGATACTAAGAAAGCGATTGATCACTGGAAAGCTTCTGGACTTGATCTCTCTCCTATACTGGAATTTCCGAGCCAGAGTAAATTCCCAGCGCGTAAGCGAGAGATTACTCAAGATCACGGTCTAGCTGGCGCTCTGGACTTCAAACTTCTGGAATTAGCGAAACCCGCTCTAGAGTCGGGTAAACACACAACAATTTCAATGCCAATTACAAATAGAAATCGGACTGTCGGAACGATTCTTGGGTCTGAAATTACTAAGCGTTATGGTGGCGCGGGACTACCGGAAGACACAATCGATGTAACGCTTCACGGTTCGGCTGGCCAGTCCTTAGGCGCATTTATTCCACGTGGCTTGACGATTCGCTTGTATGGAGATGTCAATGATCATCTTGGAAAAGGTATTTCTGGCGGTAGATTAATTGTGCGACCTGATGAAAAAGCAAAATTAGATTCCGAAAAGAACATAATCGCTGGAAATGTCGTCGGATACGGCGCGACTAGCGGCGAAATTTTTGTTAGAGGAATAGTGGGCGAGCGCTTCTGTGTAAGAAATTCGGGTGCAACTGCAGTTGTAGAAGGCACTGGCGATCATGGTTGCGAGTACATGACTGGTGGAACGGTTGTAGTTCTAGGAAAGACCGGTCGTAATTTTGCAGCTGGAATGTCTGGCGGTGTTGCTTATCTATTAGATTTAGATGCGCGCCTGGTCAATACTGAATTGGTTGACTTGCAACCTGTTCCCGCCGAAGATAGTGATCGGCTCTTTGCCATTGTTTCAAAATTCTTTGCTGAAACTGGCTCAAAAATTGCAGATTCCCTGATGAAAGATTGGCAGAAATCACTTACTCGCTTCACTCGGGTCATGCCGCGAGATTACGCGCGAATCTTAAAGGTAATTTCAAATGCCGAAAGTTCAGGTAAGTCAGTTGATTCCGCAATTATTGAGGTGCTCAATGGCTGATCCCAAAGGTTTCCTTCGCTTCAATCGTGAAACTCCGAAGCGTCGCCCGGTAGATGTGCGTATTAGAGATTGGAAGGAAGTTTACGAAGAGCAAGAATTTGGTGCGCTACGAAATCAAGCCGGAAGATGTATGGATTGCGGAATTCCTTTCTGTCACCAAGGCTGCCCGCTCGGAAATCTCATCCCGGAATGGAATGACCTGATCTGGCGTAATGAAAAGTTTGAAGCAATCAATCGTCTCCATGCCACAAACAATTTTCCAGAATTTACGGGACGACTCTGCCCCGCTCCATGTGAAACGGCTTGCGTATTAGGCATTAACCAAGACCCGGTAACTATCAAACAGATTGAATTGCGGACAATAGAAGAGGCATTCCAATCTGGGACCGTCCGCCCACTTCCTCCAGATCGAATAACAGGAAAGACCGTTGCGGTAATTGGTTCTGGCCCGGCTGGCCTAGCAGCTGCACAACAACTTACTAGAGCCGGTCATACTGTCGTCGTCTATGAGCGAGCCGACAAAATTGGGGGATTACTAAGGTACGGGATACCTGAATTCAAAATGGAGAAATCCATTTTGGATCGCCGCCTCAATCAAATGAAGCAGGAAGGAACCCAATTCCGTGCTGGTGTAAATGTCGGAGTTGATTTAACTGCCAATGATTTGAAGACTCGATATGACGCAGTTGTGCTCGCTGTCGGAGCTACTCAAGCTCGCGAATTAAATATTCCAGGCCGCGATGCAAAAGGTGTCTACCAATCCATGGAATATTTACCATGGGGAAACAAGCAGGCGCTCGGTGAATTAAGAGAAGAACCAAAAATCTCAGCAAAAGGTAAGCGCGTAATTATTTTGGGCGGTGGAGATACTGGCGCTGACTGCTTAGGCACAGCAATTCGCCAAGGTGCAGCTGAGATTACACAGATTGAAATCTTGCCCAGACCAACAGATGAACGACCTTCTTCTCAACCATGGCCAACTTATCCAGCTGTTTACCGAGTCAGCAGCGCGCACGAAGAAGCAGGAGAGCGCCTCTATGCCATCTCAACGCAAGAATTTATAAAGGATTCCGCGGGAAACTTAATCGGATTGAAAATTGTTGAAACGAAATATGAAAATGGCAAGTTTGAGCCGGTGCCTGGAACTGAACGTGTACTAGATGCCGATATGGTCTTGCTAGCACTTGGGTTTACAGGTCCGGAGCAGAATAAATTAGTTTCAGAACTTGAATTAGCTCTAGATGAACGCGGCGCTATCAAACGAGATAAGGATTTCGCCACCAATATAGAGAATGTATATGTCTGCGGCGATGCTGGACGTGGCCAGTCACTAATTGTGTGGGCGATAGCCGAAGGTAGGAGCGCAGCGGCAGCAGTAGATCAAAAATTAATGGGCCGGACTCAACTCCCGTCGCCGATAGAACCAACTAGCAGGCCTCTTACCGTTTAGCCGACTACGCTTATCGCATGGATATTTCAATAATGGATGTGCTCTATATCTTGGGAGTCTTCGCGTTTGCCTGGTTATGGGGTTGGTCATTCACTCACTTTATAGATAAATAAATTGACTGCCACAAATAGGTTTAAAGTATTTTTTATATTACTTGCTACTCTCTTCTTTGCTACCTCATGCTCTAGTGATATTGAGGAACCAAATCCAATGGAAGAGAGCTCGACGCTGGATCTTCAGAATAATTGCGACCAAACATATTTTGAAGAGGGGTCGAGATGGATTAAAGGTCAATTAAATGCCTTTAAAGATCCTGACCCAAAAGTGGCCTACGGATTTGCCTCAGCCGATTTTCGCGCAACGAACTCCATTGACCAATTTGCCTCTATAATTTCTAATCAATATTCCATGTTGCTCGACCTTGAAAAATTTGAAGTCTACTCTTGTGACTCAAGTGAAGATTACTTCGTATTCGGTGTAAGAGTGACAGGAAATGACGGCAAGGCATATTGGATGGAATATCTATTGTCTAGAATTGACGGCGCATGGGGCGTAGATGGAGCAGCATTAGCTCCAGAAGCGCAATCTTGATTGGAGATAGCAAGTGGCAAATTGGCCTGACTGGTTACCGATTAAGAACGCGCTTCGAGGGAACAAGATCTATGGGGCTCCGCAACTTCAGGATGTTGTTAAATTAAATACAAACGAAAATCCGTATCCATTACCTCATTCAGTCGTTACTGAACTTACAAGTGAGATTGCATCAATCGCTACTAGTCTTAACCGATATCCGGATCGAGATGCGGTTAAATTACGATCGGCTTTAGCGAATTATCTTTCAAGTAATCATGTAACAACGGAAAATATCTGGGCAGCAAACGGAAGCAACGAAATTCTGCAACAAGTTTTCCTAGCCTACGCGAGTTCAAGTTGTATTGGCTTATCACCGTCATATTCAGTCCATCCTTTAATTGCCCAGATAACTGGATCTGAGTGGGATTCGCTTCCCCTTAAAAATGATTTCACTATTGATTTAAGTGCTCTCCAAACGAGAATTGAAGAGACAAACCCTTCACTCATCTTCATTACCTCACCTAATAATCCAACCGGTGGAGTTGTTGAATTTAAGGACCTCAAAAAAATAGCCGAATTTATAAAAGGAAGAAGAACACTGTTGATTGTCGATGAAGCTTACGCTGAGTTTTCAAGTGAGAAGTCGGCTATTGAATTGATTGAAGATTATCCTCAAGTGGCAGTAGTTAGGACTATGAGTAAAGCCTTCGCATTCGCTGGAGCCAGAGTCGGATATCTAGTAGCAGACTCAAATATCATTTCGGGATTAAAGATTGTGAGACTTCCTTATCATCTTAGTGCTTTAACTCAAGCTGCTGCACTGGTTGCGCTAAAAAACGTAAAATTAATGCAATCTGAAATTCAAATTATTGTTACTGAGCGGATTCGCATGCGCGAAGAGATGACGAAACTTGGTCTTAGGGTCATAGATAGTGGCGCAAATTTCCTTTTCTTCACCGGATTTCAGCCTAAGAGCCAAGAACTTTGGCAATCGATATTGGATAAAGGAATTTTGATTAGGGATGTGGGCATTGAAGGTTTTCTCCGAGTAACTATTGGCACTCCCGAGGAGAACGAGCAATTTCTCAACTCCTTAAAAACCTCTCTACGCTAGAATTCACTCTCTAACCTAGGAGAAATATGAGACAAGCGTCAGTAAAGAGAACGACTAAAGAGTCTGACGTCTCGGTTAAGTTAAATCTTGACGGCACTGGAAAAATTGAGATCTCCACGGGTGAGCCGTTCTTTGATCATATGTTGAGCCAATTGGGTAAGCACGCGAGCTTTGATCTTGAAATAAAGACAGTTGGAGATATCGAAGTTGATTCACACCATAGCGTTGAAGATACTTCGCTTGCTCTCGGACAGGCGTTGCGAGAGGCCCTTGGAGATAAGTCAGGTATTCGAAGATTTGGTGATGCCCTTGTCCCATTGGATGAAGTATTGGTTCAAGCAGCGGTAGACCTCTCTGGTCGTCCGTATCTGGTGCATCAAGAGCCAAATATTGTTGAATTGATTGGAACCTTTGACACAACTCTGGGTCGCCACATTTGGGAATCGTTTGTAGCGGAGGCTCGAATCGCTCTACACATAAGAGTTCTTGAGGGAAGAAATGCGCATCATGTTTATGAAGCGCAATTCAAAGCTGTTGCGCGTGCCTTGAAAGAAGCCGTGTCATTAGATTCTCGAGTAGGTGGGATACCTTCAACCAAGGGCTCTCTTTGATTGCCATTCTTGATTACGGATCTGGAAACCTTCGCTCAGCAGAACGTGCTTTTGCAACAGCATCGCGTGAAGTAATTGTCACTTCAGACCCGCAAGTTTGTGAACGCGCTAAGGGGCTGGTCATCCCTGGAGTGGGCGCATTTGCAGCGTGCATGAATCAACTCATAGCTATTAATGGCGGCGAAATTATTAAGAGCCATATTGCTGCTGGAAAAAAAATTCTCGGCATATGCGTAGGCATGCAGATCTTGTTCAATAAGGGTTTTGAAAAGACAACAAGCCAAGGATTAGGAATTCTCAAAGGTGACGTGGAGTTATTGCCCGCGAAGATTCTCCCTCATATCGGTTGGAACCAAGTAGAAACTAGCGAGAAATCAACCCTTTTTAAGGGCATTGAAAAAGAGAGATTCTATTTTGTGCATAGTTACGGATTACTTAAACCGGTTGAAGAAGGTATTAATTCATACACTGACTATGAAGGTAGATTTGTTAGTGCGGTAGAAATGGAGTTAGTGTCAGCCGTCCAATTCCATCCTGAAAAATCAGGAGCTGCAGGTTTGAAATTGATAAGTAATTGGGTCGAAAGTTTATGAACCAATTCGAAATTCTCCCTGCGATTGATGTTAAGGGCGGGAAAGCGGTTCGCCTGGTACGCGGTGAACTCTCCGCAGAAACCCAATACGGCGAACCGTTACAAGTGGCTGAAGATTTTGCTGCTGACGGGGCGAGATGGATTCACCTAGTTGATTTGGATGCAGCCTTCGGCCAAGGGAGCAATTTTCCTCTACTTAAGAGAGTTATAGAGAGCGTTGATTTGAATATTGAATTATCAGGCGGAATTCGAAACGAAGATTCATTAATTAAGGCTCTATCGACTGGCTGCCGGCGGGTAAATCTTGGAACCGCGGCGCTAGAAGATCCCGCTTGGACTGAAGATGTCATAGCTCGATTCGCCGATAAAGTGGCGGTTGGTTTAGATGTAAAAGGCCGAGAACTTTCTAGCCGCGGTTGGACAAAAAGTGGAGGCGATCTCTTCGAAACTATCGATAGATTAGATAAGGCTGGCTGCTCTCGTTATGTTGTCACTGATATCTCTAGAGATGGAACACTAACCGGACCTAATCTTGATTTACTAACAGAAATCACTAAATTCACAAGCACTCCAATTATTGCGAGTGGTGGAATCTCATCAATCCAAGACGTCAAAAGCGTTTCAGCGCTAAGTACATCAGGAGTTGAGGGTGTCATTATTGGAAAAGCTCTATATGCAGGTGCCTTTACCTTGCGAGAGGCACTAGATGTAGCTCACGGGAGCAAATGAGATGAGTCTTGCATTAAGAATTATTCCTTGCCTTGATGTTGATGCTGGTCGAGTCGTCAAAGGAATTAATTTCACAAATCTTGTAGATGCGGGAGATCCAGTTGAAATGGCCAGGAAATATCAGTCGGAAGGGGCAGACGAATTAACTTTCTTAGATATTTCAGCTTCCTCTGATGGTCGATCAACCACAATCGAAGTTGTAAAGAAATGTGCTGAAGAGATATTCATTCCGCTAACAGTTGGAGGTGGAATTAGTAGCGTAGCTCAAGTAGATGCACTCTTGCGCGCAGGCGCCGATAAGGTAACGATAAATACGGCCGCAATTTCAAATCCCGATCTAATCAATGAGATAAGTGAGAGATTTGGTAACCAAGTTCTTGTCTTATCGGTTGATGCACGCAGAACGAATAATGGTGATTTTGAAGTGACCACTCATGGCGGCAGAAAAAGCAGTGGCTTAGATATGCGATCTTGGATTGAGGAAATAGAGATTAGAGGCGCGGGTGAAATTCTTTTGAATTCGATGGATCGGGATGGCGTTAAATCTGGTTATGACCTTGAAATGATTAGAGTGGCTCGAGAGCACTCAAATTTACCAATCATCGCAAGTGGTGGAGCAGGATCTTTGAATCATTTTCCAGATGCTCTTTCGGCCGGAGCTAATGCCCTGCTCGCAGCATCTATTTTTCATTTTGGAGAAATTCGCATCAAGCAAGTAAAGGAAGAGCTAGTTAGAAGTGGTTTTCCGGTTCGCCTGGAAATTACTCCCTAGTTGATGGGAGAATAATGAGATGATTCCAGCGTCTCTAATTCAACGATTTAAGGACGGAGAATTAATCAGCGTCGTAGTCCAGGATAATTCAACTAAGCAAGTTCTGATGGTCGCTTGGGCAAATCAAGAAGCGCTTGAAAAATCTATTGAATCTAGAAATGCCACTTTTTGGAGTAGAAGTAGAAATAAGCTTTGGATCAAAGGTGAAGAGTCCGGAAACCTCCAACGCATTATTGAGATAAAGCTTGACTGTGATGGTGATTCGCTTCTTTATTTGGTTGACCCCGCCGGACCGGCTTGCCATAACGGGACCATTACCTGTTTCGAAGAAACAATTCTCTGACTCATAGAATTATTCCTTGCGGTAAACTTGACTATGAAATCTTTCGACCAGCTATGGGCACAACTCGTTAAGACTGCAGAAGAGCGCCCTAGTGGCTCACGAACCATTGCCGAATTAGATTTGGGAGTGCACGAAATTGGTAAGAAGATTATCGAAGAGGCGGGCGAAGTCTGGCTAGCAGCCGAGCATGAATCCAAAGAAGAGTTGGCCAAAGAAATCTCACAGCTGCTCTACCACCTACAAGTTCTGATGCTTTCTCGAGGGCTTTCGCTAGATGATGTTTATAAGGAGTTGTAGATGAGATTGAAGATTGCGCTGCCAAATAAGGGAAGCCTCGCTGAAGCTGCTGCTCAAATTCTAAGAGAATCTGGATACCGACAGCGAAGTGATGATCGAGACCTCTCATTAATCGATAATGAGAACGATGTTGAGTTTTATTACTTGCGACCACGCGATATCGCAGTTTATGTAGGAAACGGTGAATTAAATCTTGGTATTACTGGTCGTGACTTGCTCCTTGATAGTGGAGCGCAAGCTCGTGTAATTCTAGACTTAGACTTTGGGAAATCTACCTTTAGATTTGCTGGTCCTCAAGGTAAGAATTATCAACTTAAAGATGTTTCAAATAAGAGAATAGCGACTGCGTACCCACGCTTACTTAAGAATTATTTAGATGATAAGAAGATTAATGCCACAATCGTTGAACTTGATGGTGCTGTTGAGAGCGCAATCGCTCTTGGGGTCGCCGACTTGATAGCTGATGTCGTCTCAACCGGTAGCACTCTACGAGCCGCAAACTTAGAGAGCTTCGGAGACTCCATCACAAATTCTGAAGCTGTTCTAATACAAGGCAAAAGCAAAGTTGATCAAACCTCTGTTGATACTTTAGTTAGACGCCTTTCAGGAGTTGTCATTGCTCGCCAGTATGTATTGGTTGACTACGATGTTTTGAAGAAAGATTTAGATAAGGCATGTGCGATTACTCCGGGTATCGAATCTCCAACTATCTCGCCTTTACAAAACTCAGATTGGGTTGCTGTTAGAGCGATGGTGAAGCGCAAAGAAGTAAACTCAGCCATGGACAAACTCTGGCAACTGGGCGCCAAAGGAATTCTGGTCAGCAATATAAATTCTTGCCGACTCTAATTACGGAGTTTTAAGAAGCGATTTGTACTTTGAAAGCGCTTTAATTGTTAAATCTATATCTTCCATATTGTTGTAGAAGTGCGGCGAGATTCGTAGATTTCCATCGCGGCATGAAGTGATTATCTTCTCCGACTCTAAAGCGGCAACTAATGCGTTCTCATCAGTGGATCTAACGGCCAACATCGCAGCATGGGCATGAGCGGGAGTGGCGATAGAACCGCCGATTTCTTCGATTCCGGTTCTTAAGGCATCGTGAAGATGACTTACGTAATCCACGATCTCATCCATTCCAACCGCTAAAAGGTATTCAAGGCCTGCAACAGCTGGGTACAAACTTGGGATGGGAGGAGTTCCGCTCTCAAAACGTCTTGCATCCGAGGCGGGATCGTATTCATGAATTCCCATTTTAAAAATATCTTTAGCTGCGAACCATCCTGTGGAAGTTGGAATTAAGTTCTTTGTGGTTTCTGATTTTGTATACATATAGCCAACGCCGGGAGCGCCGAGCATATATTTGAGAACTCCTCCAACTACAAAGTCAGCGCCAATTCTTGAGAGATCAAGGCTCATTGCACCAGCGCCTTGATAGGAATCTAGAAGAACCAGGGCGCCTGCCTTTTTAGCAGCTTCAATAATTGGGGCGATATCGGTAAGTGCACCATTTCGGAAACAGACTAAAGTG
>Ga0315904_10013827_pt1 | contig 10089 bp, 5 predicted proteins | sample LakEriMetagenome_6_FD_203529 | JGI IMG/M metagenome (GOLD analysis project Ga0315904, IMG submission 203529) | Freshwater fungal communities from buoy surface, Lake Erie, Ohio, United States - Buoy 12 MA120 | ecosystem: Environmental > Aquatic > Freshwater > Lake | place: USA: Lake Erie, Ohio...
TAAAATCCTAATCCCCCTTTGTTGCCTATCAGTGTATTGTTCAAAATAGAATATACTAATTCTTTATCAAGAGTATCTGCTTTTGTATCCCTATTTATATCTCCAACACGGATATCCAGTGCATTCCCATAAAGATGCATGCTATTGGTTGCTCCACCAACAGCATCATTGCGAGATGGATGACGATATCCAGAAATAACCTGTATCCCACGGCTATTATACCCATTTACTTCTAATACATCTTTTAGATCAAAAAGGCTTTTTAATACTTTTTCATTTAAGCAGATATAGTAATATTCTTTCCCAAAGAACAATATGAACTTTTGATTTTGGGGTAGAGAATAAAAATCAGTAATCCGCTGATTTAGATATATTTTCCGATAAAGATCACGTTTAGGTATTTTATAAAAGGTAAGTTTTGAAAACCGAGTATCATCAAGTTTTGTATCTATCAACACATCTTTTGGAAGTTGATGAAAGCTGACAATATCATATTCCGTTAAAATACGCTTGGCTTCTTTGAAAGAATGAATATCGGCTTGTTTATGAACCAGATCATAGATTCTACGCTCCATGTCTGTTGGATTTTTAATATACAAGCCAGTAGATATTAATGTACTGGTGAATACTAAAATGAAAATGAATAATATGATTCTCTTCATTGCTAATAGGCTTTACTTAAAAATATTTACTATACACTTTATTTAGCATTTCTTTTATACTTTATTACATAATTTTAACAATAAACACAATTGATATGAAAAAAGTAATATTATCCATTTTTATTCTTATTCTCTGTTCATCTACAAATGCACAAAGAATGTATGATGGTTCAGGAAGGCAGATCGGTAGAATTGATGCAGAGCGATTTTATGATGGATCCGGTAGACAGATTGGTAGAGTGGATGGTGATCGTATCTATGATGGGTCCGGGAGACAAATCGGGCGGATGGATGGTGAAAGAATCTATGATGGTTCAGGAAGGCAGATCGGACGAGTGGATGGAGATCGGTTTTATGATGGGTCTGGCCGTCAAATGGGCCGCATGGATGGTGAACGTTTATACGATGGTTCTGGAAGGCAGATCGGACGAGGTGATGGTGTAAGGAGAAGGCAAATGATCGTTTTCTTTTACTTTTTCATGTGATGATTATAAAAATTTATTTTCAGAATCAATAAATAAAAAGCCTTGCATTACTGCAAGGCTTTTATATATAAAGGGATATTGGATACAATTATCGACAATCAACTATTTGAGGTTGATTAACACATGCCCTTCCAAGGTTCCACCTACGTTAAAGTAATTTTTAGAATACACTTTACCGGAGTTAAACGTGAAGTTTAAAGCCATACGATCTTTGTATGGAATATGCACACTGTAAGCTCCCCCTATTTTAAGCCGTTGCCATGGATGTACCGAATCATCATATCTCCTATTGCTTGAATCAGATTATGCAAACAAATTTTGCCAACTTAAAAAATCGATTAAGAGTTGAATTTGCTATGAATCTGTTGAAAGAAAATGAAATCTCAACACTATCGATAGAGGGGATAGCACAAAACTCAGGATTTGCTACCCGATCTAGTTTTTATAGTGCCTTTAAAAATATTACCGGTACTACGCCAACAGAGTACTTACAAAAAGAAAAAAGCCCTCAACAATAAATTGTTGAAGGCTTTACAACTGATCCATTGATCTTAATTGAAATAGAAAGTTAGGCTACCATAATTAAGAGTGATTTTATTGCCCGTAGTATTATGTTCAAAATCACTTTCGGAAACTTTATTCCACCCCATTGTTATCAGCTTCTCCTTAGCCTTTTTCATGAATTTTTCATTCATACCATAATCATCAAGCGAATAACTAATATATAAACTATTTAAATAAGCAGAAGGATTCAATTGATACCCTGTTTGTCCATAATAACTCGTCTTAAAAATATCATCTACAATTTCACCATAGGTAGCCTGCTTAATATAATCACTGAACTGAGCCGTAAGGCTTACACTCATATCACCCAAAGTTATACCACTTACACTGTAACTTCGATCATATAAGCCAATAGATGGATAGGCATCAGGAACACTATTCCTCGGAGGTTCAACATAAGCTGCCGTAGAATCAACAACCGCTACTGTAGTATCAGCCGCTGCAACATTTTCTGAATCTAAATCTTCCGCTTCATAATCGTCATCAACTCCAAAATAAAAAGCAATAGCATAATTCAAAGATCTGTCCGCCTTTACATTCTCACTCTTTTTCCCTCCTTTTGATGTATAACTGGCAAAAACTGGATTCACTTTACTAAATAACGATTGTCCATTCAACCCCAAAACACCATTGCCATTTAAGGTGCTAAATAGAGCGCTAAAGTTTTTATTAAAATCAAAATAAGTTGATTCGAGGGAAACATTATTTTCGTAATGCCCAGGGCCATAGTTATTCAGATACCACAGATATGAATTGAATTCGCCTTCATCTTTAAGATAAATATCATCAGACAAAATCTCTTTACCTTCAGCATTCAACAATTGTGTAGTCTCCTGCTTGTTATCTAACGTAACGATGAGATGCTCATTGTCGATCGTAGAGGCTGATTTGTAGCCGTCTGCTTGAGTAGTACGTTTACCATCTTTATCAAAAAATTTGATCTTGGTATCTTCTAAAACAGCAAATCCGCTTTTCAGACAAACGGGTTTATTTTCATATTTTGCCCGCAGGTCTCCCAAAAATTCACCCTTCTTATTCATAACTCCAAATGAATTTTCTTCATCCATCACGATATAATAATCTGAAGAATAAAGATTATTTATGGATCTATACTTATTATCTTTAACTACATCCTCGCCTTTTAAATTCTTCACTCCTACAAATAGATCTTTTTCTGAATTGTCAAAATAGGCTATTTCGTCTGATGTGCTTACAGGAAAATAAGATAGCTTTTCCTTGCCTTTAAATAGGACTTCATTCTTTGTATTGATCACCATTACCGTTCCGTCTGGCTTTCTAACTCTGGCTTTACCATTCACAAAATTCTCAACCATATTATAATCTGGGTTGATCACCACTTTACCATCAAGATCTATATATCCCCATAACCCTTCAGCCGTTTTTACTTTTATCAGGTTTTCCGAAACGATACCGGCTCTTACAATCGTAAACGCTGTAATAGATGTAAGATCAAGAACCTTTTTCCCTGATTTATCTATAAAGGAAAGTCTTCCATCAGTATCACGTACCAAAGCATATCCATTTAAAAATGGTGTACCGGCCTCAATACGTACTTCGGTTTCTATCTCAGTTAATTTGTTACCACTGAGGGTATAATAGCGAACTTTTTCTCCTTTCGTTTCTAAAATCATACCGTCACTAGAAAATACATCGCTTTCTTTACTAAACTCGTCGGATAATACAACCTCGCCATTGAGTTTCATCATGGATACTTTCCCATCTTTGCGTGAGGTAAATGGAATAAGATCTACTGATAACCCTGACTTACTGCCACATGATTCCAATAATAGTGCAGCGACAAGAAATAAAAATAAAAATAACTTTTTCATGTTGATACTATTGATTCTGTTCGTATTCAATAAACTCTTGTATTAATCTCGAAATACTTGAATAGTTATTTTGTACATAACTATCCGAAATAGAGGAATAATTGGGATCGATGCTTAATGCTCTATCCGGTATAAATTTATTCCCAATTACTTTATAGATCATATTAATCTGATAGGAAGGATAGGCCTTTTGGTCACCACTGCGATAGCCATATAAGCGAATGGTATATTCTCCATTGTAATAGGATTCAGTAAAATAGGGCTTTGTAAAAGAAATAATACTATATCTCGACATAATGCTTCCATATATGGATGCAGATGTATTTAAACTCACAGGGATGTATCCGCCTTCACCCCAAATAAATGTCAGATCCATTTTTTTGCCACTTTGATCAGTATAGTTAATAGAAAGAATATCAGCAGCTGAATTGCTGAAATTGTTTATATAAACATCGTTGGTAATAGAATAACTCATGAAAAAATCTTCTACTTCACCTAATGTCTCCCCGGATCCTGCGTAACCTGTAATTATATTACTGATACTTGATGTAGTCAAATTTAAAGAAATTTTTAAATGAGGTAAAAGAATTTGAACAATTCTGGGAAGCCTCATGTCACTGACCTCAGAGAATAATTCATGAGCTAATGCATTTTGTACCAGATCCCCCTTGCTCGCATTGAATCGTAGAGCTACCTGATCACGTATTTTAGTGAAATAGCTATTTAGGTCTAGGGTACTAAATCCTGAGTATTGACTTAAAAAAGATTGCACTTCAGCTAAATTAGCATCCAATCCTTCATTGGAAAGCTTATTCAGCCAAAGCCTGAAATGTCTTGATTTTAAGGTATCAAGCTCAACATAATCAAGATCAGAATATTTTTTCAATATAGCAGATATCACCGCTATATCTTCATTATCGCTTACTTCACGATAATCAATTTTAAAAGAATATACCCTGCAACTATCTATAAGGTTCTGTATATATGTAGTTTGTCTAAACCTATTTAATTTTTCAATAAATACATCGATCTCGGATACAGAGCCTGCCTTCCTAACATTGCCCAGATAAAGCTTACCTAGCTTTTCCTGAAGCACCACTCTATATTCAGTATTGGGATATTTATTTAGAAAGTTTTCAAGATTTACTTCTGTGGGATTAGCGGTTGCTTCTGTATATTCACGCTTCTCTATTTCCGTAAATGCTTGCTTAGTGTAATTACTATTCGGATAGTCAATAGTGTAGGCTTTCAATGCCGATGTGCCAGGCGTACGGATAGCACTATCAAAATCAATTTTAGCAATGGTATTTTTCGCAACAGAGATATATCGCCCATTAGGATACATAGAAATCATATGCATCCATGCATCTTTAGTATTAACAGCGGAAAGAGAATCATAATATAACTCTTCCAGCCTCGCATTTAGTTTTTTACGATCTGGCTCAATAGTAGGAGTATGATAGTTATACATATACTCATACAAAGTTGATGGTGATTTACTATTTGTCAGATGCTCCGACCACATTTTAGCCGATAAAATATGTAAATAATTCACATCAGCTTTCAACACATTCGAATAAATAAAATTCTGGTCAGCAGTAGTTAATTTATTAAAATTAATCTGTGCTTTTTGAGTGATCGTAAATAGAGACACAAGTTCACTATAGCTTAATGGAGCTTGTATGAATTCACTTAATTTAAGTTTCGAAATAACCATACCGTAGGCTGCAGCTATATCAGAATTATCCTTTTCATAAAGCTCTGTAAATAATTCGCTACTCTTATCATATTTCCCCTCATGTAAAAGCTTTGAAGCCCGCACTACCTTTTGAGCAGAAACAGTAAAAGATAAAACTAAAAAGTATATAGATATAGAAAAATACTTTATCATACTTCTGGATTTTAGGTATACTTTACTTGCGATTCATGTACATGAATAGAAAGCCATTATTAAATAGGAATTGAGGTACAACATAATGCCAGTATAATTGGAATAACTATCCCTGTAACTTTACTTAGTTTATTCAATGTTTTTTTATTGAAAAAATAGTAAACTACCAATCCAGAAGCAACAAGGATACCTCCAGCAAAAACCTGAACATAGGAATCCATGAATACATAATAAAGAACCCAAAGATTGAAGACGCAGAATACAATATTTAACACGGGATAAAAAGGAGTCTTCAGCGGACGTTCCATTTCTGGATATTTCTGACGAAGAATAATAACAGCAAATACAGCAAGCGTACTTGATAGTGTTAGATAGAATCCTAATGATTTTATAATATAATCAAATCGGTTAGTAAGTAAAATAATTGTTGCTAAAGTTGATTGAAATAAAATAGCCCGTATGGGTACTCCATTCTGAGAATTTTTAGAAAAAAAACTAAGGGAAGGATAATCAATACTGATACGTTGCATTACTCTTGGTGCAACCAAAATCATGGAACTAATTGTTGAAATAAGAAAAAATGTAATTAATCCGGCGATTAAAGTGGCTCCTTTTTCGCCAAAAAGAAATTTAGCAGAAACAAAGGCAACATCTGATTGACCTTGCATTTTTTCAGCAGGTCCAGAAAGTAAAAAGGCCAGATTAATTAACGTATATAAAATGAGTACTAACCCAGTGCCTGCCAATAAAGAGCGGGGAACATTTTTCTTGGGGTTTTCAATATCATCGATCATATAGGTGGATGCATTCCAGCCAGAATAAGCATAGGATACAAAGATCAACGACGTCCAAAAAGTTGGTTGCAACATATCATTACTGATACTTCCCGTGAATAAAAATTGAGTGTCAAAACCAGTACTGCCATATCGTTTAATGAACGCTGCTATAATAAACAAAATCAAAAGAAGTATTTTGGCCAATGTAATCCATTTCTGAAAAGATCCACCAATCTGTTGTTTTAAACAATGTATCAGGGTAATTATCCAAATGAGAACAACAGATACTAAAGTAGGATTTTGAATTCCTGGAAAAATATCTTTAAAATAATCACCGAAAGCATAAGCTGCTGCAGCAATAGGCGCTGCAAAGCCTAAGGTGATAGATAGCCATCCCGCTAGGAAACCGGTGAGTTTACCATAGGCTAAATTTAAAAAATGATACTCCCCGCCAGATTTAGGATTTGCAGCACTCAACTCGCCATATGCAAAGGAACCAATCAAAGCAATGATTCCACCTATAATCCATAATAACAGGATAGAGCGGTAATCACTTACTCCAAACAACTGATAACCTAAACTGGTAAATACACCTACACCAATTATATTGGCAACAACTATCGAAAAAGAAACAGAGAATCCGAATTTTTTGGGCTCTTGCATAAGAGATTGCTTAAATATTACCTTTAAAAATTATGATTATCCCCCAAGCTATAGTTGATTACGTTTAATTTCGGATTAGGGTCACATTCCCTTTCTTAATGACCTGCTTACCCTGGGTATCAATTGCAACAATAATCCAGCTATATGTCTCGGTTGGAGATAGCTTACCATTATTGGTTGTACCATCCCAAAACATAGCCATATCATTAGTACTGAAGACCATATGACCAAATCGATCGAAAACCCTAAACGATTTAAGTTCCTTAATCCCAACATAAACCGGTTTAAGGATCTTGTTTTCAGTCATTACAGGATTATTGGGGATGAACGCTCTTGGAAGGAATACATCACTATTTGGGAAGCCCCATACCTCTTGTCTATCATTTATAATACAGCCCGAGGTGTCCACTATTCTTATATTATAGACAAGAGATTCTCTAGTAACTTTGATTTCTGGGCAGGGTATATTGGCAAAATCTAGATCCCCTCTTGGTGACCAAGTATATGAAACGTGGCCTGGATCAGCACAAATCACAACTGGAGTATTATAGGGGAGATGCAATCTTGGATAGGTTGAATCCTTACGTTTATCATAAACACGTAATTTTAACGGAGGGGATGTTGTATCCCGCTGAGCAACACAATAATTTCCAAATACAACTTGTGTTACGTTGTAAGTCCCCGATTTCAAATAAATGTGTGATGGATTTCTATCAGTGGAAGTTCTGCCATCTCCAAAATCCCAGTAATACCTTCCGATCTTATCATATAATCCTGGCTTAGAGGTGTCAACAAAGTTCACAGGAACTCCTACACAACTATTGACAGTATAGAAACCCGCTTTAGGCTTACCTACAATATAAACAGAGTCCTCAAAAGAAGCCACTACACATGAACTATCTGTTGTAATACTTAACTTAACACGATATGCGCCAGGTTTCGTATAAATATGCCGTGGGAATTCCTTATTCAACTCATTTACATCTTGAGTAGGATCGCCAAAATCCCATCTATATGAAGTCACCTTTGTACTTCCAAATCCGAATATAGTACTAGATATAGGCTTTAACGTATCAATGATACAATGCTGATCAGATTTGGGGAATACAAAACTAGTTACTGGAGCGCCATAAACAGTAACCGGACTCACAAATGGGTCAGATGCACAACCTTGATTATCTCGGACTACTAAAGAAACATTATATCTACCTGGTAATGTGAATTTATGAGATGGATTTCGGGAAACAGTATCTACTTGACCATTGTCAAATTTCCAACTCCATTTTGTAATACTTGTTCCTGGAGTTTGCGTGTAGGAAAGATCAATGAACTTTGTGTCCAAAATTCCAGAACAACTGGTATCGCGTTCAGGTTTGAACTTAGCAATCGGAATTGGACGAGCAGTTAGTGTAGCTGCTGCACTATCGACACAGCCATTTACTGTAGTAGCCACTTGTTTAACAAAATAATACACTTCATTATTTCTTGTGTTAGAAGGAATAATTATACTTGGATTCTTACTTGATGGGGTAATAATTTGTATAGGATCCCCCAGGAATGTTTCATAAGACCATTTTTTGGTATGCTCAACATTCTTAGTGCTGTCTTTTACAAGAACCATTTCCTGGCCACAAACTATTGGCTTATCAAATCCGAATCTTACATCAGGTCTTCTGAATAAAATAATTTTATATGATGTATCCGAAACACATCCATCAACTGATTGTAATCGTAAACCCAAGGTGTAGACGCTGTCAATATCTCCCTTATTGTCCCCAAATTTTAAATTATAATTAGAAGATCCTCCATTTACAGGGAATGGCAGCCCTAATTTTTTCCCGGTTATTTCGTTTATAAGACTCCACGTTTTTAAAATAGTCCCAGGCTTGATTAATGATTGATCTTTGATCTCTTTTGTTATACCAACTGGAGATCCGCATGTATCGGTTCCGGATACACTCATGATAACTTTAGGTCTTGGCTTAACCGTTACAGAGGCAGGGAATGAATCCGTACAGCCATATATGCTGTAATTTACAAATAACTTAAAATTATAGGTGGTATCTTTTACATGACTTACGTTTGGAAGAACTAATGTGGTATCTCGGTTTGTACCAATTAGATTCCCGTTCATGAACCACTTATAGTTTAAACCATTGGTTTGATCAGGTGTACCTAGATAACTCTTATTAATGAACTTCACCGTGGCATCTGCACAATAAGAGGATGAAGAAACAGAGAAATCTGCTTTTACACTCTTCGGCTGAGTAATAATTATCCGGTCAAAAATGTCATTACGGCATCCATAAGGGCTCTTGGCTATCAATTGCAAACGAATGGTATCGCCTTCAGCCATCATCGTATAATCAGGTACATCAATACTATCTCTTCTAGATAATAAAAACCCAAATCGATCATAAATTCGCCATTCATAACCATAAAGATCATTAGCAAAAGCAAAATCTTTTACTTTCAAATGGGTGCGTAAATTAAATGGGGCACAACCTGTAGTATCACCATCAAAGAAGGCTTTCGGATTTGGATGAACTATGTAATTGGTTGACATACTATCCAAGCATCCATGCATATTTTGAATCCAGAGCTTTACAGTATAAACACTATCTACTACTCCTGTATTCGTAAATACATAGGTTAATCTATTTCTTGTAGTCTCATTTGCCGTTGCAAAAATTTGCTTACCATCTTTTATGATAGTCCATTTAAATAAAACTCTAAGATCACTTAATGACCCACCATTTTTAGGGTTGGATTGATTATGGAAAGTTTTCGTCCAAGGACCACAACTATCTCGCTTGTCTGAATTACCTGAGGTGAACTTAGCTAATGGCAGTGGATATACTGAGAAGTTTCTGGAAAGTACATCTTCACAACCAACCTTGCTTTTTACGCTTTGGCGAATGGTATATACAATAACATTGTCGGTTTTATTAACTGGGAAAACGAGTTCAGGACTTTTGGCAGTTGGATCAGATATTACTACCCCCGCAGGAGAAACCGACCAAGTCCTAATTAATGAGTCTTCTGCAAAATTATTGGTAAAGTCAAGTGGGAATACGCTATTTGCTCCGCAACTTGTATCAATTGGAAGCGTAAATTGTACATTAGGTCGCTTATAAACTTTGATGACATTAGTAATTGAATCTTCACATCTATCTACGGATATTAACTTTAATTTTA
>Ga0315904_10013828_pt1 | contig 10088 bp, 17 predicted proteins | sample LakEriMetagenome_6_FD_203529 | JGI IMG/M metagenome (GOLD analysis project Ga0315904, IMG submission 203529) | Freshwater fungal communities from buoy surface, Lake Erie, Ohio, United States - Buoy 12 MA120 | ecosystem: Environmental > Aquatic > Freshwater > Lake | place: USA: Lake Erie, Ohio...
TAAGACTAACAACAATAGGTTTATCCACCCCTGCTCTACGATGAGAGTCTAGTGCATTACTAGCACACTCACGAATGGTGGAACCAATAGCGTCTGAATACAGATTCTTACTAAGCATCTGCATCAACACCTGGGCTGATTCTAAGTCTAAGGACATGCCTATAGACTCCTGCGATTCACCTTCTTGGTGAACCATTGATTCTTTCTGTTTTTCTAAAATCATTTGATATTCAAGATTTTAAGTGCTTCAAGTGATTTGTTGTATCTTTCTAGTTCTTCTCCTACCAGACAATCAGGATTGAATTTAGCCACTCTATGAGGGTCAGCTTTTATGTAGCACACCTGCCTTGGTTTATGGTAGCTCTTTCTAAACAGTGGGTCTGTTGAACACTTGTCTAACCACCAAACAAGCTGTGTAGGTGTGTAATACTGCACTGTGTTTCTACCAGTGCCCAAATAAAATCCTAGGTGCAAATAACGATCACCTACGACAATAAGGTCTCCTATCTGGAGTTCTCCAGAATGAAATGATTTGAAACTCATGTATTTAGTTTTTAAAAGGGTGGGTCTTCGTCTAACCAATCTATGGTAAACCCATTGTTTTGTTTAACAATCTCTCTCACTTTCTTAAACACTCCTTCAGTCTCCCAATCTGTTTGTTTGTAGGAAGCACTGGCTGGATGAGAAAGTGTAAATGTCCATGTAAAAGGTGCTGTATAGCGCTCAAACTTGGCAGCATCCTTGCCCAGAAATATGATGGGCACATTAGCATAACTGAGAACATTCTCAAATAACCACACTGTAAAGGGCTCCCAGACATCAATATGGGAACCAGCTTTGTTTGCCTCAGTGGTAAGTGCTGCGTTAAGCATAAGCACCCCTTGTCTAGCTAGATAGCTAACATCTGGGTTCTTCTTTGCTTTGAGCGATAAACCATCATAGGCATCCCTTTCCACTCCTTCATAGAACTTCTGTAAAGAAGGTTGTAATTGACCTGTTACAGAACAGCCCATTAGTAGACCGTCTGCCACTGGTTCTCCATTCTTGAAGGTATGATAGGGGCACATGCCCACCATTACAGCATATATGTCATTGAGCTTTGTCTCTCTAAAAGCTCTAAAGGTGTTTGCGGATAGAGGAGCTATTTGCTTACCTCGCCTGCTTTCCTTCTTGAGGAAATCGTAAATCTTATCACATTCCTCACTCTCAATAAACTGCTTCATTTTAGGGTGCCAGCTCTCATGGAACTGGTCCTTAAATTTGCTCCAATCCATTAAATAATTGTTTTAAATCGTAAATAGTCCTCGATCTTCTTAAGACCGTGCACCTTGGCTAAATCAGCCCAGTCCTTGATTCCTTCTTTCAGATAGCGTTTTGGAACATTGACATACCCAAAATCAAACAGTTTGGTGATCTGTTGACTGTTCTTCACTCCTGTTACGTCACTGTCAAAAGATAGTAGTTGCTTGTCAGAGTTGGCTTTTATATACTCCACATTCTCTGGAGAAAAGCATCCCACTCCCTCGTTTTGGACAGCACAGCAGCAAGGGAACACCTTTTTCATAACCATGTAGTCTTTCTTGCTCTTGTTGATGAATGCTACCTCACAGTTAACAATGTCTTCTCTACCATCCATAGCTGTTATGGGCACGTTATTAGGTGACCATTTACTTTTCTTGTCACCAAACGGGCGGTAGATCTTCCAATGTCCATCATAGAAATAGCCAAACCTGAGCTCTGTCTCTTTTAAGGGATATCTCTCCTTGTTGAAATACAAGGTTTTGATAGAATAAATCTGGTTACGCTTAAGATCATCTGCATCCTGGTGATACTGATTCCAATACGCTAGTTCTTCTTGCGTGAATTTACGAGTAATCACTTGAATCAGGGAATAGCGCTTACCCAGGTCCTCAGGCTGTTTATAGGCAGATGTAATGATTTTATATTCTTCTGAAGTTTCACCACTACGAATACCTAGCTTAAAATCCCTGTCTATCATCATCAAGACATCCTTTAGATCAACTAGATTATACAGCTGTCGTACAAAATTGAAGCAATCACCTCTTTTGCTGGTATCACCAAAATCTATGTAGGTTAGCCTACCATGTTTGTTACCAATAATAAAAGAAGGATTACGCTCCTGCCTAAAGGGAGATATAGTTACTACATTAAGCTTCCAGTTCTTGTGAGGCATGTAGTACATGAATATGTCATACTCCGTTATCTTACTTAGAATGGACTCAGCCAGTAAAGGCACTTTAATTTTACCCTTGATCATTGTAGTTAACGTAGTCTTTTACTTCTTTAATGGTAGAATTAACCATCTCATTCACCTGGTTTTTCAAAGAAAACCGCTTGTCATTCAGAAAATAGACAGCTCTAGCAAGCTCTATAAACTTGCTACTAAAGTCACGATCTCTTTCCATAATGCGAAGCTTATCTTCTACATCCCACAGCTCTCCATTTACATATTTAAGCTGAGCTAGTAACTCATCTAAATCATAACGAACTAACCATTCTTGTGATATATCCACTAGTAGTTTCAGCTCCTTAGATACAAGTTCTAGCTTAGAGGGATCTTGTATTTTATTCATTTTGATTTGAAGGATTGATATCTTATCAATCACTTCCCCAACGCTTACAGGTATGTTTATCATAATTAAAAAAGTTAGCCCCCATCATTTCTGACAGGGGCTTATTAGGGAACAGCAGGGAGGGATTAATATGTTGAATCGTCGTCTGCAATAGCTCTGTCAGAAGCTACAAGATTGTTTTCAGCGTTATACTCTTGCAAATCACGCAGAATATAAAACTCCTTACAACCATATTCTCCTGAAACATCTACAGCAAAACGCTCATGAGGCTTGAGCATACCCTTCTTCTTTTCACGAAGAGGTTTTAGCACTTTCTCATCAGAATAGTTAATCAGACGGAAATTCTTCAAGCTATAAGCTGGCAAGAACCCTTTGTTATACACACTCTGATATTCTTTTGTACCATCTTCCTTCACTACAGTTTTGATAGTGGCAAGAGCTACAATGTTTGTAGTGTACTCTCCACCTACCAAGTTTTTAAGGTCTTTAGTATTACCCTTCATAAGAGGTTTCCAGTCAAGCTGCAGCACAGTTTCTGCCTCACGGTAGTCAAGCTTACCTAACCATGTGCGTAAGAAATTATACAGCTCAGACTCTCCTTCAAAAGCAACACGGTAATCTCTGCTGGTAAACCATTCAGGAAGATTGTTAGCATCATCAGCCCAAGTGGTAGTGCCAACGTTGTTGATATACTGCTTCTTGGTGTTTGTTTTGTTAACACACTCTTTGTCCTTCAAATAGAATACCACCTTAAATTTCTCCTTGTTCTTAACATGTTCTAACCAGACATCAATACGAAGAGATGTAATACCATCATCATTCTTACTGAGATAGTCAGTTACTTTACTGTCCTCTTTTAGTTCAATGTTTAAAATGTCTTTGAACTCCTCTGCTGTGGGATTGATTGCAACTACAGTTGCCTCAAATAGACCTACACTCTTTTTAAACTCTGGTAGTTCTTTTACTTGTTTAAGTTTTCCTCCAATGTTTGACATGCTTTCTAGATTTAATTGTTTATTGATAATAATTGTGCACTTTGTCTAATACCAGCTGCAAGTTATTAGGAATTTTGATATCTTCAAACATTCCATCAGGACTTTTTGCGGGCATTTTCTTGAATCGATTGGTGATTAGATTATAGGTGGCTGTGCCATCTTTATTCTCTTCAACATAGGTGTATAAACATACAGTCATAAGTCCTTCTAGTAACACTTGATTATCAATCAGCTTACCAGCGGTCTTAATCTTATATCCTACGATATCACCACCATCCTCAATAGTTTCTGGGTGTGTAAGGTAGAACACTGTAATATCTTCACGAAGCTTGCGGGACTCTCTAAATAGGTCTACCATGTCTTTAGCCATCAAGCTAAACTTAGTGTAGCCCACTTCTGTGGCCTTTGACACAATGTTGAATCCCATAATGTAGTTGCTGTCCTCAATTACAATTGTCTTAATATGAGGAGCCTTGTCTGAGATGGTTCTAAGCAATCGTGTAATTTCGTTTGCATCATCCACCTCCTTGTAATTCCTGTTTTCTGCGTTGTAGAGTTTTTCTGCTCCTTTAAACGGTAATTCTTTCTTTGCTACGTTGATAATGTAGGTTGTTTTGGGGTCTAGGTGTTTAATGGCGGTAGATTTACCAGTACCAGTGGCACCCACAATCCCGATGAGTTTGCTTGCCATGATTAATTGTTGTTTGTTTCGTGTGAAGATAAAGAAATTTCACTGGATTTCAAAATATTCTTGACACTTTTTTGGAACTTTTTTTCCTTTTCAATCTTGTTGTACATCTGTTCTACAAGATCTTTACTCCAGCTGCCATATATCTCTTCTCCGTCTATACAGAGAATGTACCAAGGCCATGTGCTATTAAATCTAATTTCTTCTACGAGCTCTAGTTTCATTGTGACTGATTATAAATGTTTCTCACCTTAGCTCCTAATTCCATATCGTTAGGAGTGTTGTAAATAATGTCTGCAGGTATCACTATTTGCCTGCGTTCTGTGCCTCTGTCATAGCACGCTTTACAGAGTTGTCCAGCACCCTCAATGTATCCATGTCTGTAATCAATGTGTGTGGTTACATCGTAGGGTGTTTCTGCACCACACAGTACGCATTTATCTTTCATATATACTTGATTTTCTTTTTATCGAAGAACTCAAGTGCTTTATTAAGCCACTTAAGCTCCACTGATTCATCAGAACTTACAATGTAAATATATGCTTTTTTGTCTGGATTGCTATACTCCATGGCCATACACCTGTTAATCTTCTGGGCCAGATTCTCACCATTACTATCGAAGTAATTGATGATCACCCTGTTCAAAGGTTTGTATGTCACACCAGTATTACCAATCTTGACAACCGCTAGGTGTTTACCCTTACCCTCTACAAAATTGTCGAATATCTCTTTTTCATCCTTCTTACTATGATAGCTGGGTATACCTAGATCATCTGCTATCTTAGTAACACCACAGAACACCAGCACGCGCTCATCCTTGTGCTTTTTAAGGAGTTCTCTGGTCTTCTCCATCTTAGCTACACTGTTCTGTATTATTCTCATTCTTCCCAGTCTCAGGAACATGGTGGATTTACCTTGTCTTTCTAGACTGTCTATAACATATCCATAAGCATCAAATTGCTGTTTTTCTGTCTTTTCCCCACTCTTGTACTTCTGCTTACGCTTTTTATCAAGAGGGACAGTAACCACTGTAATCTCGTAGTCTACAATAACACCATCTTTAATAGCCTGTTCAATAGTGTAGGTGGCTATAACATTTAAGTCCAGCTCATCTTTCAGTGTCTTTTCTGTCCATTTAGAAAGTGTACCTGTTAAACCCAGTACATCTCCATTGTACAGATGGCTAAACTCTACGTGATTTTCAATCATCTCTCTAGCCACTTCAATTTGAGCTTCTGACAGTAAATGTATCTCATCTATCACTATTAGGTCAAACTGGTCATTTAGGTGCTTTTTAAGACTTAAATGGGTGGTATAAGTGACATTACTATCATCATAGCCACGTTTAGCGAAATCATCCTTCCAGCTTTGTTTGATCTTCTTGTCTGGGTAGGCTATTAGAATGTTCTTGGGCTTTATCTCTTCTAGAATGTTGATGGTAGTGTATATCTTCCCAAACCTGGGGCACAGATTGAGAATACCAAACCTTCCATGATTAAGCCACGCCTTAGCAAATTCTTTCTGTCTTTGATCTCTAATTGTCATTGATTATCGTTGTTATGGACCAAAATAACCATTCCACACTGATGGCATAATACCCACCCTGGAACTCACTATTTCTCAACACTGTAATGGTGGGAAATAAGACAACTTGCCAAAATACGTCGGTCTTCTTTGGGGTTGTACTAAATAGTTTGATGTTCATGTTGTTTTATTTGTTTAAGAAAAAGGTTTTATTCACTACTGACTCATAATCTATATCCGTCATATCTTTCTTTCTAGGCAGTTCCTTGAACATACCAATCTGGCCCATAAAGCCCAGACCAATGCGCACATCATCTTCACCATAGCTATTCTTTATTAGCCTGAGACTCCTGAAATACTTAGCACCAAAACCATCTTTGAGCTTCTCTAGGTCATAACCACTGGGGTCAGCCACCTTGTAGCGCATAGGATCAAATAGAGCTAGTACAACATCTGAGTCATTTTGAGTTTGAGAACTCTCTGCAAAATCCTCGAGCTGAGGTTCTACATCACCGTTCTTTATCCTTATGGGATTGCTGATATCACGATTGAACTGACTCACTACAACAGGTGTATATCCATAAAAGTCACGAGCATATCTCAGCTCATCACTCATCTTGTCAATAGCCTGTTTTTTAGTGGGTTGGTCCTTAGTCAACTTTAAAAGACCAATGTGGTCAATAACAACAATAGTTACCTCCCTGTCATTATTAGGGATGTAGCGCTTATTAAACTCATCCACCTGCTCAATGCTCCCGTTTTGAAGAGCATGCGCCTTTAATTCCTTGGCAATACCTACAGGATTCTCTGGTCCATCTATGATAGTGATGACATCGCTCATCTGGTTCATATAATCCTCATACATCAGGAACAAATCGTGCTCATCTTTGGTCATGCGTTCTGTCCAGCCCAAAAGCTTAGGAACACCGATAACCACCCCATGGTCCAGGAATATCCTCCTACTTACCCATTTAGCAAGCTTATACACTCTTGTACGCTCCATTGAACGATATATAATGCGTAACTTGATTCCTGGGTTAGATTGTCTGATATACCAGTCAAAGGGATTGAGCACGAATGCATCATCTATGAAGGATGTCTTACCAGAGCCTGTCAAACCACCTACAAGAAAGTACATGCTCTTACGGATGCCAATATACCTATTGAGCCTATCAAAGCCCATAGGAATGCCTCCATTTCTGCCATCAAGGCCTAGCTGCACCTCATGTTTTAGTTGATCAAAACTCATAAATTTGCTTCTTTGTTTTCAGTGTTTTTTAACTGTGGTGGTATGAACTCTTGATTCAAATGTCCACATTTCTTACATATAAACACTGGAATGTGAATAATAGTGTCTTGAGATGTTCCTGTTACAAATCGAGATGCCTTACGAAGCATCAATGCATCAGTAAACACATCCCCTTGACAACTTTCACAAACTACAGCAGTGGTTTTGTCTAACGGAATGTTTAAATTAATCGGTGGTTGTGGGTTCATATATCAGTTCCTCCTGCTGGTTTATTTGCTTCATCAATCTTAGCACCTTCTCTAATTAACTCAATGAAAGGTTCATAACTCCTTTGATTAAGATAGGTGAGACTGTTCTGCATGTAAGTTAATTTGTTAGAACGCTGTTTAACAGAGTTTTCTTTCTTCTGTAACACGTCATAATTAAGAGCAGCAATTAGATCAGCAGCTACATATTCACCCTCCAACAGTATTTTGTCAAACTTAATCTTACAGTCTTCTTTACTTTGTCTGAGAGTGCGATGACCACTAAATTTCATACCCTTGTGAGTAAATGTGTCTGTGCCTGGATAGGCTTTCCACCATTCCTCAAAGTCTGTATCAGGGGCTTTCTTCTTTGTAATCCTTGCTTCTCCTTCTGTCTCTATAAATCTTAAAATCTCTTCACCCTGCAAGGTGAGCTTATGCTCTTCTGTTATGAGTCCCTTTCTCACTAAGCTTTGTACCAACGCACACACTCTTGCACTTTCTTCACAAAGCGCTGAGAGGTCTACATTTTCTTCAACAAGCTTTAAAAGGAACACCAAATCCAGAGAATAGGTCTTCTTAACCAACTCCTCAAAATGGGAGAGTGTTACGTTCAGTTTCATGTTCTTCCTTCTGTTTTGGCGGTAAATCCCCTATAATTTCGATAGTGGCAGGCAAGCGATGCTCTTCCTTATTAATCTCGTTGATTATCTCTTGCTGCTCCTCTTGCAAATATACAAAATCTTTTAGGTGTTCCCGCTCAAAGTCCTCAGGAAATTTTTGTGAGTTTTTCATAGCGATAACGTTTATCACAACCCCATTTCATCCATGTTACGAATGACGGGAACCTATTACGGTTTCTTTTGTAGTTCTTTGACAAAATCCTTAGCTTCTTGCTGCGTACGTTTCCTGTAACCAGGTTTATCCACTCTTTGCTCATAGGTTTTTATTTTTTTCCTTGAAAAGTAAGCTTTTGCTGTAAGCATTTCTCCGTAAGTGTATAGAGCAGCATTGTGCTTTCTTGAGTCCCTATGAGGCCATGGTTCACCACATATGATTATGTAGTTGTAATAAATGTTCCCTGTCTCATCTGTCAAATGATACAAACAATCAGTGGGTCTTTCTTCCATAAAATTTGTTTTTAATGAAAATCTCCTTCTGTATGATTCTTATCATCGTCCCATTCATCATTCCATTCATTATCCTCAGGTGGTTTGTAATCATCAGTTTGCTTAAACATGTCATAAGTTAACCATCCTGCAAGTGTCATCGTTGAAACAATTAAAATCCAAAACATAAATTAGTCTTTAAGTCGAAGGCCAAACTGTAAATCGAAGAAATCAAATGTCTCTGTGGCCTTTTTAGTGTTACATCTAAAGGTTTTCTTAATTAAAGGAATGGCATATGCTCTAAACAGCTCATACTGCTTTTGTGTAAAGGTCCATTCTGAAAACCAGTCTACTTGTTTCATAGCATCATTAGTTGTCTTACCAATCATATTTAGTTGGTACTCAATCAAATGTGCTGTAATATTCTCTCTTGTAATCTTGGGTTTAGGTTGTGGAAAGAACCTATTGTTCTTCACCTCATCTAAAAACTCTTTCCTTCCCCAGGGCTCTACATAAGAATCATCACCTAAATAGGTGAGCTTTAAAATGCCTCTATCCAGATAACTTATGAAACATGGTTTACCCAAAGAGTTGATAAACCTGCTACCCATCTTCAGTTGCATAACTAAAACAGTGTTAATTGATTAGGATTGATAACCACTTTGCGAGCTTTACCCTCTGTTTCAATCTTACTGATGAGCTTTTCAGCTCTATCAATATAATACAAATGGTTAATATTGTCCAGAGGATGAGATTTATCAAGTTTATTGCATACAGTGGCTAGCCACTCACCAGCTTCCACTTGGGAAACAGCTGCAGCACCACTGTCACTATCCTCATTCTTGATTTTCAGTAGCTTCTCTCCAGTGTTGGAGATGTAATAACGAATCAGCTTATTGTACACAGTTTTCTCACCTGTAGCTCTGTCTACTCCTTCGTAGTGGAAGTCTTTGGAAGCTTTCTGTCTGAGACAGAAGTCAAAGATAACACTATGACTGCGAATAGTAGTAGCAACAGGTATATTACGAACAAAATATTGTTCGAGAGCCAGTGGTACAACCCTTGCTGACTTGTTCTTATGAAGCTCGAAATCCGTGAGGAAATCGCCTTTCTTCTTGATTTCACCGTCTGTTTTTATCGCAAGATAGTCATTTACCGTGGAAAATATAATCTTCTGATAGTCAGCTCTTTCTAGTTCATAACCTGTGAGTTTAGACCACCATGCATTTAACTCATGCATCTTGGGGATTAGAGACTTCTTGATTCTGATAGTGACACCATCAGTGTTTGCACTTATTACGTTAATACCAGCCAGTTCATAAGCTTCTATCAGCATCATTAAACTAAGTTCACCAGTAATGGTGGTAAACATAGTTAGCTGTCTGTCATAGATCCAAGATTGTATGTCAGAGCTTTTGCCATAAACAGAGTTTACAGCAAGCTTTAGTGCTCCTACAATACCCTTGATTTTCTTGTCCTTCTTAGCTAAAGGCTTGAGTTCCAACCTCTTCTCAAACATTGTCTTATAGCCCTGAAGGAATTCTTTACCCAAATGCCTTGGATAACGACCATTGTTAATGATAATGGCTGGATAATAGCTGGATACATCCCAGTCTATAATCTCATGCTCCTCATCAGCTTCAAAGATCTTGGGACCATTCTCTGTATGCAAACCACCCTTCAT
>Ga0315904_10013830_pt1 | contig 10087 bp, 11 predicted proteins | sample LakEriMetagenome_6_FD_203529 | JGI IMG/M metagenome (GOLD analysis project Ga0315904, IMG submission 203529) | Freshwater fungal communities from buoy surface, Lake Erie, Ohio, United States - Buoy 12 MA120 | ecosystem: Environmental > Aquatic > Freshwater > Lake | place: USA: Lake Erie, Ohio...
AATTTGTATTTATGGATTTAGTAGTAAGACCAGCTCAGGAGATAGAACTTATACAGCCTCTAAGGATAGAGAGCCTGGTAGATAGTTTTATACAGGCTCAGGATGTAAAGCTAAGCTCTAAGGAACTCTACAGGAGAACATTAAAACAGTATTTTAACTGGATAGATAATAAAAACTACCTCCTATCTGAGATAGCCAGACCTCAGCTCTTAGAGTATAAGGATGAGCTACTAAACTCTGGGATGAGTAGTTTAACAGTAGGCTCTTATATTACCTCTGTAAGACGTTTTTATGAGTGGGCTGAGGCTAATAAATTTTATCCCAATGTAGCTAAAGGGATTAAAACTCCTAAGAGAAAACAGCAATTTAAAAAACAGCCACTACTACCAGAACAGGCTACAGCTTTATTAAACTTTTACCAGGATAAAGCTCTAAGAGATTACGCTATAATTACTCTCCTACTTAGAACAGGCTTAAGAACTATAGAGGTAATAAGAGCTAATATAGAGGATATTACTTTTAAAGGCTCTCAGAGAGTTTTATTAGTGCACGGTAAAGGGAGAGATGAGAAAGATAATTTTGTATTACTTACTGAGAAAGCCTACCAGCCTATAGCGGAGTATTTAGCTACCAGAGGGAAAGTAAACAGCTCAGAGCCTCTATTTACCTCATCCAGTAATAACAGTAAGGGAGATAGATTAACTACCAGAACTATAAGCTACATAGCTAAAGAGGGATTAAAAGCTATAGGATTAGATGAGAGGAGTTTTACAGCTCATAGCTTAAGACATACTACAGCTGTAAATATCCTAAGAGGAGGAGGCTCTTTAGAACAGGCTCAGTTTACTCTGAGACATAGCAACCCAGCCACTACTCAAATTTATACAGCTACTCTAAATGAGGAGCGGAGATTACAGAACAGCGGAGAGGCTTTAATAGATAGTTTATATTAACCTCCATAAAGAATACATTACAGAACTAAATGAGCCTACTATCTACAGACTTAAGAACGGTAAAAAAACTCTCTCTAAAGGGAGTAAGATTACCAATTAAGGATAAGGAGCCAGAGCCCACTATTTACCCTCCCTCTCCAGAGGAGATAAGCTACAGTAAATTAGTAGCTATAAACCCACTAATAGAGGAACTGGTAGATAGATTTGATTTAGTTAGTAATATTACAGGAGAGCGAATAAAAATAGTAGATATACCTCATCCAGAGCCAGAGAAAAAAACGGAGATAGATAAACCTAAGCTAATAGCCTTAGCTCAGAGATTACTTAAAGGAGAAACCAGCTACAGTAAAGAGGAGCTAATAGCAATAATTAAAGAGGCTACCAATGTAAACCAGGATAGAGCGGAGAAAGGATTTAACCTTATACTACAGGCTGGAGCTATAGAGATAATAATAGGAGGGAGATACTGTTTAATAGGCTCTACTCCATTTTAAATAATATAAGTAAACATAGTAATATGAGTAATATAACAGACTGGATAAAAACGGAGCTTTACCCTACTCTTTATGAGAGTATAGATACAGCTTTACCAGAGCACAATTTTAAACGCTACTCTGGAGGCTGGAGGAGTAAAACTTATTTAGATAGCTCTCCTCATAAAGATAGAGCGGATAAAACAGTAATAACTAAACAGGCTCCTGGATATATCTTAGAACAGGGAGGAGATACTTTAAGCCTGGTAGATTATATAATGAAAAGAGATAATTTAGAGTTTATCCCAGCTGTAGAGACCTTAGCTAAGGCTGTAGGATTACAGATACCTAAAGGAGATATAGACTTTAATACTTACCAGAGAGATAAAGACCAGATTACACTACTGGAAAGCTGTAATAGTTATTTTATTTACTGTTTAGAGAACTCTACAGGAGCGGATGAGGTAAGAGCTTACCTATCCTCCAGAGGCTACTCAGATGAGGGTGTAAAAGCTATGGAGCTGGGATATATACCAGACCAGGATAAGCTCTTTAAATACCTCGTAAATAAAGGATATAGCCAGAGCTTAATAGATGAGGTAGTAAAACTTAACAAGGGTATAGGCTCTACTCATAAACTTACTATACCTTACAGGAGCGGAGGCTCTATAAAGGGCTTTAAGTATAGAACTATAGGAGAGGCTACTCCAAAGTATTTAAACTCTACAGGATTAGATAGGCTGGGAGGCTTTTTTAACCTCTTAGGGATTAAAGGAGATAAAGATTTAGTAATAGTAGAGGGAGAGCTGGATAGTCTCTCAGCTACAGCCAGAGGAGTAAATAATATAGTAGCTACTGGAGGGAGTAGTATAAGCTCAGACCAGGTAAGAGACGCTATAAATAAAGGAGCTAAGAGCTTTAGCCTCTGTTTAGATACTGAGCCAGGTAAAGAGGAGGAGACAGTTAAGAGAATAAGCTCAGCTATAGAGGTAATACTGGGAGAGGGAGTAAACAGAGTATACATAGTAACCCTACCAGATTTAGGAGGAGGTAAAACAGACCCAGATAGACTAATAAAAGAGAGCGGAGTAGAGGCTTTTAAGGAGGTAATTAGAGGAGCTTTACCTTACTATGAGTATTACCTACAGGAGCTACTAAATAAATACGCTAAAATAGATGAGGAGAAAGGGCTACAGCCTAAAGATATAGATAGATTACTGGATGAGGTAGTAGAGCTTAGCTATAAAATACCAGAGCCTACAGATAGAGATAGATTTAAAAAACTGTTTACCTCTCTACCAGCTATTAAAGAGCTGGGTATTACAGAGGAGAGCCTATCTATTACTATAGATAGATTAACCTCATCCAAAAATAAAGAGCTTAGAGATAAGGATTTAAAAAAGCTACTCTCTGAGGCTACTCAGCTACAGACTAAAGGAGATACAGATAAAGCTCTGGAGCTATTAAATAACGGAGTAAAAGAGACTATTACTAAAGGAGCTATAGATTTACTACCTCCTCCTATGAATTTTAATAGTTTATTGGATGAGATAGCTAATTTACCTCCAGCCTATAAGACAGGCTACAGCTCTTTAGATAAGTTTATAGGATTTACTCCTGGAGCTATTACGCTTATAGCTGGTAGACCCTCTCACGGTAAAACTACCTTTATGTTTAATTTACTTTTAGAGATGAGTAGGCTGTATAAGGATGAGAGCTTTTACTTTTTTACCTATGAGGAGCCAGTAAAAAACATATCTGTAAAGCTCCTAAATAGATTAGTAGCTACAGACCTTAGCCAGTATTACAGAGAGATAAAGGATTTATCTAAGCCTACTAATTACGAATTTTTAAAGAGCTACATAAAGACCAGGAGAACAGATATACAAGCTATAGAGGAGGGTAAAAAACAGCTACAGTATTTAATAGACAGCCAGAAAATAAGAGTAATAGATAAAAACTACTCTGTAGAGGAGCTATATAACCTCATCCTATACACAAATAAAAAAGAAAGGATAGGAGGAGTATTTATAGACTATATCCAAAGGATGAGAACAGATAGGAGAACTCAGGATAAAAGAACAGAAATAGCTCATATCTCAGACCAGGTATTACAGATAGCTAAAGATAGCGGATTACCCTTAATACTGGGAGCTCAGCTTAATAGAGACGCTAAGGCTAAGCCTACTCTGGAGAACTTAAAAGAGGCTGGTAATTTAGAGGAGGACGCTAATACTGTTTTATCTGTATATAACGAAAGTAGAGAAAGGGATGAGAATACTGAGGGAGCTAAATTAATAGGAGCCAGAGAGGTAGAGCTGGAGATTAAGGCTTTAAAGAACAGAGAGGGAGAGGTAAACCAGACAGCTACTCTAATCTTTGATAAGTATACAGGAGTAATAAAAGATAAGACCTCTCAGGAGACAGTATTTAGATAAACATAGTAAACAGGATAATATGAGTAAAGTAATTAGTATAAGTAACCATAAAGGAGGAGTAGGTAAAACTACCTCTACTATTAATATAGGAGCTGGGCTTAATAAGTTAGGTAAAAAGATACTCCTAATAGATTTAGACCCTCAGGCTAATTTATCTCAGAGCTTAGGGGTAATAGACCAGGATAAGAATATATACGGAGCTCTCAGAGGAGAGTATAAGCTACAGCCTATAGAGATAGTAAAAGGGCTGGATGTAATACCCTCTACTTTAGATTTATCTGGAGCTGAGATAGAGATGAGCGGAGAGGCTGGGAGAGAGTATATCCTTAGAGAACTTATAGAGCCTATTAGAGGCTCCTATGATTACATATTAATAGATAGCCCTCCCTCTCTGGGATTACTTACTATAAACTCCTTTACAGCCTCAGATGAGGTATTTATCCCTCTACAAGCTCAGTATTTAGCTCTACAGGGATTAAGCAAATTAGTAGAGGTAATAGATAAGATTAAAAAGAGACTAAATAAGGAGCTTAAAATAGGAGGAGTATTTATTACCCAATACGACAGTAGGAAAGTATTAAACAGAGATGTAGTAGCCACTATAGAGGCTCATTTTAAGGATGAGGTATTTAAGACTAAGATAAGAGATAATATAGCTTTAGCTGAGGCTCCTACTCAGGGAGTAGATATTTTTAGATATAGCCCTAAAAGTTACGGAGCTGAGGATTACCTCTCTTTATGTAGAGAATTGTTAAAAAGAAAGTAATATAAATAACCTAAGTAATATAAATAAACAGTAAATTAGTAGTATGAGTAAAAAGAACTTTACAGGAGGCTTAAGCTCCTTACTGGGAGACCAGCCAGAGAAACCTAAAAGAGGTAGACCTCAGACAGTTTTTAAGGAGATTACTAAAAGCTCTCAGGAGGGAACTAAAGAGAATGAAACCAGAGCCACGTTTATAGTAGGAGAGGAGCTACTGGATAAACTTAAGGCTATAGCTTACTGGGATAGAAAACTAATAAAAGAGGTAATTAACTCAGCTCTCCAGGAGGCTGTAGATAGATACGAAAAAAAGAATGGAGCTATAAACCCAATACCTAAAAAGTAAAAGCTATGGGAACTATAATAGAGGGTATTAAATTTTACACTATACCAGAGACAGCTCAGGCTCTTAAGGTAACTCCTCAGACTATTAGAGCTTATATTAAACAGGGTAAGATTAAAAGCCAGAGGATAGGTAGACCTATACTAATTACAGAGAATAACTTAAAGGAATTTTTAGGAGTAGAGAAATAGCCTACCTCCATAAACATTACATTACAGAAGTAGAAAAATGAATAACGAAATAAAGGATTTTACAGTTACTCAGCTTAGAGGATTTTTTACTGAGATAGGGCTCTCTCCAGAGCTTACAGAGAAAGCTATTAAAGATTACGAGAGATACAGAGCCTCAGAACTAAATGAGCTATTTTTTCTCTCAGCCTCAGAGCTTAGAGATATTAAAACCTTAAAGGATGTAATTAATAGGAAAGCTATAAAAAACGGAGAGGATTTAGTAGAGGAGATATTACTTAATTATTTGTGGTATATAGATACTAAGAGTAAGATAGCGGAGACCTACCAAAAAACTAAAGACTGGGCTACTGTATTTAATACGGATGTATACTCAGATAGCTATGAGGCTCAGGAGAGTTTTATAGATTATGTAGAGGAGGTATACCAGACTAAGATTAAAGATATTAAACAGCTCCAGGAACTTACAGGGATATATAAACTAAATAGCTGGGATGAGAAATTAAAAGAGTATAAACCAGTAGGAGATGAGGAGGCTAAGGAGAACGCTATTAGAGAGCTGGATGAGACGCTAACCAGAGCCAGATATAATAAGTTTAGTAGAGCTATAGGTAAAGCCTTAGATGAGGGAGCTAAGTATAAAGACCTCATCCAGATAAAGCCTCAGGATTACGGATTACCAGAGAGCTGGGAGTATTGCTTAGGCTCAGACCAGTATACTACTATACTTTGGGCTATCTCTTTAGATTACTTTTTAAGGGAGCCAGGATTTATAGTATTAGCTCCTAAGCCCAGAGATATAGCTGAGGATTTAGAGGCTCCTTTATCTGTAATAATGGACGCTATAAAAGACTGTAATAAATGGAGAGCTTAGAGATTAAAGAGAAGTTTATAGAGCTCAGAGCTAAGGGCTGGAGCTTTGATAAGATAGCTAAAGAACTGGGTAAAGCTAAACAGACGCTAATAGACTGGAGTAAGGAGCTCCAGGATGAGATAGCTAATAGGAAAGCCTTAGAGCTGGAGGCTCTTTATGAAACTTACTACCTACTTAAAGAGGCAAAGATTAAAAAATACGGAGCTATCTTATCTAAGATTACCAACGAACTGGAGGATAGAGATTTTAATAACGTGCCTACTGGGAGACTATTAGAGCTTTATCTATTATACTTTGAGAAACTGAGCCAGGAGGTAATAGAGCCCTCTTTTAAAAGCTCTACAGAGATAGATGAGGAGAGACAGGATAAGGAGCTACTGGAGGCTCTTACAACTCTAAAGGAGGAGCCAGTAAGGAGACTAAAAGTAGGCTAAAAGATTACTAAGTAAACAGAGTAATAAATGATTACAGATAGAGATATACAGGCTAAAGATATTAAGAGGCTACTCCTTAGAGTTTATAGGAGATACCAGAGCGGAGCTATTACAGAGGCTCAGGCATATAAGGAGACCTATCTACTAAACTCTGTATTAAAAGCTATAGAGACTACAGAGCTGGAGACCAGACTACAGAACATTGAAAACATATTGAAAAATGAGTAAAAAAGATATAGGTAAATTACTTACTACAGGAACAGCTAAACAGAGGCTACTACTAATAGCTGAGGATAGAGCCAGAGTAACCTATGGAGAGGAGCGGATTTTAACAGATAGCGACTTTAATAAATTATTAGATAGCTTTAAAAAGCCCAACGAGATTAAGCTATATAACCAATTTTTAGGATATGGTAAAGCTGTAAATAACTCTCTGTTAAACCTACAGGGCTTAAAATATGAGGTAATTAAACACTACTCAGACCTTAGAGGATATATCCTACTACTAAATAGCTATGAGAACTCTGAGCTATTAGCTAACTCTATTTTAAATGAGATTAAAGACCCAGTAGAGAGGGAGAGGTTAGCTAAAATAGGAGCCTCTGTAAACTCTTTAGTTTTTAGTGAAACCGTAGTAGATAAAGAGGGATTTATAGATATACAAACAAGTTTTGAGAGGGAGACCTGGATAGATGAGAACGGAAAGCGTTTAAAGAAACCTATAGTAAATAACTCTCATAGCCTCTGGGAGGTAATGAATAACGTAAAACGTAAAGCTGAGTTTACAGCCAGTAGATACCTCAGCTGGGAGAAAGCTCTTACAGACTTTATAGAGGATAAAGGATTTAATGTAAAGACCTATAAGGATAAAATAGAGTATTTATCTACTGAGATTTGGGCTCCTATAATTCACTGGGCGAAGTATTACGGAGAAAACAATACAGGTTTATCTAAGCCCAGAGTAGAGAAGTTAATTAGTAAATATAAGATAGCTCCAGAGAGGGATTTATACGAGATAGATGAGGCTGAGTATAACTTTTTTAAAAGAGAAATTATAGGAGATGAGTAAGAAAGTAAATAAAAAAATAACAGATAGCTCTTATCCTGGAGGTATATTACCTGGAGTATTAGATAGCCCAGCTTATAGCCCTATTACTACTAAAGTAGAGGGAGGAGAGGAGATTGATAAACTCCATAAACAGCCCAGAAGTCTATTAAAGACAGTAGCTCAAAGGATTAGCAATACTACAGAGGAGCCTACTCTGTTTACTATACCTCAGAAAGTAGAGCCAGGAGGAGCTATAAGTAACCTAAAAGAGGAGATTAGTAAAAATACTGGAGCTTTAGCTTTTTACCTCATCCAATTATACCAACAGAACGGAAACAGCCCTTTAGAGATTAATAATTTATCCCCTCTTACTGAGGTAATGAACTGTAATAACTATAGATTAAAACTCTACCTACTCTATTTAGGAGGCTATGTATACCCAATAATAGATAAGGATGAGGTAACTAAGGAACTGGTATTAAGTAATGAGCTACTATTTAAAATAGAGTTTAGATACTCTAAAAAAGTAGCGGATAAATACTCTGTAAAAGAGGGAGAGATACAGGGAGTAGAGCGGATAGGTAATAATGTATTAAACTTTATTAAGGATGAGCCTCTGGATAGAGTAATAATAACTCCCAGCGAGAGATTTATTAAGGCTTTAGAGGGTAAAGGATTAGGTAATATCCTTACTGTAAATAATAAATTTGTAGGATTAATTTTAGAGCTTACAGATATAGCGACTAAGATACTTACCTACTCCTCCAGTAATAAACCAAACCAGAAAATAGCGGAGGATAATTTAATAAAAGCCTTAGGATTAACTAAACAGATTAAAACTCAGGGAAAGCCCAGAGTAAGAGCTACTATACTTAAAGGATTACAGGAACTAAAAGATAAAGAACATATTAAAAGCTACTCCTATGAGGAGGCTACAGGGATGTATAGTTTTATCTACTCAGATAAGTATGTAAGACATAAAGAAAATAAAAAAGGATTAACTACCTCTTAGGGTGTACAGTAATACGAGAGAGGTGTACGGTAATACGAGAAAGGTGTACAGTAATACGAGAAAGGTGTACAGTAATACGAGAGCTAATTTTGAAACCCTTACCAGTAGGGAGATACAGAGGCTTTTTTTTGCTTAAATATATCTAAATATATTCTAAATATATTTAACAGCTCTACTACTCATAAATTCGTAGAGCTTTTACTAAAGGGATTAGATGAGGTATAAACTAAAAAAGATATTTACCTACATATTTAGGAACTGGGAGGGAGAGGTAGATAAACCTCATCCTAAGCTACAGATATTACCTCCTATTTTTTATGAGCTTTTAGCTTATTCTCTTATAGCCTCTATACTATACCAGATAGGGCTTTACCTCTATAGATTTATTTAACTGTTTACTAAGTAATAAAAATAATTACAGTAATATGAGTAATTGTTAAAAACTATTTATTACTTTTACTACTATAAATAATAGTAAACATTAAATTTGTATTTATGGATTTAGTAGTAAGACCAGCTCAGGAGATAGAACTTATACAGCCTCTAAGGATAGAGAGCCTGGTAGATAGTTTTATACAGGCTCAGGATGTAAAGCTAAGCTCTAAGGAACTATACAGGAGAACTTTAAAACAGTATTTTACCTGGATAGACCGTAAAAACTACCTCCTATCTGAGATAGCCAGACCTCAGCTCTTAGAGTATAAGGATGAGCTATTAAACTCTGGGATGAGTAGTTTAACTGTAGGCTCTTATATTACCTCTGTAAGACGTTTTTATGAGTGGGCTGAGGCTAATAAATTTTATCCAAACGTAGCTAAAGGGATTAAAACTCCTAAGAGAAAACAGCAATTTAAAAAACAGCCACTACTACCAGAACAGGCTACAGCTTTACTATCTTATTACCAGGATAAAGCTCTAAGAGATTACGCTATAATAAACCTACTCCTAAGAACTGGATTAAGAACTATAGAGGTAATAAGAGCGAATGTAGAGGATATTACTTTTAAAGGCTCTCAGAGAGTTTTATTAGTGCACGGTAAAGGTAGAGATGAGAGAGATAATTTTGTATTACTTACAGAGAAAGCCTACCAGCCTATAGCGGAGTATTTAGCTACCAGAGGTAAAGTAAATAACTCAGAGCCTCTATTTACCTCCTCCAGTAATAACAGTAAAGGAGAGAGATTAACTACCAGAACTATAAGCTATGTAGCTAAGGAGGGATTAAAAGCTATAGGATTAGATGAGCGGAGTTTTACAGCTCATAGCCTTAGACATACTACAGCTGTAAATATCCTAAGAGGAGGAGGCTCTTTAGAACAGGCTCAGTTTACTCTGAGACATAGCAACCCAGCCACTACTCAGATTTATACAGCTACTCTTAATGAGGAGCGGAGATTACAGAACAGCGGAGAGGCTTTAATAGATAATTTATTTTAACTACCATAAAGAATACATTACAGAACTAAATGAGCCTACTCACTACAGACCTAAGTAAAGTAAAAAAACTCTCTTTAAAAGGAGTAAGATTACCTATTAAGGATAAGGAGCCAGAGCCCACTAA
>Ga0315904_10013835_pt1 | contig 10081 bp, 13 predicted proteins | sample LakEriMetagenome_6_FD_203529 | JGI IMG/M metagenome (GOLD analysis project Ga0315904, IMG submission 203529) | Freshwater fungal communities from buoy surface, Lake Erie, Ohio, United States - Buoy 12 MA120 | ecosystem: Environmental > Aquatic > Freshwater > Lake | place: USA: Lake Erie, Ohio...
TACTTCTTTGTTTTCTTCAATTACTAAGTGTGAATCTGATTTATCACCACCATGGCGAAGATGGAGTAATACATGCTCTGCGATTGCAGGGGTGCCATCAAAATCATGTGCTGCTTTAATTAAGGCTAAAACACTCTCTTGCTGGGATTTAGAGAGGTGATTTAAGTGTTGCAAGGGGTGTTAATTAACATCAGCTGTTGTTTGATTGTTTTGTACTGAAAAGCGGTAGCCAACATTACGAACTGTTCCAATAATTGCCTCAAACTCAGGCCCCAACTTTGAACGAAGCCGTCTGATGTGAACATCAACTGTTCTAGTACCACCAAAGTAGTCATATCCCCAGATCTCCTGTAGTAATTGAGATCTGGTAAAAACCCTACCTGGGTGTTGAGCTAGGTACTTAAGTAATTCAAACTCTTTAAAGGTTAGATCAAGAACTCGTCCCTTTATCTTGGCGGTGTATGAGGACTCATCAATTATTACCTCACCACTTCTTATCTCACCAGAAGATGGATTACTTGCCAATTGCGCAATTGCAGTTTGTCCAATCACAATCCGAATTCGAGCATCAACCTCAGCTGGACCTGCCGTATCAAGAATTACATCATCAATGCCCCAATCTGCATTTATTGCAGAAAGACCGCCCTCAGTTGTAATAACCAAAATCGGCACATCTACCCCAGTTGAGGTAATTAACTTGGTAAATGATTTAGCAGCTGGTAGATCACGGCGTGCATCAATGAGTAAACAATCAACTACTGGTGGTTCAACTAATACTGAGGCCTCAATCGGCAAGATCTTCACATCATGCTGCAGCAAGCCAAGAGATGGCATCACATCAGCGCTAGCACCGCTTGAGTTTGTAAGTAGAAGAAGGCGTGCCATAAGAGTGCAAGAATACCGCTATGGAAAGTTTGCTGCCACTTCTTTTACTTATCTCACTCACTTCAGTAATTGGGCTGCTTCTTCGCGCTAAAAAGGGTGTAATAAAAAGAGGAACACGGGTAAAAATCTCAGAGGGTGAGTTCGGTGGCAAATATGGCAGCCGTCTTACCATCCTGCAATTTTCAACCACCTTCTGCTCTGAGTGCCGAACTGCAAAAGCAATTGTTAAAGATGTAGTTAAAGATTTTAGAGATATCGCCTATGTTGAAGTTGATGCTGAATCTAATCTTGAGTTGATTAGAAGGGTTGATATTCGCTCCACCCCAACCACAATATTTTTAGATAGTAAGGGGTTTGAGATTGCCAGGGCAAAGGGTGCGCCAAAACGTGACCAACTTATCAAGGCGATCAAAGCTATCTAGCACTTTTGTGCAAATACTTTGCAAGAAGTAATCTAATAAATATTATAAAATCTGCCCATGTTCTTCATACAACCTGTTTACTTCACAAAGCGGCGAGTTATTGATTTTGCCCGCAATAAGGGTTGTATTTGTTGGATAAATAGTTAATTTGCTTTTAGCTTTACAAAATTAATTTTATTTATCTAACAAAGGAGAGAAAAAAGTGTCAAGCAGTATTCAAACAAGACCAGAGCGTTTAATCGATGCTAGAGGCCCAAGATACACAGCAGCAATTACAACCTTAGTTTTATCAGCAGCACTAGTAACAGAGTCCAATTTAATTATTGGATTTCAATTTGCAGTCTTTTTATCAGCTGTTTTGTTTGGGCTTCGAAGATCCCTCTATGGTTTTATCTACCGAAACTTAATTCAGCCACGGCTTTCAGGGCCGATTCCAAGTGAGAATGAGGCAGCTCCAAGATTTGCCCAATTAATTGGCGCACTCTTTGCTGCAACCGCACTCCTTGGCGGCTTAACTGGAAACACAACGGTCTTTCTAATTGCAACTAGTTTTGCACTAGGGGCTGCCTTTTTAAATGCTGCCTTTGGTTTTTGCTTAGGTTGCCAGTTTTACTTAATCCTCTTCCGGGTGAAATCTCGCATAACCTCTCGTAATTAGGTGGTTGTTAATAGCCAGTTAGACTTACCTCATGGCTAAACCAAATGAGCTGCGGGAAAAAGGGCTTCGCTTAACTCCACAACGTGAGTTAGTGCTGCAAGCAGTTAGGCAGTTAGGTCATGCCACACCGGAGGAAGTAGCAGAGAAGGTTAGAGCAACACACCCTGGAATAAATCTTTCAACTGTTTACCGAAACCTTGAAACATTAGAAAATGTTGGTTTAGTGCTGCACACGCATTTAGGTCATGGTGGTGCGACATACCATGCAGCAGAGGAGTTAACCCATCTGCACCTAGTTTGCTCTGAGTGTGAATCAATTGGGGATGCGCCAATTGAGACAGCAGCAAACTTTGTTAATACCTTGGCGGATGATTACGGATTTAAGACTGATGTAACACACTTTGCTGTTTATGGATTGTGTAGTAAGTGCGCTAATAAAACAGGTAAGTAATGAGCGCTGTATTAGTTGAGTCAGGTCCAGATAAGGGTGCTATTTGGCACTTTGGCGAGCCAAATCAGGAACAAAAATCATTAGTAGCAGGTGATGCTTGGGCAGATCTATCTCACCGCGGAGTGATCTCAATATCAGGTAAAGATCGCCTAACCTGGTTGCACGCATTAACTACCCAACATGTAGAAAAACTAGAGGCAGGCAAATGGGTTGAGGCTCTAATACTTGATGTGCAGGGTCATGTAATTGATCAATTACTTATAGTTGATGATGGAAGTACAACCTGGCTACACACTGAAAACTCTCGAACACAAGAGATTTTAGATTACTTAAATAAGATGAAGTTTATGTTAGAGGTTGAGGTTAAAGATCTATCAGATGATTACGCAGTGTTACGAGCACCTGGTAAATCTGATTTATTAGGTGGTCCTTATGCCCTAGTTCCAAGGGGTGAGTTAAAAGATACAACTGATGCATTCAGTAAAGCCCATACCCAAGTTGGTATGTGGGCACTTGAGGCAGAGCGAGTTGCTCAAGGAAGAGCTAGATTATTATTTGAAGTAGATCATAAATCTATTCCAAATGAGTTAGGTTTCATAAATAAGGCAGTGCATATGGATAAGGGGTGCTACCGCGGGCAAGAGACGGTGGCAAAGGTATTTAACCTAGGGCAGCCGCCAAGAAAGTTAGTAAGGCTTCATTTAGATGGCTCCATGGTGGCTATGCCAGAGCATGGGGCAAAGGTATTTTTAGAGGATAAAGAGGTTGGCTTTATTGGAACCCTTGCTCGTCACTATGAGTTAGGGCCAATTGCATTAGCCGTAATAAAGCGTAATGTGTCAGTCGATGCCACCTTAATTTGTGAGGGAGTTAGCGCCTCACAGGAGGAGTTAGCACTTCGGTAAGGGTTTAGGCTTACCTAATGGAAATTTTGACCACAGTTTTGTTAATTGCATCAAGTCTTACCCTCTCAATCTTTTTAATTTATAAAGGCGTAATGGGAGTTCGAAAAACTGTAAGGGCAGATAAAAAGTAATGGCATTTACTATCCCAGAAAACCTGCACCCAGATTTAATGCCACTTGCCTGGTTAATTGGAACTTGGCGTGGGAAAGGGCGTGGTGAGTATCCAAATATTCCGGGCTTTCAATTTGCCCAAGAGGTTTCCTTTAATCATGATGGTAGGGCTTATTTAAATTACTTCTCCCGTTCTTGGATCATTGATGAAAATGATGAGATTGTTAGACCAGCAGCCTCTGAGGTTGGTTTTTGGCGGGTTAAGGAAAACAATGTGCTTGAAGTATTACTCGCCCACAACACTGGCATTGCTGAAGGTTGGGTTGGTGTTGTTAAGGGTGCCAAGATCCAACTTGAGATGGATCAGGGGTATTCATCCCCTTCTGCAAAAATAGTTACTGCTGGCTCTAGGTTGTATGGATTAGTAGAGAGTGAATTATTCACCTCATTTGACATGGCAGCTCAAGGTCAAACCTTGCAAGCACATCTTTGGTCCTCACTTGAAAGACAATCTGACAATTAACGAAAAATTTGCAGGAGAGGTTTTAGCTAAAGTAACACGGGGAGATTTAGTTGAGTCCCTCCACTTAGGCCACCTTGTAGTTTTAAATTCAGATGGTTCAACCTATTTATCAAAAGGCTCACCTGAATTACCAATCTACCCACGGAGCGCGATCAAGTCATTACAAGCAGCTGCAATGCTTAAGGCGGGGCTTAAGGTTGAACTCAATGAGTTAGCAATAATTTGCGCCTCACACTCAGGATCTCAAAACCATATTGATTTAGTAACAAAGATGCTTACCTCTAGAGATATTTCAATCTCACAACTTAAAAACGCTGTTGATAAACCACTAGGTGAAAAAGAAAAAATCGCCTGGGGTGATAAACAACCAAGCCAATTAGCCCAAAACTGCAGTGGTAAACATGCTGGAATGCTTATTACCTGCCAGCAAAACGGCTGGGGTATGAAGAGCTACCTAGATTTAGGTCATCCACTTCAAGTAGCAATTAAGAATGAGATTGAAGAGTTAGCTGGTGAAAAGGTGAGCGCGGTAAGTGTCGATGGCTGCGGTGCGCCATTATTTGCTATTTCTCTAATTGGATTAGCAAGAGCTATCTCAAATTTAGTTAAATCAAAAGATGATCTTTATCAGCAAATAGTTTTGGCCTGCACAAAATACCCTGAGTTAGTTGCAGGAGAGGGTCGATTAACAACCCGGATGATGCAGACTGTGCCTGGCTTATTTATGAAAGAGGGAGCAGAGGGTGTACAAGTATGCGCTTTAAGTGATGGTAGATTGATTGCGATAAAGATAATTGATGGTTCATGGCGTCCAGTTGCGCCAATCATTATGGAGATTTTTAAGCGGTGGGGTGTTGAATCACCAGATGAAAGCGTGAAGATTCATGGCGGGGAACTCTTAGTCGGACGCGTGATTCCATCAATTGATTAGTGGGATTGAAAACTTCCATATTTTCTAGCATCATAAATTAAAGACGACTGACTTTGATCTCCAGAGTGCTTAATTACTTGACCAACAATAATGTCAGCTGCATGGTTATCATAAATCTTGAGAAGTTTGCAATTCATGGTAATTCTACATTTTGATATTTCCGCAAAATTGTTTTGAATAATCCAACTGGAATTTGAAATGCTCTCAGGCAACCTTTCCGAACTGTATTTTTTAGCTATCTCATCTTGACTGGCAGATAAAACGTTTATAGTAAAAACCTTAGTAGTTTTGATCTTATGTCCTACAGCTGAATGCTTTCTGAGCACAAAAATAATTTCAGGATGTTCATCGTTGACATCTACGCTAACCAACGAGGAAATAGTGCAACCATAGATTATGCCTTCTTCGAGGCAAGAAATAACAGAAACACTAGAAGGGATCAAACTCATAACATCTTTGAAAGACATTTCAATCCAATCATCGGACAATTTAGACTAAGTCTAATAATAATTGGATAGGTTAATCAATTATCCAGATTCGAGCACTTTAATTGCGACGCACAGGTAGATGCACCTATAATCAGGGGCATGAGAGTTGCTGCACGCAATATTCGCAGATTTTATTTGAGCCTTTTTGCAACTGTAGCTTTCGGATTGTTTAAATCAATTAACTTACTATGGTTAGGGAGATCACTTACGTCTTTAATTCTAGACAAAATCTGGAGTCAAACTCTAACAGTTAGAATTAAGCAGAAAGCATATTTATTTCATACTCCTAACTTACTTACTTACTTTAGAGCTAGAACAATTCTTACCAAAGAACCCGACACTATATCTTGGATTGATGCGTTTCCATCAGATTCAGTGTTTTGGGATATAGGGGCAAATGTTGGAACCTTCACTATTTATGCAGGAAAGAAAAACTTACAAGTTATAGCAGTTGAGCCTTCCTACTTGAATCTAGATTTATTAACACGGAATATAATTTCAAATCAACTAAGCCAGAACGTCACAATCATCCCATTTGGCGTAGGAGAATCAACGTCTTTAAAGAAATTATATTTATCAAGTAAACAATTAACGTGGGGCGGAGCACACAATTCCCTAGGTTTGAACATTGGTTTCGACGGACAACCCTTGCAAGATCCTGTTAGTTTAAACAGCGCATGTTTTTCTATAGATGATTTAGTAGAGATGCTAGGTATCAATAGCCCCACGCACATAAAAATAGATGTAGACGGACTTGAAGCCGAGGTTTTGCAAGGCTGCACAAAGTGTCTAAAGCATGTAAAATCAATTTTAATTGAAGTTGACAGAGATTACATAATGCAGAAAGAGGAGATTGTTAGAATTCTGACTAACAACAGTTTTAAACTTGTTGAAGATTTTGATTCTAGCCTAAGCACATCGAATCAAATTTGGAATAACACTAGATTTTTTTAATGATTCCAAGATATTTTTTATTGAACGCAGGGAAGTTAAAGTACCCTCCAATTCTCTTATGTATTAAACTATAAGAAATTAATCCAGCACTGTTTAAACTTTTTAAAGTTTCTATCGAAGCTTTAGACCGCCCATCCATCTGTCCCTCTTTAGCATCCAAATAAACATCATCGCATATACCGACCCCATCTGGACTCAGCATACGTACAGCGTTAGCTATATCGATCGCAGCTATTGGATAGGAGTGATCACCATCTATCCAAATTAGGTCAAAGCTTTTAGTTGTTTTTGTTAGCAAAAGTGAGTTTCCCTCAAGAAACTTCACTTTAGGTAGAAACTTTAAATTTTCGTTTCTCTTTAAAATCAATTGGGAATCCTTAGTTTCATATTCGTACATTTTGGTTTTCTTAATTTCGGACAATGAAAGGTCTACTGTTAATATGTCACTTGAGGGGAATAAAGCACTCAATATTCGAGCAGTCTCCCCATTGAAGGTTCCAATTTCCAGAATGTTACTTATAGTTCGCTCACTCGTTGCAATAGAAGCAAAAATAATTAAGTGCTCACTCCACATCCCACGGTTTTCAGTGTAACCGACACCGTAGATTTCTTCTAATACTGAGTTAAGTTTTTGTAGCCCTCTTTCTCGGTCGAGGCCAAGATGAAAAAAACTCTTTTTTTGTTCACTCAGTAACTTTTTCTGATACTTTCTAAATAAGTGATTCCCAAAGTTATGAAAAGCCAAATACCCGAAGAATTTCACTGAAATTTTCCTCAAGACCATTACATTAATATATCAGCAGATTTCCCAGCAACTTTGAGTTGCTATACTTAATATATGTTTTTCCCATTAATGAAAACACCAAGCCTTGAAGGTTTTTGTGATTTAATTTATGAAGGCCCCAATAATTGGGAGAATCGTATTCATAAGACTGTTCAAATCTACTTGCTTTGGAGCAATGGGAAAAATTGGAATTCTAAAAAACTGATGGAGATGCGAGTCGGTGATGAAGCTAGATTAACTACGGCAGATGTTGATAAGGAATGTTTAGCCACAGGGCTAGCACTAGTTTATCCTTCGTTAAAATCACTAGATCCTCGACTTAACTCGCTGCCATCGAAAAAAGTTTGGTATAGCGAGATTCCTGCCTGGCGAAATACGGCTGGTTTCTACAATCAGTTTACTCAAGTAAGTTATCAGGCAGATATTGAACCACTACCACCAAAAGCTAGCCTATTAACATTTCACCCATTCATACAGTTTGGGGATGTCATCAATAATCTACTTGTGTTGAATGTAACCAGTGATCCAAAAATTCAATCTGGCAAAATATCGATGTTTAACAGTCATGACAAGAGTTTTGTGGCAGATTCACTAATTAGTACCAATTCATTAACTACAATTCCGTTAGATGTCTACAGCTTTAAACCTACAGATTTGCCGATTTTTTATTCTTCGAACATTGCAGGAATCCCATTTGGGTTAGGGATAGCCAAATCTGGAAAAATGCTCAGTCTTGAACACACCCATCCACCTGCCAGTCTGGTTCTGCATGGTGATCGGAGAGGAATTCAAGGCAAGATAAAGAAATCTTGGATTGAAAAATTGGTGAAAGTATGACGGATGTAATAGTGAAAGCTACTAAGATCAAGAGAAGAGCTAAGTTATTTTTATTCATTAATAAGAATTTAACGCAAACGCCTAAAGTAAATTCGGCAGTTATCAGCGACTTATTTCCAATTAAAGAAGGCAACGACTGGCATACTGAGTTTGAATTGTTAAATGTTTCAGGATTAATCACCGGAGAAAATAATCATCCAACCCCTTATTTAGTTGACTTTTATTTCTACGGATACCAAGGAAATCTACTAGGAAGCAAAGAGATTGCGGTTGAAAACATTGGGCGTAAAACTATCAAGCTTGTTGAGCTGTTGGTTGATGAGTTAAAGGAGGCTGCAACATTTTCAGTTTTCCACCCACCCATCTATGACAAAATAGATATGGCAGGAAGTTTCTTGGCTGAGCGAGGTTACAGCGGCTATGAGTACAAAAATTTGGGAGTAAAAGGTTATGTTCATGGAAATCTTGATGCAGTTGCATTATCTAACGGCAAGGTCGAGCCTCTAGGAAATAGTGGCTTGATATCAAGATATTACACAGTTCAACATTGCCTACGTGGACCCGCTAAATATGAATTTGTCTTTACAAATTCAACTTCGAAGAGAATAACTATCACGCCTAACATTTCCGTGAATAAGAAAAGGTGGAAAACGATGGAGGCATTTACCATGAATTCATTGGGGTCTAAGACCTTCACGGTTGATATCAAAGAAAGTGAAAAAACTTATGTAAGATTTAAGAGTAAGCTGTATTTGGGTAGACCGGTTGTATTTAGGATTTCAAATGATTCTATGGATGTATTCCATGGGTAATAGCAATCGCCATTAAGTTAGACTTCTCTCCATGAAATCTCCGCGCACTTCAAAGATTGCCACCTTGATGGTTCACACCTCACCCCTTGATCAAGCAGGCATAGGCGATGCCGGCGGGATGAATGTTTATGTGGTGGAAACTGCTAAGAAGATGGCCCAAGCAGGAGTTGGTGTAGATATATTCACCAGAGCAAATAAACCAAATCTGCCGCAGTCAATTGAGGTTGCCGATGGCGTAAATGTTAAACATTTACAAGCCGGTCCAGTAGAGGGATTTTCTAAAGAGGAGCTTCCTAGCCAATTAGGAGCGCTAACTAGTGCTTTTATGAATTACCAAAAACAATTACCTAAGGATTATTACTCTCTTCTTCACTCTCACTACTGGATCTCAGGCCAATTAGGTTGGGTGGTAAGTGAGGCAACCCGCATACCTTTAATTCACACCATGCACACCACGGCAAAGGTTAAGAATTTAAATTTAGCGCAAGGTGAAAAACCTGAGCCCCAAACAAGAGCAATTGGCGAAGAACAGGTTGTAAAGGTGGCAACGGGTTTAATTGCAAACACTGATGCTGAGGCTGCATCTTTAGTATCACTTTATGATGCCTGTCCAGATCGAGTCTTTGTTGTTGCCCCTGGTGTTGATCTTCAAAGTTTTTCACCAGCTGATGGCAAGGCTGCTGCACGTGCGCGATTAAATATTGCACCCGATGCCATCTTGCTTACCTTTGTGGGCAGAATCCAATCTCATAAAGGCCCTGATGTGTTGCTAAGGGCAGCAGCTGAAATGGTATCCCACTCTCCATATCTGCGGGCAAAACTTGCCGTAGTAGTTATTGGTGGAGCCTCTGGTTATATAAATGAGTTAGAAAAATTAAAGTCACTTGCTAAGTTTTTACAGATTGAAGATGTTACACATTTTGTAGATCCAGTATCACGCCAAGTTCTACCGGATTGGTATCGCGCAACTGATTTAGTATGCGTACCAAGTTACTCTGAGTCATTTGGCTTAGTAGCACTTGAAGCCCAAGCTTGCGGCACACCAGTTGTTGCAACAGCTATTGGAGGATTACGAACAGCGGTCTCAGATGGCATCTCTGGTTCATTAGTTGATGGTCATGATCCAAAGGCTTGGTCAGCAGTAATTTCAAGATTAATTGCTGAACCTGCCCGCAGATTATTGTTATCAATGGGTGCAATAGAACATGCCAGCCACTTTGGTTGGGAGATGACTGCTCGAAAAACTTTAGATGTTTATGACTGGGCACTAGGCAGAGAAGAGAATAAAGCAAAGTATAAGTTGTTTAAATATCAATAAAA
>Ga0315904_10013836_pt1 | contig 10080 bp, 6 predicted proteins | sample LakEriMetagenome_6_FD_203529 | JGI IMG/M metagenome (GOLD analysis project Ga0315904, IMG submission 203529) | Freshwater fungal communities from buoy surface, Lake Erie, Ohio, United States - Buoy 12 MA120 | ecosystem: Environmental > Aquatic > Freshwater > Lake | place: USA: Lake Erie, Ohio...
ATAAGGTGCTGATTTATTTCGACGGCAACCACGATCATCTGCGGCAGCAAATCAGAGCCGGTGTGGCACAGGTACTGTTTCATCAGTTGCTTTACGGAGGCAATGTGAAGGATCGTATCCAGAGCGCCGTGCTGCTGACCATTCCGGCCTGGTACGAAAAAGGTCTGATCGCTTATCTCGCTAAAGGATGGGGCTCGGAAGAAGACAATAAAATGCGCGACGGAATTCTGTCGGGACGCTATTCCAAATTCAATCACATGCTGGAAACGGAAGCGGAGTTTGCAGGTCAGTCGATGTGGCATTACATTGTGCAGACCTATGGCATGACCTCCATCTCCAACCTGCTTTACATGACCCGTGTGAACCGGAGTATTGAAAGCGGTTTTGTGAATGTGATAGGAGTGAACCTGAAGCGTCTCAGTGCCAACTGGCTCACCTGGAACCGGAAATTTCATCAAACAGATGAGCAGGGCAGATTCGCTCCGGAAGGAACCACGGTGCTGAAGAAAACCAAACCATCGCGTGTGTACCATCACCTGCGCATCTCGCCCGACGGAAAATATGCCGCTTATGTGAGCAATGATATCGGCAAGTACCGTGTGCACGTCACTGATCTGGAGAAAGGAAAAACACGACGCGTCACCAAAGGCGGTTACCGCACCCTTCAGCACAACCCCGACAACAGTTTTCCGCTGCTGGCGTGGCATCCTACAGGACAACATCTCACCGTGATGCGTGAGAAGAAAGGATTGGTTTGGATGGAGTACCACAAGCCGAAAAGATCGAAACCTGCCAAAGAGAAATTTTTCTATTTCGATAAAGTACTGAACATTAATTATGCTCCCAACGGACAGGAAATTGTACTCTCCGGTGTGCAGAAGGGGCAGTCGGATATTTTTGTGTACAGTACCCGAGGCCGTACTTCTGTTAATCTCACCAATGATTTTTATGATGACCTGCAGCCTTCCTTCTCCGCCGACGGAAAGGAAATTTATTTTGTTTCGAACAGGGTAAGTGATACGCTTGCCGCGGATAAAAAAGATGTGTTGCCGCCCAACTCCAATCTGGATGTTTTTTCGGTCAGCTATCCCACCAATAACGGTGTGCTGAGAAGGATCACCAACACCCCGCTTGCTGATGAGATGCAGCCCCTTGCTGCCGATTCGGGTAGAGTCTATTACCTGAGCGATGCCTCCGGCGTTTACAATCGTTATGCTGCTGTAGTCGACAGTACCATTTCGCATATAGACACCGTGGAGCATTACCGGTACTATGTCGAGACCTTTCCGCAAACCAATTATTCGCGAGGGGTGCTTGAGCATGCAGTGAATGCAAGGCAATCGCGCTACGCAGAAATTTTTCTGCACAACGGACGATACAGACTCCAGTCGGGATTCATGCCACGCACCAATGTGCAAACTGCCATGGCGCCCAACAACACCCAGCTTCGTCAGCAGACCGCACGCCGGTTCATGAACGAGCGAAAAGCCGTAACAGCTCCCAAGCCTGTTCCTGTCGTGATTGATTCATCGAATATGGTGAAGCCTCCAAAACAGGAAGTGAAAGAAACCACTCCGCGCGATACTTCCAAGATCGACATCAACAATTATGTGTTTCAGAGCGAGTTTTCCAAACCGAAACCCAAAGTGACCAAATCGGAACCGGTTACCATCGATCTGAGCGAAAAACCAAAGGCAAAAGAAGAACCGGTCATCCCTGTCGGAAAGGCGGTGAGTGAATTCAATCCCGATTCTTTCATGCTTCCCAAGCAGCGTAATTATGATATCGCTTTCGCGACGGATTATTTCGTGACACAGCTCGACAACAGTTTGCAGAACTCCACTTACCAGGCCTTCACCGGCAGCGCGTTTTATTTTGATCCCGGACTGAATGTGCTGATCAAAGTGGGTATCGCGGATTTGTTCAACGATTATAAAATTTCAGGCGGGTTCAGACTTTCGGGTGATCTGAACTCGAATGAATATTTCATGCAGTACGACAATCTGAAGAAGCGGGTTGATAAAACAGTGACTTTCTTCCGGCAGGCAAGAGAATATGCGGCAGGGTTTTCGTTTTTCAAGGTACACACGCATGAGGTAAAAGGGCAATTGAAGTTTCCGTTCAACGACCTGGCTTCTGTTCGCGGATCCATGTCGTTCCGTACCGACCGCATTGTTGCACTGGCGACCGATGCCACCAATCTTCAGGAACCGAATGTGAACAATTACTGGGGAAGTGCCAAGGTGGAATATGTTTACGATAACACCATCAACCGTGGACTGAACCTGTACAACGGCATGCGGTATAAGATTTTTGCCGAGGCCTTCCGGCAGATCGACCGCAAAGAAACCTGGCTGGGTGTGGTGGGCATCGACTTCCGTCATTATCAGAAAATTCACCGTCAGATTATTCTTGCTTCCCGTTTTGCGGCGAGTACTTCACTCGGTGACGAGAAGCTGGTATATTACCTCGGCTCGCAGGACAATGCCATCATCCCGACTGATAACTTCGATTATAGCATTCCTATCGATTATTCACAGAACTACGTGTTTCAGGCGGTGGCCACCAACATGAGAGGTTTCCTGCAGAATATCCGCAACGGAAGCAGCTTCGCGCTGGTCAACAATGAAATCAGAATACCCATATTCCAGTATCTGGTGAACAAGCCCATTCGTTCCGACTTCGTGAGAAATTTCCAGGCAGTCGGTTTCTTCGATATCGGCACCGCGTGGACAGGCAGCAGTCCGTTTGCCAAGAACAACACCTTCAACACCGAAATCATCAACGGTAATCCCGTGACAGTCGTTCTCGATCGTCAGGTGAGTCCGATTGTGGCCGGCTTCGGAGCCGGACTGCGCACCAGACTTTTCGGTTATTTCATCCGCACCGACTGGGCATGGGGTTATGAAGATGGAGTAGTGGGGGATAATATTTTTTATCTGTCGCTGGGACTTGACTTCTGATGAGGATTGTTATGATTGTTATGATTAATTATGATTGATTTGTTATGATGGATTTGGAGAAGATAAAGGATTTAGCATCATCATACCTCAACGACACCATCACAACGCGTCGTCATTTGCACATGCACCCCGAGTTGTCGTTTCATGAATACAAGACCTCTGAGTTTGTGTGGGGTGAGCTGGAGAAAATCGGCATCACCGACAAAAAGAAGATGGCCAATACAGGGGTTGTTGCTCTCGTGAAAGGGAAGAATCCGGCGAAGAAAACGGTAGCACTCCGTGCCGATATGGATGCGCTCCCGATTGTTGAAGCGAATGATGTAGCCTACAGATCGAAAAACGAAGGTGTCATGCATGCCTGCGGGCACGATGCGCACACAGCTTCCTTGCTGGGCGCGGCACGGATTCTGAATGAGATCAAAGACAGTTTTGAAGGCACCATCAAACTTATTTTTCAGCCAGGCGAGGAGAAGTTACCAGGCGGTGCTTCGATGATGATTAAAGAAGGTGTGCTAAATGATCCGGCTCCTGCAGGAATCATCGGTCAGCATGTGATGCCACTCATCGAGGCAGGTAAAGTGGGTTTCCGTTCGGGAATTTACATGGCTTCCACCGATGAACTCTATATCAAAGTGAAAGGCAAGGGCGGACACGGTGCCATGCCCCATCTCAATATCGATCCGGTGATGATTGCCTCACACATGATGGTGGCGTTGCAGCAGATCGTGAGCAGGAATGCCAATCCGATCATGCCAAGTGTGCTGTCATTCGGAAAAGTGATTGCCAACGGAGCCACCAATGTCATTCCCAACGAGGTTTATATCGAAGGCACTTTCCGCACGCTCGATGAAAAATGGCGTGCCGATGCCCATCAGAAAATACTTCACATGGCCACAGCGGTAGTGGAAGGCATGGGAGGGAAGGTGGAGTTTGAAATCAGAAGGGGATATCCCGCATTGGTCAACAATCCGGAGCTCACTGCATCATCGCGCAAAGCGGCGGAAGCCTATCTCGGCAAGGAGAACGTGCTGGATCTGGATATCTGGATGGCAGCGGAAGATTTTGCTTTTTATTCTCAGCAGACCAAAGCCTGTTTCTATCGTCTCGGAACGCGTAATGAATCGAGAGGCATCACCTCATCGGTTCATACTCCGACCTTCGATATTGAAGAGAAGTCGCTCGGAATCGGCACGGGGCTCATGGCCTGGCTGGCGCTTGAGGAGTTAAACAAATAACAACAAGATTTAACAACCTGCCTGCCGAAGGCTTGCAGGCAGGGAAAAAACGAGAAAAGGAACAAGAGTTCTCTTGTTCTTTTTCTCGTTTTTTCCGTTCCATCTCGTTGTAATTTTTAAAACACGAATGGAAAAATGACTTTTCGGTTCTTCGGATAATCGGTGAAATGCTTCCTGTACCAGTCGTGATGATTTTTGGCCCTTGGCACCAGGTTGGCCATCGTCCAGAACATAAAGGTAAATGCCGGCAGGTTCCACGCCATCAGTGCAAAGCCTGTCCACTGAATGATTTCACCAAACAGATTCGGACTCGATACATAATCAAACAGGAATCCTTTCGGTATTTTGTATCCGGTCTCACCGGGTTTTCTCAGATGGATCAGCATGTTGTCGGAACGGATGTTGATGTACATGCCGGCGATGAAAAGCACCAGTCCGAAAATGAAATTCCACGAGATTAACCAACTCTGACTGTATTGCTCTGCAGTTGCTATTTCAGCTAAATAATATCCATTAAGACCGGCATTAACCAGGTTGAAAAAGATGGCGCTCCCTACGATCACCACCGGCATTCGTTTCGGTGTTGGTTTGATCCGCATCGGGTAAATGACGGTGCGGTTGAAATAGTGCAGGATCCAGAGACCGAAAAGGACCCATACAAAGGATGGCATGGTGTCATTTCCTGTCAGTAAGAACCAGGTCATGATTGCTATTGATGGCAACTCCATGATGAACCATCCCAGTTTGTTGTTGATGGTGGGTCCCCATTTTTCTGTGGTGTGTCTCCCGAAAGGGGCAGTCACCCTGAACATGGCCACCGAAGCACCCACGGCGGTCAACAACCAAATGAAGCAAACGGTGTTAAAAAGTGACTCTTGCATTTTTATAATTGCTCAAAAAAAAAGGAACCAGATTGCTCTTGTTCCTATTGAATTCTGTACTTATGGGCTATCGCGTCATGTGACAGATAAGACGGATAGGTTTAAAGGGATTTGGAGTAGAAACTGAATTTTTCGACTGAGGGATGTTGAAATAAGAACTAACATTTGAGACGGGCGCAAACATTGCGCCCCTACAGCCATCACGCCGAATGATAAACCAGATTTCGATACGGGCGCAAGGCATTGCGCCCCTACAAACGATATCACTAAGAACTAAGAACTCTGAACTAAGAACTTTTAGTTCGCCATCTCACTCATAAACCGAATCCTCATCAGCCTGATCTCATCTTCCGAGTATTCGTTTTCACCGAGTTCCTTGATCGCGTCCTCAATGCTGTCGGTTTCAGCAGTGCGGAAGTAATCATACACTTCTTCCTGACGGTCTTCGTCGATCACTTCATTGAGGTAGTAATTGATGTCGATTTTAGTTCCGGCTGATACGATACTTTCTATTTCAGCGATGAGTTCACTGAGGGTGATACCCTTCGCGTCAGCGATATCATCAAGGCTCAGTTTTCGGTCGATGTTCTGAATGATATAAACTTTGAGCCCGCTTTTGTTCACCACCGATTTCACCACGAGATCCATCGGACGGTCGATTTCATTTTCTTCGACGTACCGGGCGATCACTTCGATGAAAGGCTTACCGAATTTCACCGCTTTACCCGGACCAACACCTGAGATGTTCTTCAGTTCGTCCATGGTGATGGGGTACTGAATGGCCATTTCTTCAAGAGAAGTTTCCTGGAAGACTACGAAAGGAGGAACGTTCTTTTGCTTGGCTACTTTTTTGCAAAGATCTTTCAGCATCGCGAAAAGCTCGGCATCGGCAGCACTGCCTCCGCCGCTTGATCCGGCTGGTTCATCATCGTCTTCGCTCTCCGTATCATCGAAATCATGATCCTGAGTGACCATGAATGAATGCGGTTCATTCAGGTATTCTTTTCCTTTGGAGGTTATTTTCAGCAGACCGTAGTTGTCGATGTCTTTGGCAAGCAATCCAGCCAACAATGCCTGTCTGACCACTGATGTCCAGAATTTCGGATCCTTATCTGCTCCTTCTGCAAAAACTTCCAGTTTATTATGACCGTATGATTTGATGGTCTGGTCTTCTTTACCCACGATCACATTCACCACATGTTCGGTGGCGAATTTTTCCTTGACGGCGATAACGGTTTCCAGGAGCATCTGTACTTCTTCCTGGGCTTCCACCTGCGTTTTGGGGTGCAGACAGTTATCGCAGGAGTGGCAGTTTTCCTGTTCGTATTTCTCACCGAAATAATGGAGCAGCACTTTACGTCGGCAAACGGATGTTTCCGCGTAAGCAACCGTTTCAAGCAGGAGCTGTTTTCCGATTTCCTGTTCGGCAACCGGTTTTCCCTTCATGAACTTCTCCAGCTTCTCAATATCCTTATAGCTGTAAAAAGCCACGCACTTGCCTTCGCGTCCGTCACGACCTCCGCGACCGGTTTCCTGGTAGTAGCCTTCAAGACTCTTGGGAATATCGTGGTGGATCACAAAACGCACATCCGGTTTATCGATTCCCATTCCGAATGCGATAGTGGCTACAATCACATCCACTTCCTCCATCAGGAACATGTCCTGATGACGGGCACGGGCGTTGGCATCGAGTCCGGCGTGATAGGGAAGTGCCTTGATTCCGTTTACGGTCAGTGTTTGCGCCACTTCCTCCACTTTCTTCCGGCTCAGACAATATACGATGCCTGATTTGCCTGAGTTGGCTTTGATGTATTTGATGATCTCCTTCATCACATCCACCTTCGGGCGAACTTCATAGTAGAGGTTGGCACGGTTGAAGGATGATTTGAATATCGTCGCGCCAAGCATATTCAGGTTTTTCTGAATATCGAGCTGCACTTTTTCGGTGGCGGTGGCGGTAAGAGCAATGATGGGAAGCTTGCCGATCTGTTCTATGATAGGACGAAGGCGGCGGTATTCAGGGCGGAAATCGTGTCCCCATTCAGAGATACAATGGGCTTCGTCGATGGCGAAAAAGGATATTTTGATTTCTTTGAGAAAAGCTACATTTTCATCTTTGGTGAGTGACTCCGGAGCCACATACAGCAGTTTGGTTTTTCCTTTCAGGATATCCTTTTTTACCTGCGCTGTTTCGGTTTTAGTCAGTGATGAATTGAGGAAATGCGCAACGCCGTCATCTGAACCAAATCCGCGGATCGAATCCACTTGATTTTTCATCAGAGCGATCAGTGGAGAAATTACGATGGCAGTACCTTCACTGAGCAGGGCCGGCAACTGGTAGCACATTGATTTACCACCTCCGGTGGGCATGATCACGAAAGTGTCGTTGCCATCCAGTACATTGCGGATGATCGCCTCCTGTTCGCCTTTAAATGATTCGTATCCGAAAAACTTCTGTAATCCACTCAGTAAAACGCTTTCCTCAACCAGCATACTCATTAAACTCTTCTTTATTTTGATAATTTTGTCCTATAAAAATAGCAAATACTAATAAACTAACAACTACTGTTAAACATTTTTTAATTTGAAATCTACTCAGGAAATAATCGACATGGCACAGAAGACGCTCGACATCGAAGCGGAATCTGTCAAAGGGTTAAAAGCATTTATCGATAATGATTTTATTGAGAGTGTAAAATTAATACATTTTTCCGATGCGCGGGTCATCATAACCGGCATTGGGAAAAGCGCGATTATTGCTCAGAAAATTGTCGCCACCCTGAATTCTACCGGAACACCTGCTGTTTTTATGCATGCCGCAGACGCCATTCACGGTGATCTGGGTATCATCCGCGAAAACGATGTGGTGATTTGCATCTCAAAAAGCGGCAACACTCCTGAAATCAAAGTGTTAGTTCCACTGATCAAGAGCGGTGGCAATAAATTAATCGGAATGGTGGGCGACAAGTCATCTTACCTGGCCACACACGCCGATCTGATTCTTAATACCACGGTTGAAAAGGAAGCTTGTCCGCACAATCTGGCCCCGACTTCCAGCACCACTGCACAGATAGCCATGGGCGATGCGCTGGCCGTTTGTCTGCTCGATTTCAAAGGCTTCACCAGCTCCGACTTTGCGCGGTTTCATCCGGGTGGTGCATTGGGTAAAAGGCTGTTTCTCAGGGTAGCAGATTTGTTCCCGGGGAATCCTGCGCCCGCTGTTTCTCCCGATGGAGGATTAACAGGCATCATCATGGAAATCTCTTCCAAAAGACTTGGTTCAGCCGCCGTGATTGATAATGGAAAGCTGATTGGAATCATTACAGATGGTGACCTGCGTCGGATGATGCAAAAAGGTATTGATATTCAAAAGGTTAAAGCGATTGAAATCATGACTCCGAACCCTAAAACCATCCCTCCCGATATGATGGCCGTAGATGCTCTTAAAGTGATGAAAGACAATAATATAACTCAACTTATAGTGGCTGAAGGAGATCAGTATCTTGGAATGGTACATTTGCATGATTTGTTGAAAGAGGGGATTTTGTAGAAGTCGATAGTCGATAGTCGACAGTCAACAGTCAACAGTCAACAGTCATTAGTCATTAGTCATTAGGAATTGGGGAAATGTCACGATGTCTTTCCACTAACCACTAACCACTATCCCACTAACCCACTAACCCACTATCCCACTATCCACTTTCCCACCCCCCACTTCACTACTTTTGCACTCCATGTTTTTCGGATCCAAGAACCAAACACAACCCGGCGAGATGCATTTTCTCGATCATCTGGAAGCACTCCGGTGGCATCTGGTACGATCGGCGGGAGCGGTGGTAGTGTTTGCACTGGTGGCCTTTTTAAACAAGACCATATTATTTGACCACATCATCCTGGGGGCCAAGAATCCCGACTTCCTGACCTACAGGGCTCTGTGTCTGCTTTCGGAGAAAATCAATATTGATTTCTGTATCCGTGAAGTTCCTTTTACTCTGATCAATATTGATATGTCGGGGCAGTTTACCACGCATATATATGTGTCATTCATTGCCGGATTTGTGATGGCGTTTCCTTATTTTATTTGGGAAATGTGGCGGTTTATCAAGCCGGCCCTCTCCTCAAGGGAAATCAGTCATTCCAGAGGAGTGGTGCTGTTCAGTTCATTGCTGTTTCTCGCCGGAGTTTCATTCGGGTATTTTATCATCAGTCCGCTGTCCGTTAACTTTTTGGGCAGTTACCAGATCAGTGAGCAGGTGGCCAATCAAATCAGTCTGAACTCTTTTATATCTACCGTCACCATGCTCACACTGGCTACAGGTGTGGTGTTTGAGCTGCCGATCGTGATTTATTTTCTTTCAAAACTTGGCTTGGTTACGCCTGCTTTCCTGAAAGTTTATCGTCGTCACGCCATGGTAATCATTCTGATTGTTGCGGCACTGATTACTCCGTCGCCCGATGTTACCAGTCAGATCATGGTGGCTATTCCATTGTTCATCCTGTATGAAGTGGGCATCTGGGTTTCAGCCATGGTGCTGAAAAACAAAATGAAAGCTGAAGCCCTGGAACGTCAGGCTTCGTGATCACCGGAATCCCGGTTGCGGTAAGAAGAAAAGTAATAATAGGCTACAATTAACAGTCCGGAGATAAAAAGCACGGTGGTTACCGGGCGCAAGGTGTCATCAAAGAAAAACTCACCAATCATCCAGATCGAGTTGCCCGAGATCCAGAAACAGACAGCCAGGTTATGAAACAAATCGGCACGGATATCCCGTCGCAGCCAGGTGATGTGAAAGGCCGCTGCGATAGTCGGAATGATCATGATCAGTCCCGATATTTTCCAGTCCATGACCCAGCAGGCATCCTTTAACAACCACAGCAGGATGTGCAGGTTTTCGTATTGCCTTATTTTTTTAAATCCGAAAATCACCGCGCAAACTTAGTATAATTGGGGATTGGAAAGTAGGATAGTGGGATAGTAGGATAGTAGGATAGTAGGATAGT
>Ga0315904_10013837_pt1 | contig 10080 bp, 8 predicted proteins | sample LakEriMetagenome_6_FD_203529 | JGI IMG/M metagenome (GOLD analysis project Ga0315904, IMG submission 203529) | Freshwater fungal communities from buoy surface, Lake Erie, Ohio, United States - Buoy 12 MA120 | ecosystem: Environmental > Aquatic > Freshwater > Lake | place: USA: Lake Erie, Ohio...
CTGGGCCTTCGTCGTGCTGCGCATCGCGCACAGCGCGATCCACTGCACCTACAACCGGGTCTTCCACCGCCTTGCGGCCTTCGCCACCGGGTTCGCGCTGCTCGTCGCGATGTGGATCGGGTTCTTCGCGTCGCTTCCGGTCAGCGCGCCGGGAGTCTCTCCCTGAAGTAGTCCCAGGCGATCTCGGCGAACTCCACGTCGCGGTTCTGGATCCCGGTGAGTGCGTTCGGTGCCACCAGCACCGTGCGGCTGGCGACGGTGTGGCCCGCGCCGTCCAGCCGCCACCAGCGCAGCGGGGCGGTGCCGGCGTGATCGAACCGGTTGGCCGAGCCACCGTCGCCGGTGTCGACGTCGACCACCTGCTGCGTCGGCGTCACCCCGAGCAGGCCATTGACGGCGAGCCAGCGGTCGCGGGTCGTCTGCGCCGAGATCACGCGGCCACGCGAGCAGTTGCCGCCCAGGTTGGCGACGCAGCCGCCGTCCCAGGGCATCTGGGTGTCGGCGGTGCCGTGCACGATCATGATCGGCAGAGGCGTCGTCGGGCCGGCCGCGCAGGGGCCGGGCTTGGGGTTGGCCGCCAGGCTGCCGCTGGAGGTCGCGGCCGCCGCGACCAGATCGGGCCGGTGGATCGCGAAGGCGTGCGTCATCATCGCCCCGTTGGAGCCGCCGGCCATGAAGGTGCGCGCCCGCGTCAGCCCGTACTGGCCCTGCAGTCGTGTCACTAGCGCCGCGAGAAAGCCGATGTCATCGGCACCGCTCGCCACCAGGTTGTCGGCGCGGCAGTCGTCCCAGCCGGCCTCGCCGTCGGCCGCGGGCAGGCCGCCCGGATACACCACCACGAATCCCTCGCGATCGGCCACGGTGCGAAACACCGACAGCGGGTGCGCGCCGGTGTTGGCCACGCCCATCCCGGTGCCCCCGCCGCCGTGCAGCACGAGAACCAGAGCCCTGGGCGCGCCGGCAAGCGCCGCGGGCACGTGAACCCGGTATTGCCGGACGACGCCGGCCACGGTGATCGACTGGTCGCTCAGGCCCGAAGGGTAGGGCGGCGGCAGGTTCACGGTCAGCAGCGCCGGGTTGCTGGTCACCGTGCCGGCGGCGTTCGAGACCCGGACGCGCCAGAGGACTCCGTTGAGGGCGGCGCTCGCGGTCGGCGTGGTGTAGCTCGCCGAGGAGGCCGTACCCGGCGCGCTCGTCCACGTCATGCCACTGTCGGCGCTCGACTCCCACTGATAGGCGAGCGGTACGGTGCCGCTGGCGGTGACGGTGAACATCACGGTTGCGCCTTCGCTGACCGTGACCGCGCCGGGGTGTGCGGTGATGGCCGGCGCGGCAAGCGCCGGCGGGGAGACGCCCCCGGAATCGGTTCCGCCGCTGCTGCCGCTGCCATTCGCGCTGCTCCCGCCGCCGCAGGCTGCAAGCGAAAGCATCGTCGCCATCACGAAAAGGCCCAGGAGCATCGCTGCCGGGTTCCATCGGAGTTGCGGTGTTGCCATGGCGCGTGTCTTCTCCCAAGGGCTTGCCCAGACTAACACCCCATGGCTGCCGTGGCGCGAGGTCCCGCTCGCCGCCCGCTCAGCGCGCCGTCCAGAGTTCGGCCGCCAGACCGGCGGCCAGCAGCGCCGAGGCGATGATGTCCGCCACCACCACCCTGCCGACGGCCGCGTTGTACCCTCCGACCGCGACGGCGATGAGGACGAAGCTCGCGGCACTCGCCAGGCCGACGATCAGGGCCGCCAGCCGCAGCGAGGGGAGCCCCGCCGCGACCAGCATCAGCGCCCCCAGCACGCCGAACAGCAGGGCCCGGTGCTGCAGCAGGATGGCGGTATCGGCATCGCCCACGGTGATGCCGTAGAGCCGGGCGAGCGAGCCTGCCCCCAGGATGCCCGGAAGGGGCAGCAGGTGGATGAGGCCTGCGACGAGCAGTGCAACGACGGAGATGTATTTCATGGGTCTTTCCGTTTCGCGGTCGGGAGTCGAATGGGATGGCATCGTGACCGGGCTGCACGGCGGCGGCTTTCACGAATCGCCTGTCGTGCCCCGCATCGCCATCGGGCGGGCGCGCGCGCTCTACGTCGGTCCCGGGCTGGCTCTCGCCCCGCACCTGAACGTGGCCACCACGATCGCGGTCTCGCTGGGCGAGCCCTTAGGGCTGCGGATCTGGTGCAGGGCCGGCGGCTGGTCGCCGTGGCGCTCGCTCGAGGTCGGTGTCATCCCCTCGGAAACGCTGCACCATCTGCGCAGCTGCGGGCCGATGGCCTTTCTCTACCTCGATCCGCTGACCGACCGTCGCCAGCCGCGCGCCGACGCCGACCTTCAGCGCGGGCGCGAGGTGCTGCTGCGCACCGCAAACCGCACCGGCATCGATGCGGCCTTCGCCGCGTTCGGGCTGCGCGAGCAGGCGCCGCGCGATCCGCGCATCGCTCGGGTCGCCCTCGAGATCGAGCGCCGACCCGAGGCGTTCGCGCGGCTCGGCGAGGCGGCCGCGCTCGCCTGCCTGTCGCCGTCGCGCTTCAGGGCGCGCTTCGATGCCGAGGTCGGGCTGCCGTTTCGCCGCTACCGGCTGTGGCGCCGGATGGCGGCCGTGATGCGAACGCTGGCCTGTGCGGGCAACCTGACCGATGCGGCTCACGCGGCCGGCTTCTCGAGCTCGGCGCACCTGAGCACCGCCTTCCGGAGGATGTTCGGGCTGTCGCCCAGCGAGTTCCTGGCCCTGGGCCTCGTGATCGACGTCTCCGGGGACCCCGCCGCGGCGCAGCCGCCGACGCCTACTCCGGCTTCACGCCGTCCGCCTTCGCCACCGCGTGCCAGCGCCTGATCTCCCGACGGATGAACTGGCCGAACTGCTCGGGGCTGGTCGAACCGGGCACGGCGCCGATCGTGCCGGGAATTCATCCTGGACCGTTGCGGTCGCAACCATCCCGCGAGGTAGCCTGCCGCAGTGGTGTAGTGGCGCAAGCACAGCCGGCGTCAGTCAGCGAAGAACCCCAGGTCGCGGCTGGCGAAGTTGCCGATGTTGGGCACCACGGTGGAAAGCTCGGAATCGCTCACGCCCATCCAGCGCGCCAGCGTGGCGGCCAGCTGATCGACGCTGGTCGTGGGCAGCAGCCGCCCCTGGCCGACGTCGTTAGGCCCGTTGTTGGCCAGCACCGGCATCTCGCCCCAGAAGCGCCGGCCCCTGACCGCGCCGCCCATCACCAGATGGTGGCCGCCCCAGCCGTGGTCGCTGCCGTCGCCGTTGCTCGTCAGCGTGCGGCCGAAGTCGCTGGCGGTGAAGGTGGTCACGCGGTCGGCCACGCCGAGTTCGGTGAGCGCCGCGTGGAAGGCGGCCAGGCCCGTGCCCACCTGACGCAGCAGAGGCGGATGCTGGGTGGTCAGGAAATCGTGCAGATCGAAGCCGCCCAGCGAGACGAAGAACACCTGGCGCGTGGCGCCCAGGGTGGCGCGGCCCGCGATCAGGCGGGCGACCATCTGCAGCTGGCGATGCAGGCTGCTGGTGGTGTCGAAGGAGGCGCTGAAGGGCAGGGTCACGGGCAGGGCGCTCCTGACCAGCGTCTGCGCGGCAATCGAGCGGGCGGTGACGCGGCTGTACTCGGCCTCCATCCAGTGCGTTCTGGGCGCGGTGATGAGGCTGCGCAGCGCCGCCGCACACTGGGAGGAGCCGAACAGCGAGGTCTGGATGCCGTTGATGGGCACCGCGCCGGTGCTGCTCACCTGGTACTGCACGGCCTGCCGGCCGCTCATGAACACGGCGTTGCTGCTCGCGTTGATGCAGGTGAAGGTGCTGGTCCCGTTGGCAGCGAGAAAGAGGTCGCCGATGGCGCCGCCCCAGCCCCTGATCGCGCCCTCGGCGCCGCTGCTCTGCCACACCGACTGCTGGTCGTTGTGGCTGAAGAGCTTCGGTGGCAGCGGCACCGCCTGGGTCTGGTACTGCGCCTTGCTGGTCGGCTGGATCAGGGGCCCCACATTGAGCAGCCAGCCGAGCTGGCCACCGTCGAACAGGGCCTTCAGGGGCTCCAGTTCCGGCGCCATGGCGAGCTGGGTGCCGTTGGCGCCCGGGCCGGCGAGCGCCACGCGCGGTGCAAGCGTGGTGGTCGCCAGCTGATCGCGCGGCACCACGAGGTTGCCGCCACCGGCTCCGCCGCGCAGCGTAACCAGGCTGGCGTGGCCCGTGCTGTCGGCCGGCAGCAGCGTTGCTCCGTGGTCGTTGCCGCCATACAGAAACACGCACACCAGAGCCTTGTAGCCGCCGCTGTCGGCGGCGGCGGCCGCCTCGCCGATCGCGGCCAGATTGAGCGCCCAGGGAGCGGCCACGCCGGCCAGACCGAGCTGGGCGCCGCGGCGCAGGAATTCGCGACGCCGCATCCGGGCAAGTCGGTCGGGATTCATCGTTGCACCAGGTATTCGGGGGCGGCCATCACCAGCAGCACCGCCGCCCGCACCCGCGACAGACGGTTGGCATCGGACGTGGCGGCGATGCTGCCCACCGCGCTGGCCAGCGTGCTCGCGGTGGACTCGGCAAGTCCGTTGCCGGCCAGTCGAAGGTTGAGGTGGCGCACCAGCGCGGTGGCGTCGCCCGCGAGCGCGAGTGCGGCGGCGTAGTCGGGCACGATGTCGCCCGAGGCCAGACCGTTGGTCACCGCGCCCTGCATGAAGTTCAGGTAGCCGGCCACGGTGCTCTCGTTGACCAGCTGGAATTCCGGCGCGGTGATGCCGTTGGCCGCCAGCTCGCCGCCGGGCGGCACGTAACCCGGACGGAAGAAGTTGAACACCGAAGGGCTGCGCAGGGGGCTCTGACCCAGTCGCGTGCCGGGGTCGCTCAGATCGCCGATCGCCCAGCGGCCCGAGGTGCTGACGGCGTTGAAGGTGCGCGCCCACTGGATCAGCCGCTGGATGGGCTCGCGCAGCCGGCCGCTGCCCGGCCCGCCGGATGCGGCGCGCGCCTCGGTGTCGAGCAGCACGGCGCGCAGCACCGCCTTCAGGTCGCCACGCACGCCGCTGCCGTTGTTGTCGAAGGCGGTGGCCACGCGGGCCACGTAGGCCGGGCTCGGGTGGCTCATCGTGAAGCGCTGGATCAGCTGGCGGCCGATGTAGGGGCCGACGTTGGGGTGGTTGAACAGGATGTCGAGGGCCCGTCCGAGGGCCTGCGCGGGCGTGGCCGAGCCGGAGATCGTTGCGCCGAGCACGGTCTTGTCGCCCGGCTGATACTGCGTGCCGTCGTTGCGCATCGGCCGGGTCACGTAGCCGCTGTCGGCCGCGATGGCCGTGCCGGCGGTGCGATCGTGCACCCAGCCCGTGAACACGCGCGCCAGCTGGGAGATGTCGCTCTGCGTGTAGGTCTCGAGCGGCCTTCCGGCGCTGGTCTTCACCGTGCCGTCGGGGTTGAGCTGCAGCAGCCCGATCGTGAACAGCTGCATCACCTCGCGCGCGTAGTTCTCGTCGGGTACCCGGCCGGTGCGCGTGTCCTCCTTGCGATTGCCGTGCATGTTCAGGTAGGTGCCCATTGCCGCGCTGAGGGTCACGTCCTGCAGCAGGTCGCGGAAGTTGCCGAAGGCGTGCCTCTCCAGCAGATCCACGTAGTGGGCGATGGCGAGGTTGCGCCAGCCGATGGGCAGGCCGGTCATCGACACCACGAGGATCTCGGAGAGCGCCAGCGTCATGCGCTGGCGCACCGCGTCGGGGCTGGCGATCAGCTTGCGCCAGATGGCCGCGTCGGCGCCGGCGAAGCTGTTGACGTTGGCCTCGACCGCGTGGCCGTTGTCGATCATCCACTGCACGCGGCTTGCGCCCTGCTGGGGCATCGCGAGCTGCTCGTCGAGCCAGCCGGCGTATCTCCGGGCTCTCACGGCCGCGATCTCGGCCTGCGAGGCCGAGAACTGCGCCTGCAGCAGGAAGCGCGCGGCTTCGGCGTCGGAGGCGGCCGCGACCACGGGCAGCACCTGGGGCGCGAAGTCGCTCAGCGCGCCGACGCGCACCAGGGCGTTGCCGGTGAGCGGTCCCAGCACGTAGACATCGGCGCCCGCCACGGCCAGGTAGTGGCCGGACCCCGTGTAGTGGCGGTACAGGTAAGGCCCCGAGACCTGGGTGGCCGGGCGCCCGGGAAAGAGATCGGCGAAGGTCTGCTGCGCCCAGTCGAAGAATTCGTCGGCCGTCGGTGCCGGTGCCGCGGGGGCGGCGCTTTGAACCTGCGCGCGTGCCGAGGGGCCCGGCGACGCACCCGCGGTACCGGACAGACCCAGCAGCGAGGGCTGCTGCCGGGCCGTCTCGGGATGGTCGAAAGCGGCCGGCAGGCCGGCGTCATCGCCCGCGCAGGCCGCGAGGAGCATGGAGGCCGCGGCGGCGCCGACCCCGCCCGAGGCGCGTGCCTGCTCGGGCCGGGCAGGGCTCATGGGCTCCAGGAGGGGCAGTGTCACCAGAGGGTCCTCGAAGGCTGCCCCTGCGACAAGCCGGCAGGTCAGGGGAGTGCTGGCACCGATAACAGCGGCGCAACCGACCCGGCGAGTCTAGAGAAGTTAGGCACGGTGGCGTGAGTACAGTTTCACACTCGAGCCTCCCCGGGGCTTGCGTCCAGCCCGGCCCGATCGCCGCAGCGCAGCCCGATTTCGCGAAGATCGATCGGCGTGAATGGCGTTGGCGTCACCACACGTTGCGCCGGAACAGATCGAACAGCCGCTCCCAGTGCCGCTCGGCGGAGGGCTTGTCGTACAGCCGCCGGCACGGGAAGGCGAAGCCGTGGTGCGAGCCCGGGTAGAACTCGATGCCGCCGCGGATGCCGTGCTTCTTCATCAGCGAGGCGATGAGCTCGAGGTCGGCGCGGGTCACGTAGTCGTCGTGGTCGGCGCAGGCGAAATACATCTCGCCCTTGATCTTCTCGGTGAGCAGGTGCGCCGAGTCGGGCAGGTCGGTGACCAGGCGCGCGCCGTAGATCGAGGCCGAGGCGGCGATGCGATCGGGGTAGGCGCCGGCCACGCGATACACCAGCCGGCCGCTGAGGCAGTAGCCGACCACGCCGATGCGCTCGGCGCGGGCCACGGGTTCCGAGTCGATGAACGCGAGCATCGCCTCGGTGTCCTCGACGATCATCGTGTTGGTGAGGCTGCGGTTGAGCGTCCACATCAGCTCGAGCTTTTCCGCATAGGCCGGATCGCGCAGCCGGTCGGCGTCGAGATCGACGCAGCGCGCCTTGCGGTAGTACAGGTTGGGCAGCAGCACGTAGTAGCCAACGGTGGCCAGGCGCCGGCACATGTCCGAGAGCTCCTCGCGCACGCCCACCGAGTCCATGTAGTGGATGACGACCGGGTGGGGGCCCGGGCCATCCGGATGGAAGACGTAGGTGTTCATCTTGCCATCACGGGTGGCGATATCGACGACGCGTTCCTGCATGGTGCTTCTCCTCGGGTTGATCCTGGCGCGGTTCAGCGAGCGCCCTGGCGACCGAAGGCGCCTGCTTCGCGCCACCGGGCGATCTCGTCGGGGCTGGCGCCCAGCACGCTCGTCATCACCGCGTCGGTGTCGGCGCCCAGCGCGTGCGAGGCGGCCGCGGGCAGCCGGTCGGCGCCGTGCAGGCGCAGGGGGCTGTCGGCAATCGCCACGCGGCCGTACTGCGGATGGTCGATCCACTGCAGAAAGCCGCGCGCGTGCAGGTGCGCATCGTTCGTGACCTCGACCACGTCGCGCACCGGCGCGTGCGGCACGTCGTGGCGCGCGAGCAGCGCGCAGGCCTGCTCGCGCGTGAGTTCGCGCATCCAGGCCGAGACGATGGCGTCGGTCTCGTCGATGTGGCGCACACGCTCGACCTTGGTCGCAAAGCGCCGGTCATCGGCCAGGTCGGTGCGGCCCATCGCGGCGAGCAGGCCGCTCCAGTGGCTGTCCTTCACGCCGATGATGGCCACGTAGCCGTCGCTGGCCGCATACACGTTGTAGGGCGCGGCCGAGCGGCCGCCGTGCTGGTTGCCGGTGCGCGGCGGCACCTCGCCGTGGTCGTAGAGAAAGGTGAGGTTCGAGGCGAGCGTCGGATAGACGGTCTCCTGCATCGCCACCTCGACCAGCCGGCCCTCGCCGGTGAAGTGGCGCTCGTAGAGCGCGGTCAGCACGGCCGCGTACAGATGGGTGCCGCTCAGGAAATCGACCACCGCCGGCCCGGCCTTGACCGGCGGGCCGTCGGGAAAGCCCGTGACGCTCATCATGCCCGACGAGGCCTGCACGGTGACGTCCATCGCCAGCCGGTCGGCGTCGGGGCCCGACAGCCCGTAGCCCGAGCCCGAGGCATAGACCAGGCGCGGGTTGAGCGCGTGCAGGACCGACCAGCCCACGCCCAGCCGGTCCATCACGCCCGGCGCGTAGTTCTCGAGCAGCACGTCGGCCTTGGCGGCCAGCGCCTTCAGGATGGTGCGGCCCTGCTCGGTCTTCAGATCGAGCGTGATGCACTGCTTGTGGCCGTTGAGCAGGGCGAAGGGCACGCCCGAGCCCTTGCTCACCGCCTCGCGCTGGCGCACCGGCTCGCCGTCGGGCGGCTCGATCTTGATGACGCTCGCGCCCGCCTTGGCCATCAGGAAGGTGGCATAGGGGCCCTGGTAGACCTGACCGAGATCGATCACCACGAGCCCGTCGAGCGGGAGGTTGCGTCGTTGCATGGGCCAGCCCCCTGAGGATGGTCGCGCGGTCGGCGGCCGATGGGTGTCGGGGCATTCTTGCCCGCGTGGCGTGGCCGGGCCAGCCCGGCATGGTGGATGTCGGAATCCCGTCGTCTCGCGCGCGCGGCGGGCGCGCCGCGCTTGCCCCGGTGCGCTCGCGCACCGACACTCGCGCTGAGCGACTGGAGTCACGATGACGATACGCGGTCGCAGCGTCGAGGGACGGTCGTGATGCAAGAGCGATGGCGCGCGCTGTGGGTGCTGTCAGCCGCGCGGGTGGCGATGGGATTCCAGTTCCAGGTGGTCGGTGCCACCGCGCCGCTGCTGCGCGATCAGTACGGGCTGGCGCTGGCCGACATCGGCTGGCTGGTGGGTCTGTTCGTCGCGCCGGGTGTGGTGCTCGCGCTGCCCGGGGGCATGCTCAGCGCGCGCTGGGGTGACCGGCGGATCGCCATCGCGGGCACCGCGGCGATGGTGCTGGGCGGCTTCCTGTGCGCCCTGGCGCCCGACGTGACCACGCTGCAGATCGGCCGCCTGATCGGCGGGGTCGGCGGCGTGCTGTTCAACGTCACGGCAAGCAAGATGGTGGCCGACTGGTTCGCCGGGCGCGAGATCGAACAGGCGATGGCGATCTTCGTGTCGACCTGGCCGTTGGGCATCGGGGTGGGCCTGCTCGTGCTCGGACCGATCGCGCAGTGGGGCACGCCGGCCGCGGCCTTCGGCGCGAGCGCGCTGCTGGCGCTGGTGTCGGTGCTGCTGGTGGTCGCGCTCTACCGTCCGGCGCCCGATGCGGCCCCGCCCGGCCCCTTGCGCCTGTCGGCGCTGGCGCGGGGTGATGGCATGCGCCTGGTGCTGTCGGCCAGCGCCTGGGCCGCCTACAACGTCGCCTTCGCGGTGCTCGTCGCCTTCCTGCCGGCGCTCTTCGTGGCGCGGGGCCTGGCGGTGGCGCAGGCGGGCGCGCTCACTGCCGCCCTGACGGCGTCCTTCATGGTCTCGATACCGCTGGGCGGCTGGCTGATCCAGCGTTCGGGCCGGCCCACGACGATCGCCGTGGTGGGCGTCGCGGGCGCAACGGTGTGCATCGCGGCCGTGCGCGCCGGCGCCGATCCGACGGTCGCGCTCGTGCTGGCCGGGCTGCTGTCGGGCTGGGCCGCGGGCACGCTGTCGGCGGCGCCGGCGAGATTTCTCGCGCCGGCCGCGCGCGCCGTCGGCCTGGGCCTGTTCTATGCGATGTACTACCTGGGCATGGGCGTGCTGCCGCGGGTGGTCGGCTGGTGGGCCGACCGGGCGGGCACGCCCGAGGTGGTGCTCGATGCGTCGATCGCCTTCTCGGTGCTGACGGTGCTGCTCATGTTCGCCACCCATCGGGCGATCGGTTCGGCGCGGCGTTGACGACGGGCGGCGCCCTCCGGATTCGTTTCCGCGGGCCGCGAACGGGTCCGGCGAG
>Ga0315904_10013839_pt1 | contig 10079 bp, 20 predicted proteins | sample LakEriMetagenome_6_FD_203529 | JGI IMG/M metagenome (GOLD analysis project Ga0315904, IMG submission 203529) | Freshwater fungal communities from buoy surface, Lake Erie, Ohio, United States - Buoy 12 MA120 | ecosystem: Environmental > Aquatic > Freshwater > Lake | place: USA: Lake Erie, Ohio...
AATCCCGGCCGGAGGGGCGACCATGACACGCAGTCTCTGATTGGGATGCAAGCGGGAATCAATCTGCCGTCAAGGGTTCAGCAGGGCTGAAGTTCGCCTTGAGCCGTCTCGGCCCCTGAACACATACTGTTATTTGTCATCGCATAGTCTTGTGGCAGCTCCGCTTCGGTGTAGACCCGCAGGGCGTTGGCGTAAGCCGCGATGGCCTTCTCGATCTGCTCGGCTGGATTGGCGGAGAAGGGGGCAAGATCGCTGTAGGCAATGCCGAGATTGTTATTTGTGGTTGCCCAGACTTGTGGCAGCTCCGCTTCGGTGTAGACCCGCAGGGCGTTGGCGTAAGCCGCGATGGCCTTCTCGATCTGCTCGGCTGGATTGGCGGAGAAGGGGGCAAGATCGCTGTAGGCAATGCCGAGATTGTTATTTGTGGTTGCCCAGGCTTGTGGCAGCTCCGCTTCGGTTCTGACCCGCAGGGCGTTGGCGTAAGCCGCGATGGCGATTTGCTTGTTGAGTCCTGGATTGCCAAGTGGAAATTGCGCAAACAGGTTGCCAAGCTCGCCAACCACGGCCGCCAGACCTTGTAGATGCTCTCGGTCTGCTCTGGTGAGCACCCCCTCCCACCACCGGTTCAACTGCGTTGCAAGATCCTGGTTAATCACAGGCAAGTTGGCCCGCAGGAGTGGATACACCACCTGCGGGTTCCCTTGGCACTCCGAAATCGTTTGCAGCAGCTGCATCAGAAAGGCTCCCTGTTGCTCAGCTCCGCCGCCGCTGCCCCCGGCTGCAATCACCTCGCCCAGCTGGGCCGCCAGATTCCGCAGCCAAAGCGCAGTATTTTGATCTCCCCTTTCTTCCAACATCTGGGCCACCTGTTCACACGTGCCCAGGAACTCCGCATCCAAAAGGTCCTGGTGGCTCTCCAGGACAGCTGGCTCCTCCCCACTGGGGCATTGCAGCAGCTGCTGGATCAGGGCCAGGTAGGCCTGTTGGCGTGAGGGCTCCATGGGCAGGAATGGAGAGCGGCGGGCCAGGGTCTCAGGCTTCATCATGCTCGCAGGCGGAAGGAGGGGCGGGAAGGCAGCCGGTCTTTTCGGCTGGATCCACGTCCGACTCTGATCAGGATGGGTTGCAGGCTCAGAGCACCGCCACGGTGCCGAGGCGCCGGGCCTGCAGCTTGGGGGCCAGCTGATGGGCCAGCCGCGCCGGAATGAAGCGAGGCTTCTTCACCGGCCGGCCACGGCCGCCATAGAAGACCACCTGCGCTCGGCATCGGGCGCTTTGATCCCGCCGGGATACACGAACCCCGCCAGCTGGCGGATCTCGCGGCGGGGAGAGAAGGAGGCCATCACGCGGAAGGCGAGGGACACCCGCGTCACGCCTCCGCCAGTGCTCCCCTCCCGCCAGCGGTGTCGAGAACCAGTCGACCAGGAGGATCAGTGCGTAAGGCGGATTGCCTTACAGTGATTTCATGATCACCGTCACGCTCACCTCGAAAGGCCAGCTCACCCTGCCCAGGCCGCTGCGGGATGCCCTCGGACTGGCGCCCGGGGCCCGGCTGCAGGCCAGCATCGACAGGCAGGGACGTCTGGTGCTGGTGCCCTCGAAGGTCGAGCCGGAGGACCTGTTGCGCCACCGCCCCAAGGTCAATCGCTGCCTGAGCCTGGAGCAGATGGAGGAGGCCATCGCCGATGCCGCGGGCAGGCCAGACGAACGTGAGGACGCTTGATACCAACGTTGTCGTGCGGCTGCTGATCGGCGACGATCCGCGGCAGACACCGATTGCTGAGAGAGCCTTCCTGAAGGCGATCGCAACAGGAGGCGTTGACCTCCCGGATGTGGTGCTGATCGATGCCCTGGAGCAGTTCCGCCAGGGGGGCGACCTGGCCGATCAGCTCATCCTTGCCCGTGCCGCACGCATCGGTGCCTTGCCGATGTTGAGCTTCGATCTGCGCTTCTCCAGCTGTGAGGGTGTGGAGCTGCTTGTGGCGGAGGCAACTCCGTAGGTCATTGCTGCAGCTGAGCTTGCGGGACAGAGGGGCCATGGGAGGGCTCCGCGGTGGACCCCTCAGCCGGCGGCGGGCTCGGTTCACCCTTGACGCGCCCCCCGACCATGGGTCGGACCGGAGCGGAGCCCGTTCAGGAGCTGGTGGCTGCCTCGCCGACGCGCTGCTCACGCCCCATGGGGCCAAGAGCCGACCGGATGCTGCTTCTGCTCCTAACGTGAATCCACCTAATCAGAACCGATGGGTGGGGTTGCCCCAACTCGGGCTGAACCTGGCCCGCTGTGAGCGGGATATCGCAACCCACCGGCTCACCCTCAACACCAACGCCTTCAATGCCGCTCAGGCCGCCAAGGCCTTGCCGCGGGAGGGAGACACCTTTTTGAAGGCTGTTTTGGAGCAGGACGCCCCCACCTGGCTCCGCCAGATGGACCACGACCTGGAGGTACTCCACGCGGGGCAGCGCTACGCCGAGCAGCTGATCAGCGCCTTGCGCGCCATCGTCGCCCTCGGCGGCCAACAGCTCCATCGGAAGCTGGAGGGAGAGGAGAAGGCCCGCAATCGCTCGCTGCAACTGACGATCTTCTTCGTCGGTGCCGCCCTCAGCTTCAGCGGACTTGCCACCGCCACCCGTCCGCGGCCCGCCGCCGCTGGCGCGACGGGCCAGCCAGGCTTCCACGCCGGCTCAAGGCAGACGATCGGTGAGATGCCGCAAGCGCTCCGCCGCCCGCGTGGCGTCTTGCAGGATCTCTTCCCAGTTGTCTGGCGGCTGGCCGCTGGCCAGCATCGACTGGAAGACCCGGTAGGCATCGGTCTTGCCGCCGTAGGCGCGCTTGGTGTTGGTGTCGTTGACCCAGCCCAAGACAATCAGCCGCGAGCGGCTGTGAAACCGGAAGAACAAGCGGAACTGCTGAAAGAACTTGGCCCGTCGCCAGTGGCGATGGGCGGCGCCGAGTGTGGATCCCTGTTGGACCTCCTTGCGGCTGGGGTCCCGGGGGATGTCGTGGAGCATCAGCCGAGCGATGGCAGCCAGGCGCTTGCTGGCATTGCTGCTGCGGTAACCCTGAGGATCCCTGCGGCGCAGGGTCTCCACCTCGTTGATCAACGCGTTCAGCTGATCCAGAAACAGGGGATGGGCATAGATCCGCCAGCCATGGATCCGCGGGGGCACCTCATCGCGGTTGTCCACAGTCAGATGCTCGTGTCGTCCTCCGGCAGTGGGGCCTCGAGATCCACCTCGAGATCACCGACCAGGCTGTGGAGACGGTCCACCAGATCGGCGCTGATGGGCTGGAGACGTTCGGGGTGGCGGCTGATGTCCTGCTTGAGCAGGGTCAGGAATGGTGCCAGTGCCGGATCCTCCTCTGCCGCGTCTGGGCTGACGCGCTGCAGCACCACCTCACCATTGGCGCGGAAGCAGTAGCGGATGCGGTCGCGCTTCCCCAGCCCCAGGGCCCTGCGCACCGGTTGCGGCACGGTGGTCTGATAGCGATCCGTCAGGGACGATTCCACCCCGTCCAGCGCTGAGTCGACCGGAGTGGACAGCGAGGGCGAGGGGCGAACAGCCATGGGACAGCCACCTGAGACAGACCCTTGGTAATGCAATTGCATTGTCCCAGCAAGGGACGCCTTAAGGCTTGCACAAGGCAGGATCCCTCCGCCCAGGGATGGGCCAGGCGTCGGCGGTGGTGATGATGAGCGCCGCCAGGCCCCTGACCCCTCAGCTGCGTTGGCTCGCCGCTGCCGCCGCCGCACGGGGGCCATGGGCAGGGAAGGTGATCACAAACGGCCGATCGGCCTGGGCGCAGAGGGGTATGCCCTCATGGCGGAACACCGCCGGCGCATTCGATGGTCTCGGCTGTGCCATTGGTTGCCCAGCCCTGTCACCTTCCGCGCTGATGAAGCGGGGCGGCCCGATCAGGCTGGTGGGCAGCACTTTCAGCCAACGCCATGCTCCGCATTCACGGCGACAGCGCCAGCCTGCTGGCGGCCCTGGCGGCCCACTGGGCCGACCAGCAGCCTCAGATCCCGACGGCGCTCAAACCGGTGGTTCAACCGATCCGCCGCCGCCCACGGCCGCTGCGTTGAACGCTTCGCTCAGCCGAGGCTGTCCACCACCACCGCCCAGCCCTTGCCTACGGCATAGCGGTAGGCACCGCCGCCGATGGGCTCCACCATCCAGCGCTTGCCGTAGCCGCAGGCCCGCGAAGCGGTAGTTCTGCCGGCTGAACCGCAGCCCCATGCCGTTGGCGTTGAGGGTGGTGCCGTGGATCAGAACGGGCTCACCCCAGGGGTCGTTGACCACCACCTGGCCGCCGTGAAGCCCTGGGCCGAGCAGGCGGAGGCGATGGCCAAGAAGGACGACGGCTACTTGCTCAACCAGCTGGGCACCTTCAAGGACAGCTGGCTGGATGCCGAGGAAGACCTGCTCACCCCCCTGAAGCAGTTCCTCAACGGCAATCAAAAGAACGTCTACGACGAGGTGCGGGCGTTTGAACTGCGCTACGGCGATGAGTTTGCCGATCTGCCGGCCGAACAGGTGATGCCGCTGCGAAAGCTGCTGGAGAGCGACAAGCCCTATGCCGGCGGGCTGATCCCCCAGGCCAACAGCGCAATGGCCGAGCTTCAGCGGCAACTGAGGGAGCGGCTGGCCGAAGCCAAGGCCAAGGTACTGCAGGAGATCAGCGAGCAAGAAGCCCGGCTGAAAGCCACGGCCGACTTCCAGAAACTCGACACCAGCCAACAGGAGCAGGTGCTGGCGACGACGGCAGCGGCCAAGGCCGATGTGGAAGCTGCCAGCCAGCCAGGACGAGCCTTGCTGCGAGTGAACCGCTACCGAGCTGAAGAGGTGCCCAAGCAGCTGCAGCGCATGGCGGCACTGGCTGCCCCGGCGGACACACCCACGGCAGCCCCCATCAAGGTGGTGGCGGCGTCAGCCCTGAAGGTGGACTGCCCGCTGAGCCAGATCACCAACACCCAGGAGCTGCAGCAGTGGCTCGATGCCCTCCGTGCTTCTGCTCAGGCAGAGCTGGATCAGGGTCATCGAATCAGCCTATGACGCCACCAGAACCCAGACCAGCACCGAGCTGGATAGCTAACTTAATCTTGATTAAGTTATGAGCAAGATGGCGGAGTGGGGGTTCTACGGCAGGAGGCGTGAGCGGGCGGAGCTGGCCCAGGTGCTCGGCCGTGGACGCTGGTTCTTCCTCCAGATCTCTGGGCGCCGCCGCATTGGCAAGACGCGGCGCCTCACCGACACGATCAGCCTGGGGCATCTCGACATCGCCTCGCTGCTGGAGCTGCTGCAGGCCCATGCGGACACCAGCCCTGATCGGTCGCCCCCGAGATCGGCAGCCAGGTGGGCGGCTACCTCAAGACGTTGGAAGAGCGCTACGAGATGGTGGAGAAGCGGCTGCCGGTGTTCGCCAAGCCCAAGGCTCGCAGGGGGCACTACACCATCCGCGACAACTTCCTGCGCAGCTGGCTGGATGCCCTGGCGGTGCCCACCGCCGCGATCAACTTCCGACCCCTGCCGGGGCTGGTTGAGCAGGCCGACCAGAGGCTGATGACAGCGGAGGGCTATGGGCTGGAGCGGCTGGTGGGACAGCTCTATGAGGAACGCAGCCGCCTCGGCCTTGGGGATTTCGCGCTCAGCTCGCGCATCCAGGGCTGGTGGGACAGCCGCGACACCGAGATCGATCTGGTGGCCCTCGATGAACCCTCGCAGCGGCTGCGGCTGGGCAGCTGCAAGCGATCCGAGCAGGCACTGGTGAACGATCTGACCAACTTCGATGGCCATGTGGCCCGGTTCCTCAAGGCCTTCCCGCGGTTTGCGAGCTGGCAGGTGGAGAAGGTGGCGATCGCTCCCTCCCTGTCGCCCGAGGCCCGCCAGTCCATCGAGACGGCGGGCCACCTGCCGCAGGGCCTGGATGTCCTGCTGCAGGGGTTGGTGGAGTGAGCCTCTCGATGCCCTCACTCCACCTCTGGCGCGATCAGCTCAAGGCCTGGGAAGGATTGGCGATAGCGGCGCCGGTCGCGGGTGAGCAGGGGGACGCGCTCCACCAGGGCATGGGCGCCGATCAGAAAATCCGCCAGCACGGTCTGGCGCGAACCGCCCCGGGCCCGGTAATCGGCGTGGGCGCGAGCGGCCAGGAAGGCGGCTTCGCGGGGGATCGGCCGGTAGGTGTAGAGGTGTGCCGGCAGCAGGTCATCCACGGTCTCGATCGCCTCGCAGGCGAAGGCGATCTCGGCATAGACGATCGGATTGATCATCACGGGAGCGCGGTCGAGCCAGCGGCTGAGTTGCTCTTCGCTCCACGACTGCCAGATGGGATCAGCTGTGATCACATCGAGGATCACATTGGAATCCACGAACACCATCAAGGCTGCTCGTCGCCGCGCGTCAGGGCCAGCAATTCATCGGTGCTCAGGCGAGTGCGCAGGCGGGCCCGACGCAGCCGTTGCAGGCCTTCGCTGCCGGGCGATTCTGCCGCAGGCTCCTTTTCGATCAGCACCCGGCCGTTCTCCACCACGAAGCGCACGTCGGTGTGGGGCAACAGACCGCACTGCTCGCGGATCTCCTGGGGGATGGTGACCTGGCCCTTGCTGGTGATCCGCATGGCCCGATACTCGACTACTCTGGTAAGAATCTTACTCGCGACGGCTGCCGGCAGCCGCGGGGCTGCCGGTTCGTGCCAGCTGGTGAAGATGGCCTTCAATCCCCCAGCACCGCTAGCATCGATAGCGACCTGGAGGGCATGCATGGCCGACCTGCTGGTGCGAGGCGTGGAGGAGGCCTTGGTGCGAGCCTTGAAAAAGCGGGCCGGAGCGCATGGCCGCAGCGCAGAAGCGGAACACCGGGCCATTCTCAAGGCGGCGTTGTTGAGCCCACCCCGCCGCAAACTGGCCGACCTGCTGGCCGCCATGCCAGATGTAGGGCGCGACGCGGATTTCGAGCGTCAGAGCGAGGCCGCGGCTGCCACCGATGTATTTGATTGATACCAACGTCATCAGCGAAGCGCGCAAGGGTTCGCGGGCTGATCCGGGGGTGCGGGCCTTCTTCGGCACGGTCAGCGACCAAGACCAGCCGTTGTATCTGGCGTCGATCACCATTGGTGAACTGCGCCGTGGCGTGGATCTGATCCGCCGCAGAGGCGATGCGGCTCAGGCCGATGCGTTGGAGCAGTGGTTGGCTGTGCTCCTGGAGACCTATGGCGATCGGGTGTTGGTGCTGGACGCGGAGGCCGCTCAGCTCTGGGGGCGGCTGCGGGTGCCGCATCCCGAGCATGCGCTCGACAAGCAGATCGCGGCGATCGCACTGCTGCATGACCTCACGGTGGTGACGCGCAACACGGCCGATTTCTTGCCTACGGGCGTGGCCTTGTTGAACCCCTTTCAAGGGCCAACCGAGCCTGCCCCATGATCCAGACACCTCCCGTTGCCAACGAAACGGCAACCGGCTTTGTGCCCTGCGACGTAGCGGAGCACCTCAGAACTCCCGAGGAGAAGGGGCGACCGCTCAGAGATCCTGTTCCAGCTCGTCCAACACCCGCCAGGCGTCATCACCGGGATGGCCGTCCAGGCGGAAGGCCTCCAACCGCGCAGCCACAAGCCCCTGCTCGTCCGGAGTGGCGGCAGGCCCTTGCTGCTCAGCGGCAATCGAATCCCACAGGGTTTGCACCAGTTCCAGACGCTGGCGTAAGGGCAGATTCAGCAGTTCGGAGCCCATTGCTTGCAGCGGCAAGCCACCGGATCAAGCAGGTTGATTCACCATAGCCAGAAACCTTGATCCGCCCTCTTCCACCCCCCCACCTCCATGCCCGTCAACACCGCATCCCTGAAGGCCTTCGCCCCGGCGATGCGACGGCAGCTGTATCCGTTCACCTGATCACCGGCTCTGACCAGGAAACGCTCGAAAAACAGGTTGAAAACCTCGGCCAAGTGCAGGACTCGTTCGCCGCCACCAGCACGCCATTCACCTGGGAGATTGATGCCAGCCCCAATTTCCATGCCCGCAGCATCACCACCGACCATGGCTGGAAGATCACCCTCGACCGGGGCTTGGACTTGTTCCAGTGGTTCGAGTTTTCCCCTTTCAATGCTGCTGCCGTGATGCAGGAAGCTCGGATGGTTAAGGGGTGTGAGGTGACCTACATCCGGCAACCAGAGGGGTAGCAACATTCATGCCTGACATCGCAAAGCACCCCCGCGGCAGGTGGCCAGCGGCATCAAGGAGATGCACTCGAAAAGGGCTTTCTACCGATGAGCGATCAGCAGGAGATCAAGCCGCTTAGCTAAGCCCCTGCTGCGCGGCTGGGCCTGTGCTTCTGTCGGCACCTCTAGTGTTTGAGTCAGAACGCTCTGGTGAGAGGTTCGAACAGCCAGTGGCACCTCACCGGGCTCCCGCTTCGCCATGATCTTCGCCGCGGGCGGTGCCCACCCACGGCCGCGAGCTGGAGGCCCTGCCGCGCGATGAACCGGAGCGTCTGGATCACCGCATCCGCTCGGCCCGCAAACGCGAGAGGGCTTCCAGCCGCACGGGTAATCGCGCTTGATGGAGCTGGAGCGGCTGCCGCGTCTGCTGCGCCTGCTCACCACCTACCCCAAACTCGCCACGGCGGAACTGGCGGCGATTGTTTCACCCCCGCCCGAGACCGACCTCGAATTCCAGATTGCGGCGGCCAGGGGCTTCGCAGTTTGCATAGCGACCTGAATGAGCGTGTCGGCGCCGCGGTGCGGAAGGAACAAGTCGACAACGTAATGGCTTGATCAGCAAATATGGACTGGCAGCCAGGTGTGGAATAAGACCGGAACCAACCTGGCCTACATCCGTTACATGCCTAATCAGGGGACTGCTAATGAGCCCAGGTCAATAAAACCAGTTCTGCTGAAGTCCGACATGGTCATAGCTACACCACCCATAAAATGAAGGACGCTTACGGTAGCTGCCGCAGGAGGAGTTAATGGAAGAAAACCAGCAGCTACTCCAGCAGCGCCGTATGCAAGGTCCCGTAGATTGATCCCGTACGAGGGGACGGGTTCATTGAGATTAGTGTAATGACTGATATGGCCTATGTCCCACCATCCTCCCGAATAATCTTGTGGATAGCGTTGGTGGGGAGGGGGAAGAAGGTCGCTGGGAAGAGGAAAAGGGTCGGGCCAAGAATCAGGAAATCGTCGTCCAGTAATCTCAATTTGCACTGGATAGTGGCTATAGGCGGTGAAATCCCTAGGCACCCCAGTGATTTGGTCATAGGAAGTGCGACAATCAGCTCCCTCCGCTTCAATCTTCTCTTCGAAAAGATTTTTGAAGCTCATCTTCTTTCGGCAATTGGCTAGAAATTAGGGAGGTTCTGCCTTGGCCGTGTTGTTTGTGTTTGTTTCCGTATATTGTTATTGTCCAGGGCTGTCGCCATGGGTGATCTGAGCACGGGCCCTCAGGTGTAGGGGCTCCAACAGCGGCGACATCTACTTCGGCCACCCCCGCGGCCGCGGGCCGTCCTGGCGGTGTACGCGCCGGGCTGACCCGGTGCCCGGGGCTGGGGACCGGGAGCGAGCCTGCGGCCTTGGGCGGACTGCTTCCACTTTGTTCGGACGATTCCAGCGAGATGATGAAGATTGCCGCGGATCTGCAGCTCCTTCCGCATCCCTCTCGCCTCAGTCGTCACGCGGGGTGATGCCAGAATTCTTCACCACACGCATCAATCCGCCCCTTTTCAGCTGGCGGTGGCCCGCTGGAGTACCTGTTCCCGTACCTGGAAAAACCCAGTCAGTGCAATGATTTTGAGGCGAACCTCCCCCTCCTCTGGTGGCTGCCGCAGCGGTGGTTTGATGTACTGTTCATGACTCAGTCCATCAGGTCGCTAGGGGATTCGTCCGTGCGCAAGCACAACCCCGTGGTGTCCACTGACCCAAGGCCTGCCCCTATCGACGGCGGGGTGATAGGGGCGCTGGGTTAAGGAACATCTGAAAAACCCGCTAAAATCAGACCAGATCTAAGAATGAGACTGGAACGGATGGCTGCCCCCCTCCAGCTGGGCTTCACGGACTACGAGCAGATCTACGCCAAGAAGAAGACGCGTC
>Ga0315904_10013842_pt1 | contig 10079 bp, 11 predicted proteins | sample LakEriMetagenome_6_FD_203529 | JGI IMG/M metagenome (GOLD analysis project Ga0315904, IMG submission 203529) | Freshwater fungal communities from buoy surface, Lake Erie, Ohio, United States - Buoy 12 MA120 | ecosystem: Environmental > Aquatic > Freshwater > Lake | place: USA: Lake Erie, Ohio...
GGCCTGGGTGTATCTGCATCCAGTGTGTCGCGATTGTCTTGCAGGTATTTTTTTAACTCATCCATGTGTTTGCATTTCCTGAGTGATACGTTCTCTTAATAGTTGTTTGGCACGATGGTATTGGCTTTTGCTGGTGCTTTCGCTGATGCCGAGGTTTTCTGCAATCTGTTTGTGGCTGAAGTCTTCCAGTACAAACAGCGTAAATACTTGCCGGCATCCATCTGGCAGACCTTTGATGGCTTTGTGTACCAGTTGCAGGTCAACTGTTTTCCACCAGGCCACTTGCGTATCGTCCGCAACATCGTGCCATTGTTCATCCCATTCGTTCCAGTAAAAACTTTTTTTACTGTGTTGAATACAGGCATTCACCACAATTCTTTTCAACCATCCGCCAAACTGAACTTCTTCTTTCAGTTGGTGCAGGTTTTTGAAAGCCTGAATGAATGCTTCCTGTAACAAATCCTCCGCATCGCTTCTATTGCCCGTCATGCGGATACAGGTGTTAAACATGGCTGTACTGAACTGCTCATAGAGCCATGCCTGCGCAGCACCATCGCCGTGGCGGGCTTTTCTCACTACAGCCGTTATTATGTGGTTTGCCTGTTCCAAAAGCTGATTCCGGTATTAAGAGTATTGCAGCAGCAAAAGGTTGGAAGATAGAGGCAAAAAAATGCTGATCCGGGTCGGATGACATCGGCTTGCCCGCTATAAAACGCTGAAAAACAGCAATACTTGCCTAAGCTTTGTTCTTTTTTGTGCCGGCAATCTCAGTAATGGCTTTTACAAGCCTGTCCAGATCAATGGTTCTGGTGTAGACATGTGGGGTAATGCGTACGCAACTGATATTTTCCCAAACGATGCCCACCGTATGAATCTTGTACTTGCTGAACAGGGCACTGTCCAGTTCACCGGGCGTCATGCCATCTACGCTTACGCCGCAGATAGAGCAGGCATAATCAGGTTTGAAAGAAGTATGAATCTTTACGCCGGGCACATCTTTTACCCTTGTGGCCCAATAATCTTTGAGGTAACGTATGCGGGCTTCTTTGCGCTTACTGCCGATGGCTTCATGGAAATTGATGGCTTCACCAATACCTTGTTCAATAGGAAAACTTCGTGTGCCTAGTGTTTCAAATTTGCGGATATCCGAACTGCGCGGTTTATCATTACATACCAAGGGCCAAATATTGGCAATCTTGTCTTTTTTGATCCAAAGCATACCACTGCCAATGGGCGCACTCAAGAATTTATGCAGGCTGGTACCGAAATAATCGCAACCCAATTCCGGAATCTTGAAATCCAAGAGACCGAAGGAGTGTGCACCATCCACGATGGTGGTAATGCCCTTGCTGCGGGCCATATCACAGATTTTGCGCACAGGTAGAATTTGTCCTACCCAGTTGATGACATGCGTAATATGCAGCACTTTGGTCTTGGGCGTAATGGCTTTTGCAAATGCATCCACAATGGCTGCATCATCTTCTATCGGAAAGTTGAAACTGATTTGTGTGTATTTGATGCCTTCCCGCATTTCGCGCTGGCGCCAGGCTTGAATCATGTTGGGATAATCTTGTTTGGTACCGATGACTTCATCACCTGCTTTCAGGTCTAAGCCGAATATGACTGTATTCAATGCTTCAGTGGCATTTCTGTTCACAGCAATTTCTTCCGGATCGGCTCCGGCCAGATTGGCCAGTTTCATGCGTAAAGGTTCGCGGCCCTGGTCCAGAATACGCCACATGTAATAAGATGGCCCCTCGTTGGAGAGTTTATTATAGCGCTCAACAGCATCCTGCACCACTTTAGGTGAAGGCGATACACCGCCATTGTTGAGGTTGATGATGCTGGGGTTAACCGTGTAGGCCTGACTAATCAATGCCCAAAAATCTTCCTCGGCTGCGGCTTGTTCGGGTGTAAAACCCGCAATTTGTTGCTGAGCACGCTCGATATCGGCGGCATAGGCCTGCTGAAACAGACTGTTGGCAGAAAAAGCACTGGTCATCAGACCTAACTGCTTCAGGAAAACTCTTCTCTGGCTCACATGTAGTGTTTAAGGGCTATTAAGGTAAAACTTTTCAGGGCGGAATCGGTTATATATTTGCGTAGAAATTTTGTGTATGAAGCGACTGTGGATAGTGATGATAGTAGCATGCTTGATAACGCCTCTGTTGAGTGAGGCCCAGTGTTCCATTTGTACAAAAACAGCTTCTCAATTGGGTGAAGGTCCGGCCAAAGGCATGAACTCGGGTATTGTGTACCTGATGATCGCACCACTTGCCTTGATAGGTGTGGTTGGCTGGCGTTGGTGGAAGCGCGAAAAAGAACTGGCTGAAGCAGGTGAGGTGTAAATCTTAGTTTTTTGCGCAGCATATAAAGAGAGCAATTCTACTTAAGCCGATGCGGCTATATTATCAAGCATTCTTTTAGCGGATAGGTTACATAAAGCAGTAAGCGATATTGCTATTACTGAAGCCAATAACCATGCATATTTGTACTACAGATGCCGGCAAAAGTGGATATGCCAGCATAGATGAATGAATGACTTGATGCAGAAATTATAACTATTGGTTTTTCCATACAACTCAGTATGGAAAGGATAAGTTTGGATACTAGAATGGTGTAACCCAGTCCCTGATTGCATTGTATGCAACAATGTACTTCTTGGTTAATAAATGCCAGAAGAATTCCATTTCAAGCGTGAAGGTTTTTCTCTTTTAGGATGCTGCTTTTTTCTAACTTTTTTGTAAAATTATAGACGAAAAGTTCCGCAGCTTATTCTGAGCTGCATGCTCAGTAAAGGATTCAGAGGCGAAAGCCGGCGCGGTCAAACGGGGGTAGGGCCGCGCGCTGAATCCTGATGAAAAAGATTGCGGTAGGATAAATATTGCCATGTGTTTATTTCAAAAACTACACGAAAGTGGTATTTGTGTGCGGATGAATCGCTTCTATTTTCGTATCCACCCTTTGATTGTATTCCCCCTTATTCCAATATGAAAATTTAAGATAACGACTCTGGGAGTTTTTCTCAGCGATGGATTCAGAGGCGAAAGCCGGCGCGGTCAAACGGGGGTAGGGCCGCGCTCTTGAATCCTGATAAGCAATAAGATAGGATGCAAAAAAGTTTCCCACGGAGCGGGTTATTATTTGACAATTATTCTGACACGTATAGGGTAAAAAACTACACTAAAGGGGTATTGGCACAAAAATCAATTGCACATAATTTCGTAAAACCCTATTTGGTTGTAATCCCCTGACTTCCAAAGTTTTTTTACCCCCTAGGTCGGTATTAACGAATTAAACCAAAACGAATGGGTGATACCTTCGCATTGACAGAGAGAGAAAAAGAGGTGTACGAGTTATTGTGCCATGGTCTCATGGACAAAGAGATTAGCGCGAGATTGGGGCTGTCTCTTGAAACAGTCAAAAAGCATAATAAGAATATCTACACAAAATTGGGAGTGAGAAACCGTGTTGAGGCTGTACTTGTTGCACATCAGCAAGGAGGAATGGCTAGCTAATTTACCCAACTATTTAAGCGTCGTTTTACGACTATTTGTCACAAGTCTTCCTTAATTGTATTCCCTGTATTTATTATCTGCTTTACAAAAAAAGGCCTGCGCATGCAGACCTTCGATTTCAATGATGTTAAGTGATTACAGTTGCTTATGACTGCCATCGCAGAATGGCGGGTTCTTGGTATGCTTGCATTGGCAGAGCCATACTTCTCCATCTTCTTCGGCGGTAAACTTCAGGCTTTTAAAAGGCATGATGGTTTCACCATTTTCTTCCGTGGCTAAGGTTTTGTGTTTGCCATCGCAGAATGGCTGTTTCTCACTAAGGCCGCAGGTACACCAGGCATAGGTTTTGCCCTTCTCTACTTTTACTGCTGCGGGAAATTTTTGTGCAATTGTTGGTTCGGTCATGGTTTCAAAACAGTTGGTTTATCGAAATTGTTCTATGAGCGTATACAAGTTGAATGTTGCGTTGTATTGTTCAGCAATACGTTTTTTCAATACCGCTTTATCAATGTCTTTCATTCTATCCTGCTGAATGATGTGATAAGCCCGCTCTGCCAGCAACCAGTACTTGCGGTCGTTTTGTTTGATCAGCTGTTGATGTGCCAGTAAAGCCGCATACAATTCTTTTGTGCCTTCTTTTTTTGATGCCACTGTTTTCACAATCGCAATTTCATGTTTGGCTGTTTGAAAAGCTGGTGCCATCATCAAACGCAGGTTGCGCACAAACATATCAGCATCGGGTCTGTCGGCCTTGTTCACCACAAATATGTCGGCTATTTCCATCAGGCCTGCTTTCATGGTCTGCACTTCATCGCCCGCTTCGGGCACCACCACTACAACGGTCGTATCAGCAAGGCCGGCAATTTCAATTTCACTTTGTCCCACCCCAACGGTTTCTACAATGATATGGTCAAAGCCTGCAGCTTTCATCACATCCGTAATCTCAATAATCTTAGGATGCAAGCCACCCAAACTGCCTCTCGTTGCTAAGGAACGAATAAACACATCAGGATGGGTATACCATTCATTCATGCGAATGCGATCGCCCAGCAAAGCACCCAGATTAAAAGGGGAAGAAGGATCTACACAGAGTACGCCTACTTTTTTAGATTGGGCAGTGAGTTCTGCGATCAACGCATCTACCAAAGTGCTCTTACCTGCACCGGGAGGTCCGGTAATACCAATCACATTCGTATGGGCATTGGGTAATTGTTTCAAAAAATCATAATAGCCTTCGTGCGCATTTTCTACCAGAGAAATGGCGCGTGCCAAAGCTTTTCTGTTACCTGCCTGCAGTTCTGACAATAGTTCCTGCCACATACTTTGCTAAAGTAGTGCTGAAGTACGAATTTCGATGCCAGATGCGCATGCTTTTGAAAAATAAATCCGCTGTTTACTGGTTACTGTGCTGCACTTTACTGCTCTGTGCGGGTTTGCTGTACAGCAGGGCACTGTTATCTGTAAGTAGTGTATTGATTATCGTACCATTCTTGTTGCAGCTGCGTCAATACAGGGTTTGGTTATGGGCTGGCTTATTACTGCTCTTGCCTGTAGTAGTATCGCTTATCTGGACTGATCATGCATCATTGCTTTGGCGTAGTGTGGAAGTGAAATTGCCTTTGCTCACTATCGGACTCGCGTTTACAGCGGTATCGCTCAACAAACAGCAGTTAATGCAATTGATTTGGGTGATACACGGTTTTCTGCTCAGTGCCATCGTGTATACATTGCTGCAATATGCAGCTGATCCCGCTGCCATTAATGCCAGTTATCAGTTTGCCAAAGTGATGCCTGTGCCCATGGACAGTGACCATATCCGCCTGAGCTGGTGGATGGTCTTGAGCATGCTGGCTTTGCTATACAGCGTGCATCAAATGGCATCTATACAACAGTGTTATATGGCCTATGCAGTTGTGCTGATTGAAGCTGTCTTTCTGCATTTTCTGGCTGCAAAGACCGGTTTGTTGGCCTTATACCTTGCTGCGGGTGTTTGGATTATTCAAGCATTGTTGCATAAAACGTATCGCAGACAAGCGATTCAGTTATTGATTTTTTTGATAATGCTGGCTGTTGCAGCTTATGCCCTCTTACCAACATTGCAGATGCGTGTACAGTATGTTTTGTATGACATAGGCAATTATTCCAAAGGTGTTTTTCAGCAGGGCTCATCCGATGGTGCAAGAGTTTTGTCTTGGAAAGCAGGCTGGGCTATTGGTTCTGCCAATCCCTTGCTGGGCGTGGGTTTTGGCGATATCCGTGCTGGGGTAGATGCCTGGCATCAACAATATTATCCGCACACTTTGCCTGCTGAACGTTTCCTCCCTACCAATCAATGGCTGATTTATTTTGCCGGTGCGGGTATCTTGGGTGTGGTGGGCTTTACATATGGATTGATCTTGTTGTTACGCCAATTATCCATACGCTATCTGCCTGCAATGCTTGTTTTACTTTTACCCTTGATTACTGATGACAGCCTGGAAGGACAGTTTGGTGTGGTCATTTTTACACTTAGTCTGGCTGTCTTTGCGCAGCTTTCTGCTGCAGATCGTACAACTTGATGTATTTCAGAAAAGTGTGGTAAGCAACGGATCGTGCAATGAAGAATCCATTCATGCCATCTAAAAAACCCAGCTTAAAACAATAGCCCGATACAAAAGCAACAAGCGGACTCAGCAATATCTTCAACCAGCTTGAACGCTTACCTCTTTCAAACATGGCTTTTGCCTGAATGGTGGTGAAACGATTGTTCTGTGCCACCACTTCGTCCATACTGTTGTAGCTGTAGTGTAAGATATCTCCTTTCAGTTTGGTGACTCCTACACCTTCATTTAATACAATACTGTCGTGCGGATTGATACCACCCCATTTGCCCGCATCCTTCCGGATTAACCTGATTTTGGTATCCGGATACCAGGTGCCATGTTTTATCCATTGTCCGTTGAAATGCGTACATCGATTCATTTTGTATGCACCTGATGGAAACCCTTGTTGTTTTTCCGCAGCAATAGATTGCAATAGCACATCACTCAATGCCTCATCTGCATCCAGCATCAGCACATTGGGGTGTGTTGCTAAACTCAGTGCCAGATTCTTCTGTTCAATATAACCCAGAAAAGCCTGGTCTACAATGCGCACATTGGGAAAGCCAGCAGCGATGGTTTTAGTGGCATCGGTGGATAGTGAATCAACCATCACTACCTCATCTGCGATGGATTGCACCGACTGCAGACAGCGGGCAATATTTTTTTCTTCGTTGAAGGTGATGATCACAACCGATAGTGCAGACATGAACAAGATTTCCATTCGAAGATAACAAGGCTCTTGCACAAATGCAGTCAAAGACTACATTTGTTGCATGATGAATTTTGTTCCCATTTTTCCTTTGGGCATCGTGGTCTATCCCGGTGAAACATTGAACCTGCACATATTTGAGCCGCGATATAAACAACTGATTCAGGAAGCTTATGCAGAAGCCAAACCCTTTGGTATGCCGGTTGTGTTGGCCAATGGTATTGCAGAATTGGGCACATTGGTAGAAGTGACTGAGATTGTAGAGGTGTACGAAGACGGCAAGATGGATATCCGTTGCAAAGGTCTGCGCATCTTCAGGGCATTGGAATACATCAAGCAGATTCCGGACAAATTGTATAGTGGCGCTATTGTAGACTATCTGCCCAATCAAACGGCACAGTTTGCTGCCATGATGCAGCAGGTGCTGAATCAGGTGCGCGAATTACATCGTTTACTGAAAGTGCAGAAAGATTTCAAGAAACCTGATGCAGAGCTGACTAGCTATGATGTGGCCCACCATACCGGCCTTACCCTGGATGAAGAGTACGAATTATTGGGCTTGATGCGCGAAGAACAAAGACTGGAATACCTGAAACGTCATTTGCTGAAAACGATTCAGGTGATAGCCGGTACAGAAAGCCTGAAGGAGAAAATTCAGCTGAACGGGCATTTTCGTGAACTGAAAGGTTTCAACTTTGACCTATAATTGTGCTATGGAAGTAACACTCTGTTTTGATTTTGGTAATTCCAGAAAGAAATGCGCTGTTTTTAATGGTCGCGATGTGCTTGAAGTGGTGGTCTTGGTTAATGATGACCTTGATACCATTCAAGACTTGATTACCCGTTTCCAGCCACAGAAATCCATTCTTTCATCGGTGATTGCCCATAATCCTGAGATGGAAACCCTGCTGGCAAAGACCACCCGCTTTCATCGGTTGAGTGCATCCAGCAAACTGCCCATTACCACACCGGTGGGTAAGCCGGAGACTATCGGGGCCGACAGGCTGGCCATTTGTTCTGCTGCAGTAGATCAATTTCCCGGTACACATACCCTGGCCATTGGTTTGGGTACTTGTATCACGTACAATTACACCAATAACCGCCATGAATTTCTGGGCGGCAGCATTTCTCCAGGTATGCAAATGCGTTTCCGTGCCATGCATGAGCAGACGGCGCTCTTGCCACTGGTTGAAGCAAATAGCGATTTTCCCCTGATCGGCTACGATACCCGAACCAACCTTCTGAGCGGTGTAATCCTGGGAATGTCCAAGGAAATTGACGGCATTATTGATGCTTATGCATTGAAATACAGCAACTTTAACGTGCTGTTAACCGGGGGGGATATGCCTTTTTTTGTGCCTCACCTGAAAAACAAGATATTTGCCGACCCTTATTTAATCTTCAAGGGTCTGTATGCGATCAGTGAGCAAAACAACCATTAGAACAACTGCATTTTTACTGTCATTGTTGGCTGTTGCCTCCCTGACTGCCCAGGAGAACTCTCCTTACTCTCGTTATGGTATTGGCGACTATTTCTATGGTCAGCATTTTATCCATAAAGCCATGGGTGGTATGTCGGCTGCATATGCTGATGGCTTAACGAACAATAACGGTCAAACCATCAACTTCAACAACCCTGCATCTTACAGTAATTTCTTTGTGACTTCTTACGATCTGGGTTTGTCAATAGACAGCAGAACCTTGCGCAGTGCAGGTGCCACTGCATCTTTCAACTCTGTGAACTTCACACCTGCTTATGTAGCCCTTGGTGTACCATTGAGTAAAAAGAAAAAGATAGGTTTTGCTTTTGGTATGCGTCAGTTAAGCCGCATTAATTACGATATTCAAAATGGTGAGCGTATAGGTGGTGTAGATAGTTTGCTAACTACTTACAAGGGAAGTGGCGGATTAAATCAGGCTTTTATTGGTATTGGCAAGCGCTGGGGTAAGTTCAGCCTTGGTGTGAATACCGGATATAATTTCGGCCGTAAGGAAACCAATACCCGTAAGGATTTTGTGAATGATACTGTTTTCTATTACTCATCCAACTCGCAGTCTTTGGTTTCTTTCTCAGCACCCTTTATCAATACAGGTGCACAGTTTGAAACAAATATTCGCAGTAAAGAAGATACCAAAGCTGCACTTACACAAACGGTAGCTTTAAGACTCGGTGCTACATTTTCATTAGGTCAGTCGCTTTCAGGTACACAGGACATTCGTAAAGAAACCATTATTTACGATAACAATGGTGCATTCAGCAGACTAGATAGTGTCTTGGGTATCACTGGTGTAAAGGGCCGAATAGACCTGCCTGTGAGCTATTCTGCAGGCTTTATGCTGATTGGCAGATCTGCCAATTCCCGTGGCCTTTTCGAGCGTTGGAGTTTTGGCGCTGAATATAGTGCTACGCAATGGAGTAACTACAGCTCAGATTTTGAACCCAATGATCGTCCTTTCAATAGCTGGATGGCTCGCGTAGGCGGACAATTCTCTCCGGATCCTGTATCAGGTCGTTCTTACTGGAGTGCAGTAAACTATCGCTTGGGCTTCAATTATGGTAAGGATTATATCAATGCCAATGGTAAACAGTTAAATATCTGGGCCATTAGTATGGGTGCTGGTATGCCTATCAGAAAGTGGCGTTCTTATGATAATCAGTTCACTATTTTGAATACGACTTTGGAGTATGGCAGAAGAGGCGGTAATAATGCTTTGGTTACAGAGAATTTCTTCCGTCTTGCCGTAGGTGTTAGCCTGAGTGATATCTGGTTCATTAAGCGTAAGTATGATTAATACTTCTTTCCATAACAAAAGATTTCTGGCAGCTCTGATCATGGGCTGCTTTTTTCTTTACAGTTGTGAGAACGATATTAATGAGGTTCGAGGATTAAGCACAGCCAGACTGGGTGTTGAAGAAGGTAAGCAGATAGAGAGTTTTATGAGTCAGGGCGGCCGAATCAAAGCAAGATTAACTGCTCCGCAGATGTTACGCTATCAGTTAGATTCAACCATGGTGGAGTTTCCTAACAGCCTGCATGTAGATTTTTATGATAGCTTGAAGCAGGTAGAGAGCCAACTGAATGCCCGATATGGTCGTTACGTTGAAAACCAGAGCAAAGTCTTTCTTAGAGATAGTGTAGTGGTCTTTAACCGTATGGGCGATACGCTCTGGTGTAAAGAGTTATGGTGGGATCAAAATCGTCAGCTATTTTACACAGATAAGCCTGTCAAGATTAAATATGCCAATCCCTGGCAATTGAAATACGGTAC
>Ga0315904_10013845_pt1 | contig 10077 bp, 9 predicted proteins | sample LakEriMetagenome_6_FD_203529 | JGI IMG/M metagenome (GOLD analysis project Ga0315904, IMG submission 203529) | Freshwater fungal communities from buoy surface, Lake Erie, Ohio, United States - Buoy 12 MA120 | ecosystem: Environmental > Aquatic > Freshwater > Lake | place: USA: Lake Erie, Ohio...
AGGGATAACGCTTGAAAAGATAATCAGCAACTAATGCACTGAGAATTGCATCACCGAGATACTCTAACCGTTCGTTATTTTGATCGGTACTTTCTCCCTGCGAACGATGGGTTAAGGCCGTTTCATACAATTCCAATGAATACGGATAGTAACCAAGTAAATGAGACAATTCGCGGGTAAAAGAATTTTTCTTTCGAAAGCTGAAAAGGAATTTTAACCAACGCACAAACACTAGGGTTGATACTTCTTGGCAATCATACAAGCATTATGACCTCCAAAACCAAATGTATTACTCAAAGCAGCACGAACAGTTCTCTTTTGTGCTTTATTGAAAGTAAAATTTAGTTTGGGATCAATATCTGGATCATCTGTAAAATGATTTATAGTTGGCGGAACAATATCATTCACCACCGCCATGATGCTGGCGATTGATTCGATTACACCAGCCGCTCCCAAACAATGTCCTGTCATGGACTTCGTGGCACTGATGTTCAAAGCATAGGCATGTTCTCCAAAAACTTGAGTAATGGCTTTTACTTCCGCGCCATCACCAATAGGAGTGGAAGTACCGTGTGTGTTGATATAGTCAATTTCATCAGCACGCATTCCTGCATCTTCCAATGCCACCAACATTACATTCTTGGCACCCAATCCTTCTGGATGGGGAGCGGTAATATGATAAGCATCCGCTGTAGCTCCGCAACCGGCTACCTCAGCATAAATTTTTGCACCTCGGGCTATTGCATGTTCCAGGGATTCCAACACTAACATTCCGGCCGCTTCTCCCATTACAAATCCATCGCGATCCTTATCGTATGGACGACTGGCAGTGGCAGGATCATCATTGCGTTCACTCATGGCCTTCATTGCATTAAAGCCACCTACCCCTGCTTCACTGATCACTGATTCGCTTCCACCCGTTAAAATAATATCTGCTTTCCCTAAACGAATAAGATTAAATGCATCCATAATTGCATTGGTACTGCTGGCACAAGCACTCACAACCGCAAAATTGGGACCTCTCAAATTGTGACGCATACTGATCTGACCTGCTGCAATATCCAAGATCATCTTTGGGATGAAAAATGGATTGAAGCGAGGCGTTCCATCTCCTTTAGCAAAATCAGTAACCTCATGCTGAAATGTGGTTAACCCTCCAATTCCACTGGCAAAAACCACGCCTACTCGATCTGGATTAATATTTTCTTTATTTAATCCCGCATCCTGCATGGCCTGATCGCTAACAGCAAGAGCCAGTTGCGCAAAGCGATCCAACTTGCGGGCCTCTTTTTTATCCATGAATTGTGTGGGATCAAAACCTTTGATCTCGCAGGCAAAACGAGTCTTGAACTTAGAAGCATCAAATTGAGTAATGGGGCCTGCACCCGATACACCATTTAGTAAACCCTTCCAATATTCTTCGAGGGTATTTCCAATGGGTGTAATGGCTCCCATTCCAGTTACTACAACGCGCTTCAATTGCATAGTGGAAAGTTAAACGAGTTTTTTAAAAAAACCGCCTTCCTTTATACCGTAAGGTAAGGGGGAAGGCGGTGCAATTTATTTCCTGGTCAGGAAAAAGAAAAGCTTTTGCAAGATTACTTGGCGTGCTCCTCTAGGTAAGTGATGGCCTGACCAACAGTAGTAATGGTCTCAGCTTGCTCATCAGGGATGGAGATATTGAATTCCTTTTCAAACTCCATGATCAACTCAACGGTATCCAATGAATCGGCTCCGAGATCATTGGTGAAAGAAGCTTCGTTAGTTACCTCAGCCTCCTCAACACCCAGTTTGTCAACGATGATCTTTTTTACTCTTGATGCAATGTCTGACATGATTTTTTGGTTTGGTTTACAGGGTGCAAAAATATACTTTTTGATCAAATACTGCCTGTCTTGCGTATTTTTTAAAGGCAAAAGTTAAACAATTGGAAACGAGGCTGTCAGCGGTCATTTGGCACTGATTTTGATCAAGCAAGGGGCAAGTGGGTTGGCAAGCTCCCAAAAAAAATGTATTTTGAAGAACATGGCCCTTAAACTAATTGAACATGGTAGTCCTGAGTACCAACAGATGTTGAGTCTAAGGAGCTCGGTTTTAAGAAAACCGCTGGGGCTGGAATTTGATCCCGTAGAACTTGAAAAGGAAAACCACGATATACTAATTGGCGCGTTTGAAGAGGAGGATATGTTGGGATGCTGTATGCTGATCGAGGAAAATCCAGCTACCCTACGACTTCGCCAAATGGCTGTTTACAACGAAAAACAGGGAAAAGGGATAGGCAGGGCAATGATGAGTTTTGCCGAAAATTTGGCGCGGGACCGGGGTTATAAAGCCCTAAACATGCATGCGCGTAAAAACGCGATCGGCTTTTATGAAAAAATGGGTTACCAGGTTGCCAGTGAAGAGTTTACCGAAGTAACCATTCCACACGTAGTGATGGAAAAAAAACTTTAGCGAACAAGCCCCCTATTTACGAGGAACCTTCAGGTCTTTTTCCATTACAGACCAGCTGGTAATATTCTCCCCTTTAATCCCTAGAAAATCCACAGAAAGTTTCCGACTGCCTCGAGGTCCAGTTACAGATATCCGTCCATAATTCTGTTTTTGATCCACGCCCACTATCCGATAAGGATTATTCTTTTCTTCCTTACCAAAGGTGTGTGTACCAGATGTGAGTGGGGAAACAGTAATATCATAAAGAGGATAAAAACCAGGACGTTCTACTTTGATAATTTCACTGTGGTGACGGTCCCCTGTTAGAAATAACACCCCATTAATTGGGTTGGCCTCTAAGAATTGGATGAACTCCTGGTACTCTGCCGGAAAACGACCCCAACGATCAAAGGGTGATACTGGGTTTAGCACCTGACTTCCAACAGCAATAATTTTAAAAGTGGCATTACTCTCTAACAGCGCTCCTTTGAGCCACTGCAATTGCTGACGACCAATCATTATTTTTTCCGGATTGGGTTTACCCTGCACAGAGTCCAACGCATCGTCTGCGCTTCTCCACCAGCGATCATCGAGCATAAAAACATCAACATCAGCCCAGGTTAACTTAGTATAAATACCCTGCCCATTTTCACCTGCAGAAGCATTGGGGAAATAACTGGTAAATACTTTTCTACTCGCATCTTTTAGGTGATAAGCGGCCCCCGAATTATTAGGACCAAAATCATGGTCGTCCCAAATACCCACCTGTGTCATAGATTTAAGAAATGGCTGAAGTATGGGAGTAGATCGATCTTTACTAGCCCGATACCACAGACCCCATTCACTGAAATAATCAACCTCACGCGTGTACCAAGCATCCCCTAGCCAAATCATAAACGCAGCCTTCTCTTTGGACATGGATTCAAAAATGGAAGAGTCTTTTCCGTAAGCATTACCCGGTCTGTCATAAATGGGTTCATTGAAGTACGAACAAGAACCAGCCAAAAAACTAAAATCTGGTGCGGGTTCACGCCATTGCCATAATTTTTTTGTAGTGAATTCACCAGAAGCTTTGGTGGCTTTATCATTGGTGAGAATCACATATTCGTAGGTAGTGTTGGGCTCCAGGCCTCCCACTGTAAATGTGATGGGATTAAAATCCTTTCCTAATTCACCCTTATAGTTTATGATACGCGAAACAGTCTCTCCTTTTTTATTGACCCGAATGGCCGCTTTTGAAACACTGGGGGATACTTCGGCCCAAATTTTTGCATCTCTTAATTCAATAACGCCCAACATGGGTCCAGCTACAAGCTGCGAATAGACAGTAGTTGCTGTAAGAGAAGTAAGTAAGAATAAAAAGAGAGAAAAACGTACCATGCGATGTATTTTTCGCAAAGGTAGCTGTTGTAAAAACGTAGGAAGAATCAATCTTTCTTAAAAGAATGTGTCAGCGACCAATTCCCTTCAAATTTCCTGAGAATTAATCGATAACTTCCCTCGGCAAGTTGTGCCGTGTTAAATGAAAAGGTATTAGGACCCGTAGCCAGTACTACTTTTTTCTTTTCCACCACCCAACCAATGCTATGCGTCAGTACAGCTTCTACGCTGTCCTTGTATGGCGCATCCACTTTCACAACTAAAACAGTTTTGTTGGAATCTAACCTGGCAGATAACAGCTTGATTTTTGAGTAATTATCCCCGCCATCCGACTGCTGGGCATTTGTAGAATTAATTACACAAATTGAAAATAAAAAGTAAAAAATAGGGGTAAGTACTACTCTCATATTGCTTATCTGAGAAGCAAATATAAGGTAAAAGTTTAATGGTTAACATTTACTTATTTTTAAGTAAGTGTTAAATACTACTTATTCATCATTTGCTTAGCCTCAATGCTTAAGGTAGCATGGGGCACGGCGCGTAGACGGGCCTTGTCGATCAGCTTACCAGTGACTCTGCAAATGCCATAGGTTTTATTTTCTATGCGCATCAAGGCCTTTTCCAGGTGATCAATAAAAGTAATCTGACGGCTGGCCATCTGGCTCAATTGCTCACGTTCCATGCTGACACTTCCGTCCTCCATGGTCATGTAGCGCGCATCATCCATATCACCCCCTTCGTCCTTGCGGGTGATCAGTCCCTGCAAATAACTCAACTCCTTTTTAGCGGCATCCAGCTTACGCATGATGATTTCCTTGAACTCAGCCAAATCAGAATCAGAATAGCGCTGTGTAGGTCCTGCTGGAGCTGCTTCCACTCTATTTGCGTCCAAAATAGATTTTGTAAAATCAGGTTCGTATTTAACGGTTGATCTTGTAGTGGTTTTAGGAATAATCACCTTAGTTGGCTTAGGAGGTTCCTTTTTAGTAACAGGTTTTACTTTAGCTTTTATAGAGACCAGGGACAGTGGATCCCCTTTCTTTGGCATCGGAGGAGGCGGTGGAACAGGTGCGGGCTTGGCAGCAGGAGCAGGTGCCGGCTTAACGGGAGCAGCTTTTACAGCCACAGGCTTTGTGGCCGCCTTTGAAGGTACAGCAGGTTTAACCGGGGTAGTTTTTACTGGAACAGGTTTTTTAGCAACAACAGGCGTCGCTTTTTTAGCAACTGGCTTTGCAGGCGCCGCTTTTGGAGCAGGCTTTTTGGCAACGGGCTTCGAAGGAGCTGCCTTTTTTACTGCAGCCTTGGCGGGTGCAGCTTTTTTAGGAGCAGGTTTCTTGGCTGCTGGTTTAGCGGCTTTTGCAGGTGCTTTTTTAGCAACTGGCTTTTTAGAAGCTGCGGGCTTTATGCTTTTCTTCGGAGTTGGTTTTTTCTTTACTGCCATAACTTAACCTTTTTTGGTTACCTGTACCTGTATAGTTTCTTCGTTAATCTCTATTGTTGTTACCTGGTCCATTTCATTGGAAAACTCCAGTGAATCAGCTAGGATTTCGTCGCAAATATAGGTTTTAAAAGACGCCAGTGAATTTGTTAAACCGGCAGGGGCCTGAACCTTAACAAGCACCCGGTCCGTTAATTCAAATCCAGTATCCTTTCTGATTTTCTGGATGCGATTAACAAATTCTCTAGCGTGCCCTTCTGCTTCCAAATCCGGAGTTACCGTAATATCCAGGGCCACCGTCAATTTCCCCTTTCCCGCTACGGTCCAACCCGGAATATCCTCACTGCTGATTTCTGTTTCCGCAAGTTGCAATACTAGGGCTTCACCTTCGACTTGCAAACTAATTTGTCCTTCTTTTTCCAACAATGCAATTTGATCCTGTGAAAAATCACCTAATAGGGCAGAAACCGCTTTCATCTTAGGACCTAATTTTTTCCCTAACGCAATAAAGTTGGGCTTGATCTTCTTTTTGATAAAGGTGTTATCCGCACTGAGATATTCTATTGATTTGACGTTCACCTCTGCCTTAATCAGGTCCTCAATGCGTTGCAGTTGTGCTTGCATGGAGGGATCCAACACGGGGATTAACACTTTTTGCAAAGGCTGTCTAACTTTTATATTGACTTTTTTGCGCAAGGATAAAACAAGCGAGGAAGCATCTTGCGCCATTTGCATACGCTCCTCAAGCGCCTGGTCAATAAAGGAACTATCCGCAATTGGATAATTCACATGATGAATCGACTCAGCGGTATAACGGCCGCTTACGGCATTCAATTGCAGGAACAAGGCATCACTGAAGAAGGGCGAAATAGGTGCCATCAAGCGTACAATTGTTTCTAAACATTCGTAGAGTGTTTGATAGGCGCTGATCTTATCGGTGCTGTATTCACCTTTCCAAAAACGTCTACGACAGAGACGAACGTACCAGTTACTCAATTGTTCGTCCACAAAATCCTCAATGAATCTGCCCGCTTGTGTGGGTTCGTAATCATCCATAGCAGCCGTTACTTTTTGCACCAGCGTATGCAAAGAGGAAAGTATCCAACGGTCAATTTCTGGGCGTTGCGCCAATGCAATGGAAGACTCTTTATAGGAGAACCCATCCACGTTAGCATAGAGTGCAAAGAACTGATACGTATTATAAAGTGTTCCGAAGAATTTACGTTGTACTTCCTTGATCCCCTCCAGATCAAATTTTAAATTATCCCAGGGCGAAGCATTGGTGATCAAATACCAGCGTGTCGCATCTGCTCCGAAGGATTCAATGGTTTGGAATGGATCTACTACATTTCCCAAACGCTTACTCATCTTGTTGCCATTCTTATCCAATACCAACCCATTACTAACTACAGTCTTATAGGCAACAGAATCAAACAATAAACTGGCAATAGCATGTAACGTATAAAACCAACCACGCGTCTGGTCCACCCCCTCTGCGATAAAACTAGCAGGAAAAGCCTGCGCATTTAATTTACCATTGAGGGCATGATATTGAAAGAAATTCTCCGGACTAAGCGGACCAAATTGATTAGAGGAAGTATCAGGCAGTCCCCACTGTGCGTAGGGCATTGCACCAGAATCAAACCAAACATCAATCAGATCAGGCACCCGGTACATCGGCTTACCAGACGGACTCACTAAAATAATTTCGTCAACAAATGGTTTATGTAAATCCGATAGGAGCTGGTCGATATTTCGATCACGGCTTACAAAACCTGCTTCGATACTTTTCAAAAGTTCTTCTCGCAGCTGGGCAATGGTACCAATACAAAGTTGTTCCATTCCATCCTCTGTTCTCCAAATAGGTAAAGGAGTTCCCCAATATCGGCTGCGACTGAGATTCCAGTCCACCATATTCTCCAACCAGTTTCCAAAACGCCCCTCTCCGGTGGATTTAGGTTTCCAGTTAATGGTTTTATTGAGTGCCACCATTTTATCACGGATAGCAGTGGTGCGAATAAACCAGGCATCCAGTGGATAATATAAGATAGGTTTATCCGTGCGCCAGCAATGCGGATAACTGTGTTCGTATTTCTCTACACGAAAAGCGCGATTTTCTTTCTTCAGTTTTACAGAGATATCAATGTTTACATCAACATATCCGGATTGATTCTTGTAATCTTTTACATAGCGACCACTGAACTCTCCTACTCCCTCTACAAACTTTCCCTCACGATCCACCAGGGTAAGAATTCCAATGCCGTATTTTTTACCGACTTTATAATCGTCTGCTCCAAAAGCCGGTGCCGTATGTACAATACCGGTTCCATCTTCCGTAGTAACAAATGAATCCAACAAGACGCGGAATGGTTTTGCATCGGGTGTGATGGATTCAATTACTGCAGGAGTATTGGCTTCGAAGGGAAGTAGTTGTTCATACACCGCCCCTTCCAATTGTGATCCCTGAAAACGAGTAATTATTTTCCAAGGGAAGATTTTTGTTTTTTCGTCAATGGCACTAAAATCGCCATTCTCTCCTTCTGGCTTAAAATATTTTCCAACCAAAGCCGCTGCCAAGACCACATTCACCGGCAATTGCGTGTAGGGATTGATGGTTTGAACTAATACATATTCAATGTTTGCTCCCATCGTCAACCCCAGGTTGGAGGGAAGCGTCCAGGGCGTAGTAGTCCAAGCCATCAGGTATACTTCCGAAGAAGGCAAACCTTTAACAGCATCAAATAAAAAAGTGGCAGGTCCTTGATTCAGTAAATTGAATAACGCTACACAGCTGGTGTCTTTCACATCCTTGTATGTGCCAGGTTGATTCAATTCATGAGAACTCAATCCCGTTCCGGCCGCAGGTGAATAAGGTTGAATACTAACACTCTCATAGAGTAATCCCTTCTTGTATAATTCACTCAATAACCACCAGAGTGTTTCGATATACTCATTCTTGAATGTGATGTAAGGATCATTGAGGTCTACCCAATAACCCATCTTACGAGTAATATCATCCCACTTGTCTTTATAGCGGAGCACCGCTTCACGACATTTCTTATTGTATTCTTCAACCGAAATTTTTACGCCAATATCTTCCTTGGTAATCCCTAATTCTTTTTCCACTCCCAACTCAATGGGCAAACCATGCGTATCCCAGCCTCCCTTTCGTTTTACCTGAAAACCTTGCATGGTTTTATAGCGGCAAACCAGGTCTTTGAGGGTACGTGAAATAACGTGATGGATGCCTGGCATACCATTGGCACTAGGCGGGCCTTCAAAAAAAACAAAGGAGGGAGCCCCTTCACGCAGGGACACACTTTTCTCAAAAGCCTGTTTTTCAGACCATTGCCTCAAAATCTCCTGCTCGATAGCAGGCAGATTAAGACCCGTAAATTCTTTGTATTTCACACTCATAAGCCCTCGAAGGGACCCTCACCCAAAAGATGGGGTCAGCTTTTAAGTGTGCAAAGGTACCAACTCTTAGTCAACGATAACAATGCCTTTGGCTGTTACGCGCACTTCTTTTTGAGGTTCTTTAATGGCATCGATTTCCGCCTGGGATTTTTTAGCGTCTTCAGCATAGTGCTTAAGTTCAGCTACAGAAGTGGTTTTCATAATCACTTCCCCTTCAATAGCAACTGTTTTACCCTTGGCAGCAACGGGAAGGAAGAACGCATAATCCTTCATCTTCACCATCACATCTTCTCCCTGGGGAACTTCTATTTTTAACCAACAGCCTTTTTTAGGACATACGTCCGTTATCTTGGCTGTGAATTTTACATTGGTAAAATCATTTCCACCTTTAACTTTCTTTACCACATCCACAAAAGACAGGGCATCAGAGGCGTTAATTTTTTCGCCATAGGTCTCACCAGGTTTTGCATCTCCGGCAGGAGGCTGTGCCATAGCAAGTGTTGTAAAACCGATGCAGATCAAACTTGATAAAAACTTTTTCATAACAATTTGTATTAAGGGACTGTAAAGTTAGTCGAGTTTTGGTTTTTTAAGTTGAAAAGTCCGGGATAGATTAAATCCAAATCGCACCTGCCCCTTTCCCCATTGTCCTGTAGTTTCTGTGATATAGGCCCGCTCGTTCATCCCGGTGGCATTGGTAACATGCAATTGGAAAACGTGTCCGCCGGTTTCAATATCCAATCCAATTGATAAGGGATTATAGAAACCTGTTTCAGGCATACCCACCAATATATGTGTGTAGTCCCAAGTGAGTGCCATACGCTTGGATAATTTCAAACGACCTCCCACTCCCAATGCATATATATCGTTGGGATCGCTTGCTGCCTGGACCAAGTTTTTATGCACCATCGTGGGCATTAATTGAAGGGTGAAGCCCTCACTAAACTTTCGTCCCAGAATAGCCTGATTATAAAAAGCAAGACGGGAGGAGAAATAATTCTGTCGCGTTGGATCGGCCCAGGGCAAACCGTCTACTGTAATACCCGAAACAAAAGCCAATGTTACGGGCGAACTCCGGGGGCCTTTTGATTGACGAATCGGTGCATATTTGATAAAGGCATCCACTTCTTTTTTAAACGTGCTACGACCAACTCCTACCATTAAATTATGCAAGAGACCAAAGTCAAAACTCATACGCATACTAGCCTGATCGAGACCAAAAAAATTCTTGTATCCTTGGTCAAGTGTACCAAAGCGATGCAGGATTCTAAAATCCATCGTACCAGGATTCAAAAACTCCATCGAGTGCGCATTGATAACACGTGGTGATTTGAACGCATATTTTATTCTTTCCTTTTTAGGTTTTTCTTCACCTAACAGACTTAATAAGTCGTCCTGGGCTTGAACAC
>Ga0315904_10013846_pt1 | contig 10076 bp, 5 predicted proteins | sample LakEriMetagenome_6_FD_203529 | JGI IMG/M metagenome (GOLD analysis project Ga0315904, IMG submission 203529) | Freshwater fungal communities from buoy surface, Lake Erie, Ohio, United States - Buoy 12 MA120 | ecosystem: Environmental > Aquatic > Freshwater > Lake | place: USA: Lake Erie, Ohio...
CATCAAGCTTGCCAATCAGTTACTCAAACTCAAGAGAGTTAAGAAGCAGGAGCGTGAGGAGAAGATGGAGATGCAGAAGCAGGCTATGATTGCACAGCAGCAGCTTAAGTCTCAGGAGCTAGCAGCTCAGGTTGCAATGCAGAAGATACAAGCCGAGTCTCAATCAAAGATGCAAATCAAGCAGGCTGAAGTTGCTTTTGAGATTGAGAAGATGAGAGCCGAGGCTGAAATGAAGAAGGATCTAATGGCTACTGAGTTTGAGTATAGCATGCAGCTTGCTGGTATAAAGGAGTCATCACTTTCTGAGCGTGAGCAGAATCGTGAAAAAGAGAAGGCTAAAAGGATAAGCCAGCAGAATAGCGAGCAGTCTAAGTTAATAAATCAAAGGAAGAACAACCTGCCGCCTCAGAGCTTTGAGTCTAATGAGGACAGCTTAGATGGTTTTGATTTTGCTGAGTTCTCTCCTAGATAAAAGACTATTGTTTTTTTGTATAATTTTGTGTAAAATTTAATCAAATGGAAATTAAGGTAAGAGCAATTGATGGGGGTGAACCCAAGGGAGTACAAGAGGTTGAGAAAGAACTTCTTGAAAAGCATGAGCAGGAGGTGGGTAGCGCAGAGCCGCCAGCTTCCAATTCTATCCCAAAGATAGATCTGTCTCAGCCAGAGCCACCAAAGGCTCAAGAGCCGGAGCCAGAGATATCTCAAACGGAAACACCAAAGGAGATTGATCTTACCGAAGAGCAAGTTCTTTCATATATCGGTAAGCGATACAATAAGCAGATCAATTCATTTGATGAGTTGGTTTCCGAGCGTCAGCAGGCAGAAGATATGCCAGAAGACGTTGCTGCTTATATGAAGTATAGGAAAGAAACTGGTCGTGGATTCGAGGACTTTCTCAAGTTGAATAAGGACTACGAGTCGATGGACCAAGATGAAATCCTAAAAGAGTATCTATCTATTACCCAGCAGGGTTTGGATAGTGAAGATATTGATGTCTTGATGGACGACTACAGGTACGATGAAGATATCGACGATGAGTCTAAAGTCAAGAAAGTAAAAATCGCTAAGAAAAAAGCTGTTGCTGAAGCAAAGAAGTTCTTCAACGAGCATAAGGAAAAATACAAAATCCCCCTTGAGTCAAGGTCGGGTTTTATTCCAGACGCTGAAAGAGAGGAGTTCGAAGCTTATAAGCAATATATTAGCAGCGCTAAAACTCTGCAAGAGGAGAATGAACGTAAGCGTGGCTGGTTCGAGCAGAAGACTGATGAGGTTTTCAGCAATGAGTTCAAAGGTTTTGAATTCAAAATAAACGACCGCTCACTTAAGTTTTCACCAGCAGATGCAGCAGAACTTAGGAAAGCTCAGACAACTCCAATGAACTTTATTAATAAGTTTTTGGACGAGACTGGGATGATTAAGGATGCGGCAGGATATCACAAGTCTTTAGCGGTAGCTATGCATCCCGACAGGTTTGCCAAGTTCTTTTACGAGCAAGGCATTGCCGATGCGACTGAAGATGTAATGCGTAAGACTAAAAATATAAATATGTCTGAGCGTAGAGCACCAGAGGTTGTAGGTAAGGGTGGGGTACAAATTAAAGCGGTAAACCCCGATTCCGGTAAAGGACTCAAAATCCGCAGCATAAAAAAAGTATAAACTAAAAAAGAAAAAAAATGCCTGTATTATCTACCCCCGGGTTCCAGTTACAGCCAAGTGCTGAGCAGGTCCCGTTGTCGACAAACTACATTACCAACTTCAACTTCTTGAACCAGTATCTTCCTGATACTTACGAGAAGGAGTTTGAGCGTTATGGTAATCGCACTGTAGCTTCCTTCCTCCGTATGGTTGGAGCTGAGATGCCCTCTAACTCTGACTTGATTAAGTGGGCTGAGCAAGGTCGTCTGCACACTAAGTACACAAACTGTGCTACTTCTGCTGCTGCTGGTTCTGACTCTGCTACAATCACCGTAAACGATGCTAACGTAACTGCTATCGCTATCCGTCCCGGTCAGACTGTTTTCATTTCTGATAACACAACCGGTCTTAGCAACAAGGGTATCGTTACTTCTGTTAACACCACAACCGACACTTTCGTAGTAGCTTACTATGAGGGTCCCGGTCAAACATTCGCTATCACTGCTACTGTATCCGTATGGATCTATGGTTCTGAGTTCAAGAAAGGAACTGTAGGTATGGTTGGATCTCTGGAGGCAGAAGATGAAATCTTCCAGAACAGCCCGATCATCATCAAGGACAAGTACGCTGTTAGTGGTTCTGACATGGCTCAGATCGGATGGGTTGAAGTAACTACCGAGAACGGTGCTACTGGATACCTGTGGTACCTGAAGAGTGAGCACGAGACTCGTCTGCGTTTCGAGGACTACCTTGAGACTGCAATGATCGAGGCAGTTCCTGCTGAGTCTGGCTCTGGTGCTGCTAACGCTGCATTGAACCCCAACTTTGGTAACAAAGGTTCTGAGGGTATCTTCTACGTTGTTAACAACCGTGGAAACGTATGGGGCGGTGGTAACCCCACAACTCTGGCTGACTTCGACACTATCATCTCTCGCTTGGATAAGCAAGGTTCTATCGAGGAGAACGTAATCTTCGTTAACCGTGACTTCTCTTTCGACATCGATGATATGCTGGCTACCTTGAACGGTTTCAATGGTACCGGTGTTGCTCAGTCTGCTTCCTTCGGTCTGTTCGATAACGATACCGATATGGCATTGAACCTTGGATTCAGCGGTTTCCGCCGTGGTTATGACTTCTATAAGTCTGACTGGAAATACCTGAACGATCCTACAATGCGTGGTGGTCTGCCTACAGCTGCTACCGCTACTGGTACCGTAACTGGTCTGTTGGTTCCTGCTGGTTCCACTACCGTGTACGATCAGATCCTCGGAAAGAACGCTAAGCGTCCGTTCCTGCACGTTCGTTATCGTGCCACTGAGGCTGAAGACCGCCGCTATAAGACTTGGATTACAGGTTCTGCGGGTGGTGCTCAGACTAGCGACCTCGATGCAATGGAAGTCAACTTCCTGTCCGAGCGTTGTGTGTGTACCTTGGGTGCTAACAACTTCGTGTTGTTCCGCTACGGTTCTTAATCCTAACAGGAAAATCAAAAGGAGTGGAGTGTCTTCAAGGACACTCCCTCCTTTCTTTTAACAAATTAAATCTTATCAAATGAAAAGCAAATTGCAACCTGCCGATCGAATTTACAAGCTTAAAAACGACGCAGCTCCCCTCTCTTTTACCTTACCCTCAAGAAATACCAGAAGATTCCCCTTGCTGTGGTATGATGAGGAGAACAACGTAAACCGCCCACTCAGATACGCAATCAACCAGAAGTCCCCATTTGAGGACGAACAGGATGGTAACGTTATCGTGGAGCCTATCATATTTGAAAACGGATTCCTTAGAGTCGCTAAGAATAATCCTGTTCTTCAGCAGTTCCTTTACTACCACCCATTAAATGGTCGATCCTTCGAAGAGGTTGATTATGAGAAAGATGCAGCAAGAGTTGTAGAGGATTTGACCGCTGAGGTGGATGCTCTTATTCAGGCTAGAGACCTTGCTATTGAGCAGCTTGAGACAGTTTACAGAGTCATGATGGGCAAGGACCCGTCTCGTGTTACTACCGCTGAACTGCGTAGGGATGTGCTTATTTATGCAAAGCGAGAGCCTCAATCCTTCCTGAACCTGCTGAACGATCCGATGCTTAAGCTCGAGTCTAACGTGCACATTTTCTTTGAGAAGAAGGTGCTATCGTTTAGAAATGGTCAGAAGGAGGTATGGTTTAATACCACGACAAATAAAAAGAAGATGCTATCTGTGCCATATGGAGAGGACCCCTACCACACGGTGGCTATGTTCTTAAGATCTGACGAAGGTCTTGACGCCTTGAAGATGCTAGAAAATAGCATATCTTAGCTGTTGGTTGTTGGTTTTGTTATATAGAGAAGGGGGTGTATAATGCACCCTCTTTTTTGTTTATCTTTGTAAAAAGGATGTAAATGATAAACTCGGTTAGAAATACCGTATTGTCGATACTGAACAAGAATAACTACGGCTACATCTCTCCGTCAGACTTTAACCTTTTTGCTAAGCAGGCTCAGTTAGAGATATTCGAAGAGTACTTCAGCAACTACAATAAGGTTATTAATATGGAGAACGCCCGGATGTCTGGCTCTGGGTATGCGGCTTTGCGCAAGCCTATTGAGGAGGCGTTGGAGGTTTTTTATGAGATAAACTTCTTGAGCCAGTCGGCGGCTAATGAGTACTTTCTCCCATCTCCAACAACAACAAACGACGAGTACTACATGATTGACAAGGTGTTATGTTATCCAATAATACTGGAGACAGGCACCAATACTGCTTTGTCGTTAAACTTTTTGTCAGACTCTACAGCTACATTCCAGACGGCAGGTGTATCGGTTGGGGATATTGTTGTTAATATAACTACAGGTGATATAGCTAGGGTTGTGGTTGTTACAAGCCAGACCGCCCTACAGCTTACGTCTAACATATTCACCCTTCTTGGAACTCCATATGCTGTAATTGATTCTTCTGTTTTCAAGCAAGCAGACAGGGTTTCTCAGACCAAGATAACAATGCTGTTGAATTCAAATCTTACATCCCCGAACACTTTGTTCCCTTCATATACTCAGCAGTCTGACCTGATGACTATATATCCTGCAAGCCTTTCAACCAAGGGGCAAGTTCAGGCGCACTATTTCAGATTGCCAAAAGAACCGAAGTGGACATACGTAACTCTTGTTGGTGGGTCTCCTGTATTCGACCAGACTCAGCCAGACTATCAAGACTTTGAATTGCCTTTGGAGGATGAGTATAAGCTAGTTACAAAGATTCTTGAGTATGCTGGTATGTCTATCCGAGAGACAGAGGTTGTTCAGTTTGGTATGACACAGGAGCAGATGCAACAGCAGCAATAAAAATAAATAGATGGCATACATATCTCAATATCAGTATTACGACAACTCTGGTAACCCACCGCAGAATGCCAATTGGGGATCTTATCAGTACGTTAGTCTGGAGGATATCGTGAATAACTTCATGCTGATGTATTTTGGCAACCACTCATTGATAAATAATGAGGATAGATACAAGGTATTGTTTCATGCCAAGAGAGCTATACAGGAACTGAACTATGATGCGTTCAAGGAAGTTAAGGTATTGGAATTAACCGTTGGATATAATTTAATCTATGTACTACCATCAGACTACGTCAACTGGGTCCGCATCTCTCTATACAGAGATGGCTACCTCCGTCCTTTGTCCGAAAACATTCAGGCACTTTCTTCAAACGCCTACCTGCAAGACAACAACGCTAACATATTATTCGATCAGAACGGTAACATACTCCAGCCCCAGTACTCTGACATCGACTTCGATAGACTGAAGGGAACAAAGAAGAGTATATACTTGAACCCCGGTGGTCCATACGATGGGCAGGCTGGTTGGAATCTGAATGGGCTGTGGTACTTTGATGCTCAGTTCGGTGAGCGCTATGGTCTTAATACAGAGACTGCTAACTTCAATCCAACATTTAATGTTGACAGAAAGTCTGGGGTCATCAACTTCTCTTCAGAGATGAGAGACCAGCAGTGCATACTTGAGTATGTTTCTGATGGGATGGAGAATGGGGATGATTCATTGGTTACCGTCAATAAGCTTTTTGAGAAATACATCTACGCATATATTCAGTATGAGATACTAAACTCTAAGCTTGGTGTTCAGGAATACATAGTAGCTAGAGCTAGAAAAGAAAAGTCAGCCCTTCTGAGAAATGCGAAGATTAGAATAAGCAACATCCATCCGGGTCGTCTGTTGATGAATCTGCGTGGCTTAGACAAGATGATTAAATAATTATGCCTAATCTAACTAGGAACTTCACTGCGGGTAAGATGAACAAAGTCGTCGACGAGCGGCTTGTTCCAAATGGAGAGTACATCGATGCGATGAACGTCCGCATGGGATCTACCGAGATGTCTGAGATCGGTGTGGTAGAGAACACGAAAGGCAACCTTCCATTGACTCAATTAAGATACACTGATGGGACTCTGCTTAGCACGGATGCAAGATGCATTGGTGTTTTAGAGGACGGTTCTAGGGAGACAATATATTGGTTTGTTCACGACTCTAACTTTCCTGTTGGAGCCACTGGCAAACTGGATATGATTGTTTCTTACAATACGGAGACTAATACATTAATATACCATGTTATCAGTATTGATGATGGTGGTGGTACTAATACCACGCTCAACTTTAACCCCGCCTACCTTATTACAGGCGTTGACCTAGTAGACAACCTCCTGTTATTTACAGACGACTACAACCCTCCTAGGAAAATAAATATCAATACTGGATACCAGAACCCATTTGCAAACGTAGATCAGTTCAGTGCAGAATCCATATTGGTTATTAAGAAGCCACCTGTCGAGGCTCCATCTGTTCAAGAGATTCTGACTAGCGGTCAAGAGAACTTCATGGAGGACAGGTTCCTGTGCTTTGCTTATAGGTATAGGTATGAGGATAATGAGTATTCAGCCACGTCACAATTCTCAGCTCCAGTATTCCTTCCTAACCCTTTCGACTTTGATATAAGCAGCTATCTTAATGATGGTATGGTTAACAAAGCCAATACCGCTATCATTACTTATAACACTGGCGGACCACTGGTTAGGGGAATCGACTTGTTATTTAAGGACGCTTCATCAAATTCAATAAAAGTAATTGAGAAGCTAGATAAGGCTGAGCTAGGTCTTGTAGACAACACAAACTATACATACACATTTTCTAACAGCAAGATATTTACGGTACTTCCGGAATCTGAAATCCTTAGACTATACGACAACGTCCCTAGGTTTGCGAAGGCTCAAACAATTATGGGCAACAGGTTGATGTATGGAAACTATGTAGATGGGTATAACCTAATAGACAAGGACAACAATCCGGTAAAGTTTGAATATAGGACTGAGCTGATAACTGAAGTAATCGGGAACACGAATCTGACAGATACTACTTCTACAGGGACCTATAGTATTGACGGACCTCAGACTATTGCTAACAGCGTCCTAGAGGTAGACCTAACCGGAGTAAGTTTGGATCAGGGTTCTGCATTTAATATCGAGGTTAGATTAAGTCATGCGGATTTTAGTGGGTCGACTCCACCCCCAACTCAAACATCTCAGAACATAGATGTAGTGTTTTCATTTTCTTTGGCTACAAACTATTCGTCTGTTTATCAGATGGCTACTAGTACCGAGTTCTTGGATGTGGTTGGTACGGTTGCTAATATCAAGCCAGTATACGCTGTCCCCCCAATCGAGACATCTTGTGATGGAACAACATTTACTGATCAGGTGAACTGTGCGCTTCCCAATAACCTTGGAACGTTGCAGAAGTTTGGCAGTGGTATAGCTGGTCAGGGTGAGCCTATCCTAGTCCTGTCATCGCCTAGCAGTAACATTATTAGCTTCCAGTTCCCAGCAATGAGATACGTTGACAATGTAACAACGCCTACATTTAACGTATACGAATACTACGAAATTATATTTGCTCAGGCTACATTTCAGGAGATAGAGAATCCAAGAAGCCTTCACAGCAATCGTGGGTACGAGATAGGTATTGTCTATATGGATGAGTTCAACAGGGCTACAACAGCTTTGGTTAGTCCAAACAATACGGAGCACGTCCCATGCGGGTTCGCTGAAAACAAGAACAGCATTAGGGTTACTATACCTACAGCTCAAAGGGCTCCAGAGTGGGCTACTAGATATAAGTTTGTAATAAAAGCTGATAAGGAAAACTACGAGACTATATACAGCAACCTGTATTTTGCAGACCCTGACAGCAACCAGTATTACTTCATGCTAGAGGGTGAGAACTCTAGGAAGGTTGAGGTGGGAGATAGGCTCATAGTAAAGTCGGATAGCGATGGTCCCACTCAAAGCTGCGTGTATACCACAGTGCTAGAGAAAGAGGCTAAGCCTTCTGGGTTTATAACTCCATTTACCGGAGCTAATGTTCCAAGTGGGGTTTATATGAAGCTGAACCCTAATAACTTTACAGCGGTACAGGATCCAGATGCAATAATCGCTCCGGGCATACTAAGAGATGGTACCCTTAGTCCATATACTGGACCGCTTGTCAAGTATCCAATGAATCAGGAGGACCCAGCAAACCCGGGTAACTATCTTGATTATGATATACCTGCTGGTAGTAGGATAAAGATGTATATAAAAACGGAGCGACTTGGCACTGGTGATGGTAACAATCCATGTGAAAAAAGAATATACACACTAGACGTAACATTAGTTTCTTCAGCCGACTATGACAACATGTATGACTGGTTTATTGGTGATAACGTAGACCTTATACTTGACGATGGTGTCAGCGAGGTTGGAGGTAATGCATGTCCTGTTGGGACACAGTTTGATCCGACGCTTGCTCCGACGGATACGTCCGTGGGTGGAACTGACTTCTGCTTTAACTACTTTAGATTTTATAGAAACACAACAACACAACAGTTGCTTTTTTTGTGCAGAGCAACAAAGGGGTGCTCTGGTATTTTTGCTGAAAGAAAGAGGAGGTCTAACATAGAGGTAAGCTTCGAGGTGTTCAGAGCTGAGACTACATTGATATTTGAGACAGAGCCAAGCGATGCGCTTCCCGATGTTTGGTACGAAAACAACCTTTCTTTTGAAATCGATCAGTCAACTGGAGATCACTTTGGTAACGTTCAGAATCAAGACATTGCACTTGGTATACCAGCTATTATAGATACTGAATTCTTCAACTGCTTCTCTTTTGGTAATGGAGCTGAGAGTTACAGAATCAGGGACTCCATTGTTGGTAAGACATTTAACTTAGGAAACAGAGTAACTACTACCGCTGCTCAAGACTACAAGGAGGCTGACAGGTTTGCCGACATGACATACAGCGGTGTTTACAATGACGAGAGTAATGTAAATAAGCTGAATGAGTTTAACTTAGGTCTATTCAACTATAAGCCGCTTGAGGATTCTTTCGGACCAATATATAGAATGGATGGTAGGGAGACGGATGTTCTAGTCCTTCAGGAGGATAAGATATCATACGTTCTGGCTGGCAAGAACTTGCTATCCGATGCTGCTGCGGGCGGTGTGATTACGTCAGTACCAGAGGTGCTAGGGACTCAGATTGCAAGAGTTGAAAAGTATGGTATTAGTTTTCATCCAGAGAGCTATGTTCAGTGGGGATACGATAGATACTTTACAGATGCTAAGAGGGGCGCAGTAATTCAGCTTAAGGGTAACTCATACAGCAACGATCAGTTGGTGGTTATATCCGAGATGGGTATGCGTACTTGGTTCAGAGATGACTTCATACTTTCATTAAACAAGCAGAAGCTTGGAGGGTATGACCCATACATGAACGAGTATGTTCTTAACTCAAACAACATTAATATACCATCGCCAACAGAGTGTTCTCCTTGCGGAAGAAGCCAGACAATAACAATACAGCCCGATCAGGTATATAACTACTGTGTTGAGGTTGGTAACTATATTGGTGATGTAACCATCACGTATAGCCCAGTTGGGTCTGCTCAGTTTTCTGTAAGCGCAACATACAACGCTGTCACTGTAACAAGCGGAACTGTTACTACCGCAGGCACACTCACCATCAATAAAAACCTGAACAATAATACCGTCATTGATATGGCTTTGTATTCTCTTAATGGGGCTACATTGCAGGTTAATGTTGGATGTCCAGCGGCAATTCCGCTAACAGTCATTGAGGTGTGTGTAACTAATGATAGCGAGGCTGGGCTGTTTGTGCATAACGAGTATAGGTATACTGCTGGCACATTCGTCTCCCCATTAAGTTCGGCTCTTGTAACTTTTGCAAGTGGCACAGCAAATCCATTGGTGTCTAGATACAATACCATAACTGGCTTCCCGGGCATTGGAAGTATCCCTGTTCCGGGCGCTCAGATGAGACTTATATGCAACAAGTTTGGGTTTGATACATTTGATTTCAATCCTGCCACAGATAAGTTCAGATACTTA
>Ga0315904_10013852_pt1 | contig 10075 bp, 4 predicted proteins | sample LakEriMetagenome_6_FD_203529 | JGI IMG/M metagenome (GOLD analysis project Ga0315904, IMG submission 203529) | Freshwater fungal communities from buoy surface, Lake Erie, Ohio, United States - Buoy 12 MA120 | ecosystem: Environmental > Aquatic > Freshwater > Lake | place: USA: Lake Erie, Ohio...
CGGCGTGACCACCAAGCCTGTCAGTGGCACGCTGACGCCGCGCGAGGTGCTGGCCCGCATGCTTGACGGCACGGGCGTGCAGATCGTCGACACCGGCCCGGGCGCGGCCACGCTCCGCCCTACCGCAGCCGCAGCAGCACCGCGCCCGGTCGGTGAGGCCGCTGCGGCGCAGGCCATCATGGTCACCGCGCGCAAGGCCTCCGAGCGGGCACAGGACGTGCCCATCGCCGTCACGGCGATCACGGGCGAAGGGCTCCGGCGGCGCGGCGCGGCCAGCGTCACCGAGGTGCTGCAGGACGCGCCGGGTGTCAGCTCCTATGACTACGGGTACTTGGGACCGAGGGTGGCCATACGCGGCATCTCGACTTCGCTAGGCGCCAACGAGAACGGCTACTACCTCGACGACCTGCCCTTCACCGGCGTCACCGTGCCCATCGCACCCGATGTGCGCGCCTGGGACCTGGAGCGCGTCGAAATTCTTCGTGGCCCGCAGGGCACGCTGTTCGGTGAGGGGTCAATGGGTGGCACGGTGCGCATCCTCACCAACAATGCCCGCTTGGGCGAGTTCGGGTTCGCCGGGCAACTGGGCGGCTCGCGCACTTCTGGCGGCGGCAACAACAGCGGTGCCAAGGCGATGGTGAACGTGCCGTTGGGCGATAGGGTCGCCGTGCGCGTGGCGGCGACGCACGAAGAACTGTCGGGCTGGATCGATGACCCCATCACAGGCGCCAGCAACGTCAACACCTCGCGCATCGACACGGCTCGCCTACGCGGACGCTGGGACGTCACCGATCGCCTCACCCTGAATGCCACCTACTGGTCCTTCGACGGCCGCTACCCGAAGGGCGGCAGCAATGCCACCGACCAGGGCAACTTGCCGAACACGGCCTTGTCGAACACCTCGAAGTACGAACTGGCCGGGGCCTCCGCCACCTATGACTTCGACGCCGTGTCGCTGTTCTACAGCTACTCTCGCAGCAGCCTGGCAGTTCCATTGTCGGGCAGCCTCTTCGGCGGCACCCTGGTCTCGACGATCGACATCGACGTGGCCGCGCACGAGTTGCGCGTGGCCTCCAACGGCAAGTCGGCGCTGCGCTGGACGGCCGGTCTGTACCAACGTGACTCCCGCCGCGACGACAAGTTCGAGTTCGCCCTGTTTGGACTGAACGACATCGGGCGCGTGGACTCGACCGCGCGGGCCGTGTTCGCCGAGGCCTCTTACAACCTGCCCGGCCTTCCGCTGGAGCTGACCGCGGGCGTGCGTCGGTTCCAGGACCGTCTGCAAAGCGCCGAGTCCAGCTCCGGAGTCGCACAGCCGCCCGCCGACAACACCTTCAAGAGCACCAACCCACGCTTCTCGGTGGCCTGGAAGGCCGCCCCCGACTGGCAGGTCTACACCAGCGCCTCCAAGGGCTTCCGCTCCGGTCAGAACCAGCCTGCGGCTTCGGTGGCGCTTGCGGGACCGCTGGGCATCACGCTGCCGGCCGCCCTCCGGCCCGATTCGATCTGGACCTACGAGCTGGGCACCAAGGCAGTCCTGCTGAACAAGCGCATGACCATAGAAGCCGCCGTCTACCGCAGCGACTGGAAGGACGTGACGGTGCGCATCCCCATCGGCACCACCGGCTTCAACGGCCTCATCAACTCCGGCGGCACCCGCACCGATGGCGTCGAAGCCAGCATGGCGCTGGACGTGTCGCCGGCTCTGACCTTCACGCTGGCCGGCAGCTACACCGATGCCCGCTACGCCGCCGACGTGCCGGGCACCGGCATCACCACGGGCAAGCCGGTGGACGAGATCTCCAAGGTCACGCTCAGCGGCTCGGCGGAGTACCGCTTTGCGGCCTTCGGTGCCTGGCAAGGCCGGGCGCGACTGGGCTTCCAGCATCACAGCAAGCGGGAGTTCCCGTCGTTCCCGCTGTACCAGGCCGGTGACGCCATCAACAACGTCAACGGCCGCCTCAGCTTCGAGCATGCCGGCTGGACGGTGTCCCTCTTCGGCGAGAACCTGGCCAACGACAACGGCGCGGTCACCTTCCGCACCGTGCAGCCGCTGGGGCCGGGCGTGAACGACATCTACGCCAATCGGCTGCGCCCGCGCACCCTCGGGCTGGAGCTGCGCTATGCGCTGGGCCGTTGAACGAGCAGGGCGGACGCTGGCCGTGGCGATGTTGGGTGTGATGGCGATGGGGGAAGGGGCCTTTGCCCAGGCAACCGCCGACGAGCTGCAGTGGCTCGAGCCGCCGCAGTCCGAACGCGCGCTGGCCTGGGCCCGCGCGGCCACCCAGCGCAACACCGAGGCGCTTCAGGCCTCACCGCGCTACAGGCCGCTGCTGGATGAGCTGACCGCGCTCAACCGCAGCACCGGCCAGGTGGCGAGCATCACCCTGGCCGGTGCGCAGGCGGTACGCCTCCTCAAGACCGCCGAGCAGCCCAAGGGCTTGCTGCAGACCGCCGCACGGCAGACGACCGGGCTGGGGCCCTGGCGCACGCTGCTCGACGTCGGCGCGCTGGGCCGGCAAGAAGGCAAGGAGTTTGAGCTCTACTGGCAGAGCTCGGCCTGCCTGGCGCCCGCGCGTACGCGCTGCCTGCTCAGCCTGCACGAGGCAGGCGGAGACGAGTCCGAACTGCGCGAGTTCGACCTGGCGACCAGTCGCTTCGTCGAAGGTGGCTTCAGAGTGGCCAAGTCGCGCACCATGGCGACATGGGTGGATGCCGACACGCTGCTGCTGGGCCACACGCTGGGTGATGCACCGCGCACCATGACCGGCTGGCCGGCCCAGGCCGTGCTGTGGCGGCGCGGCACGCCGCTGGCCGAGGCCAAGCCGGTGCTGCGGCTGGAGCCGAAGCATGCCCTGTTCATGCCCGTGGATGCTGGCGCCCGGGGGCAGGCCGTCGTCGCGCAGGCGATCGACTACTCCACGTTCTCGCTGCACCGCGTGACGGCCGATGGCAAGGTGCAGGCGCTGCCGTTGCCACCCAAGCTGAAGATGGCTTTCGCGGCCAACGCATCGCACCTGTTCGCGCAGCTGGCTGCGCCAGCCGAACACGACGGCCGCACGGTACCCGCCGACAGCGTGGTGGCCGTGCCGCTGGCCAGCGACGGCAAGTTCGAGGTGGTTTACGCCGCCCGGCCAGGCGAGGTGGTCGACACCTTCGGCAGCTTCCAGGTCACGCGCGATGCCGTCGCGTTGCCGCTGCGCAGCGGGCTGGCCTTGCGCGTGGACCTCGCGCGGCGCGAGGCAGACGGCTGGCGCACCACGAACCTGGTGCCGGCGACCCCCGGCGTCACGCCTGCGGTGGACAGCGGCGATGCCGAGGGCGATGCCTTCGTCGTCATGCGCAACGGCTTCTTGGTGCCGCCGGTGCAGGAGCTGGTACGCACGACCGGGCAGCGCGCGGTCCTGGAGGCTGGCGCCCCCGCCATGGTTGCCTCGGCGCTGCAGGTGGAGCTGCGCCAGGCACGCAGTCGTGACGGTCAGGCCATCGAGTACGTCGTGGTCGGCCCGCGGGTGCGCAAGCCCGGGCCGGTGCCGACCCTGATGACCGGCTACGGTGCCTTCGGCATCTCCTTCAGTCCGGCCTACTTCACCACGATGATGGGCGGCGCCTACGGCGGGGCCACGCTGAAGCTCTGGTTCGACCGAGGTGGTGCGCTGGTGGTACCGGCCATCCGCGGCGGCGGTGAACAGGGCGCGGCCTGGCACCAGGCCGCCATGCGCGAGAAGCGTCAAACGTCCTACGACGACTTCCACGCCGTGGCGCAAGCGCTGATCGACAGCGGCTACACCGCCCGCAAGCACCTGGGCGTGTTCGGCATGTCCAACGGCGGGCTGCTGGCGGCCGTAGCCGGCACGCAGCGGCCCGACCTGTACGGCGCCGTCGTCAGTGACGTGCCCCTGGCCGACATGCTGCGCTTCCCGGAGATGGGCATGGGCGCGGCATGGATGAACGAGTACGGCGACCCTAAGGACCCGCAGGCTGCCGCCTGGCTGCGGGCCTACTCGCCGGTGCACAACGTGAGGAAGGGCGTTGGCTACCCCGCCTTCCTGGTGACCGTGGCCACCACCGACAACCGCGTCGGGCCCGGCCATGCGCGCAAGCTGGCGCACCGGCTGATGGACGTGGGTGCGCCGGTGCACTTCCTCGAGCCCGAGGGCGGCGGCCATGGCGTGAGCGACCCGCTGCAGCGGCCCGACATGATGGCCAAGCGGATCACCTTCCTGATGGATGCACTGATGCCGGCGCCCGACTCGCGTAACCCCTGAGGTGGACATGCAACTGACACGACGTTCGGCGCTGGGCCTTGGCCTGGCCTCCGGCAGCGCGCTCGCAGGCTGGGCTTTCGGGCACAGCGCTTGGGCAACGGCCACGCCGGTCACGCCGCGTGCGGCTACCGCGGTGAACCCGCTGGACCGCGAGCAGATGGGCCACCTGCAGCACGCGCAAAACCTGGCCGCGATGCCCGACGGCGAGTGGCGCCACATGGGCAGCTGGGACCCAGGACAGGAGTGGCTGGACGCCTACCGCTATCAGCTTGCATTCATGGCTTACTCGGTAGCACTGGCCACCTACCACCACTTGGATGCAGCGCCGCGCACCATGCAACCGGTGTTCGACGCCTTGATCGGCAAGATGGTACGACGCGAGGTGTGGGACTTCTGGCGCGAGACCAGCCGGTCGGGGCCGCGGCTCGACCCCGACCTCAAGCAGCTGCGCGAGCCCTGGACCGACCCGATCAAGAGCGAGAACATCATGTACAGCGGTCACCTGCACGCGATGCTGGGTCTGTACCGCATGCTGTACGAAGATCCGAAGTACGACCAGCCGAGTTCGATCAGCTTCGTCAAGGCACCCATCTTCCACGGCATGGGGCCGGAGCGCTACGACTACAACCACGCCAGTGTCGACGACGCCATCTGGCGCCAGATGCCCGAGTTCCAGTGGCTGGGCATTCCCTGCGAGCCCAACAACAGCTTCATCGTCTGCAACCAGTACCCGCTGCTCGGCTTCCGCCTGTTCGATGCCGTGCATGGGCTGGAGCGGTCCACGGCGGCGCTGGTCCGATACAAACAGGCTTGGCAGGGCCGCGGCGGGCTGTTCAATGCGCAAGGGATTCCGGTCTGGAGCGTGATGCTTCGGCAGGACCAGACCATCTGGTCACCTGGCCCCGACAGCGCCTGGACGATTGCCGCGTTGAACTGGACCCAGCCCGAACTGGTACGCCAGGCACATGAGCGGCTGCGCGCGATGTGGATCAAGCCGCAAGGTGACGGCACGGCTTCTGTGAATTCGATGGGCGAGATCCTCGGCCGCCTCAAGGGTGATGCAAAGGCTGCGCCGACGCCGTTTCGCTCACCTGCGTTGGGCTACGTGGCCCTTTGGTTGGCCGAACTGGGTGACACGGACACCCTGCGCGCCTTGCTGGCCCATGCGGACCGGCACATGCGTCCCACGTGGGAGCACGGCGGCTTGTTCTACCCGCGCAACGACACCTCGTACGGCGCCCGGGGTGACCTGACCTACATGGACCCGCTGACCGGCAATGCACTGATCGGTGCTGCGCGGATCTGCCCTCCCGACGGCATGCGTGCCATCTTTGAGGCGCCGTGGACGCCGCAGCACCGGCGTGGCCCTTCGGTGGCGGCCGTATCGGGCAACGCCCAGCTGACGCTGGCCAAGCGTTTGGATGCGACGACCATCTCTCTGGCGCTGCGGCAGGCACCGCAGCAGAAGGGGCCCGTGGAGTTGCGCATCGAAGGTGTCGCCCCCGGCGCAGCCTGGGCCATCGAAGATGCTGACCGGCAGGTGCTGGCGTCCTCGTCGTCGAGAGGTTCGCCACTGGCCGGTCTGGAGGTGCGCGCCGAAGGGCCGTTGCTGCGAATCAGCGTTCCGCCGGCAGCCGAGCGACGGCTGCTGCTCAGGTCGGCAGGCCGCGCATGACCGGCAGGGACGAAGAGCCCCGTTGGCGCGAACGTTATGACCGCTGCGAAGCACTGCTGAACGACGGCCACCGCTGGGTGGCCAACGGCGCGGTGCTGCCGCACTGGATCGGCCGCACCGAACGCTTCTGGTACGAACGGCAAGCGCAAGGGCGGCGGCAGCTTCGGGTGGTGGACGCGACCACTGGCCGCGCCTGCTGCGAGCTGGCGCTCGACACGGTGGCGCAGGCGCTGGCGGCCACGCTGGGTACGGCGGTGGCCACCGAGGCCCTCATCCTCCAGGGCTTGCGTTTCGACGACGAGCTGCGCCAGGCCCACTTCAACGCCTTCGGCCGCAGCTGGTGCTGGCGCGTGGGAGAGCCGGCCGGCGCGGCCCTGGAAGCTGCCCCGCAGACCTCTGCCCCGAGTTGGGTGAGTGCTCCTGACGGCCGCAGCGCCGTGCTGGTGCGCGACGATAACCTCTGGCTGCGCGACATCGCCACGGGCCAGGAGCGGACCCTGACGCGCGACGGAACCTCGACGAATGCGTATGCCGGTGCGCCGGCCGCGATGCGCGAGCTGAAGCAACGGTTCGGCGGAGCGCTGGAGGGGCGCTGGTCACCAGACTCGCGCTGGTTCTTCACGCTGCAGGCCGACGACCGGCATGTGAGCCCGCTGCCCCTTATGGACTACGCACCGCCGACGGGCGGCCGGCCGCAGGTGAGCAGCAATCTCACCAGCCTGCCGGCCGACGCCAAGGTCACCGAGTTCCGCATGCTGGCGGTGGAAGTGGCCAGTGGGAGGCAGGTGGAGGGCCGTTATCCGCGGCTGAGCGCGGTGCGCATGAACGACACGCCGTTCTCGGCGGCGCTGGCCTGGTGGTCGGCCGACTCCCGGACGGCGTTTTTCGTTGACATCGAGCGCGGCGAGAAGGCCGCGCATGTGGTGGCCTTCGACGTCGAGAGCGGGCAGTGCCGCGTGGTCTTCACCGAGCGCAGCGACGCGCCGCTGGAACTGAGCGTGGTGGTGTACGCGCCGGCGCTGGTGTTTCCGCTGCCGGGGAGCGACGAACTGCTGTGGTACTCCGAGCGCAGCGGGCGCGGCCATCTGGATCTGGTGGATCTGCGCAGCGGTGCCGTCCGGCACGCGGTGACACGCGGCGACTGGCAGGTGCGCGAAGTGCTGGCGGTGGACGCGGCGCGGCGCGAGGTGTTCTTCCTGGCCGGCGGCATCGCCGCGGCCGAAGACCCCTACCTGCGCAAGCCCTGCATCGCCCACCTCGACACCGGCGAGCTGCGCGTGCTGTCCGACGCGCCGGGAGACCACATCGTGTGGCGGGCCGATCAGTTCGAGCTGATCGCTTGCCGTCTGCACGGCGATGACTCATCTGCCGTGTGCGGCCTGTCGCCGAGTGGCGAGTACTTCGTGGAGACCATCGGCGCCATCGACCGTCTGCCCGAGACCGCGCTGCGCCGGCGCGACGGCGGCTTCGTGGCGCTGCTGGAACAGGCCGAGGACCGCGGCCTGCCAGCCGACTGGCGCTGGCCGCAGGCCGTCAGCCTGCTGGCCGCCGACGGGGTGACGGCCGTGCAGGGCCTGCTGTTCGCACCGCACGAGCCCACCGGCGACAAGGCACCGCTGATCGACCTCGTGTACGGCGGACCGCAGGTTTCGTTCGTGCCCAAGTCAGCCTTTGCGGACACCCTGCTACCCGGCACGTTCCAGGAGGCCTTGGCCCTTTCGGCCCTGGGTGCCTGGGTGCTGGTGCTCGACGGCCGGGGTACGGCCTACCGCGAGCGGGCGTTCAGACAAGCCTCGTACGGGGCCCTGCAAACGGCATCGAACCTCGCGGACCACGTCGCCGCGATCCGGCAACTCGCCGAGCGTGAACCGGCCATCGACCTGGACCGCGTCGGCATCACCGGGTTCTCGGGTGGCGGCTACCTGACCGCGCTGGCGGCCTTGCGCCATGGAGACTTCTTCAAGGTAGCGGTGGCCGGAGGTGGCAACTACGACCAGGCCCTGTTCTGGCACAGCTGGGGCGAGCGCTACCACGGCCCCTACGACGAGACGCTGTACCGCCAGCAGGCGGCCAAGACCTACGCCGCAGGGCTGTGCGGCAAGCTTCTGCTGGTGCACGGTCTGCTGGACGGCGGCTGCCACCCTGCAGCCCTGTTCCAGCTGGTGCAGGCGCTGATCGAGCAGCACAAGGACGTGGACCTGGTGGTCCTGCCGCGCGCGCGGCACGAATGGACGGGCTACGGGCATCGCAGACGGCTCGACTACTTCGTCAGGCACCTGTTCGGCGAGACACCGCCCGTGCCAGCACCGTTCCGCGACCTGATGACCGAGTTGATGGCCAGGCTGGCTGCGAACGCGCAGCCGCGCGTTGCAGCGGCGGAGGACGGGCATGGCGCGGCCTGAGCATCTGATCAGGCTTGAGGCCGGTGGGGCCAACACGGTGACGCTGCAGACCACGCGGGGAACGATCGATATCGAGGTCTACCCCGATCGCGCGCCGCTGTCGGCGGGCCAGTTCCTGCAGTGCGTGCGACTCGGCCATTACGACGGCGGCACGTTCTGGCGCGCGGTGCGTGCCGACAACGACCACGGCTCGCCGCCCATTGAGGTGGTGCAGGCGGCTGTGGCGGAGGGCGCGCCGCCGTTGGCGCCCTTGGCACACGAGCCCACGTCGTTGACCGGTCTGCGCCATCGGGACGGCACGGTGTCGCTGGCACGCGCCGAACCGGGAACGGCCACGGCAGCAGCGTTCTTCATCTGCCAGGGCAACCAGCCGGCGTTGGACGAAGGCGGCCTGCGCAACCCGGACGGATTGGGCTTTGCGGCCTTCGGTCGCGTGCTGCGTGGCATGGAGGTCGTGCGGGCCATCCACCGGAGCGCCACCTTGGCTGAAGCGCCGGCCGAGTACATCCGCGCGCAGGTGCTGGCCACGCCGGTACGCATCGAACGGGCAGCCCTCGGGGGTTGGGCATGACCAACAGTCAATCTGAACCCGACAAAGCGCCGGCGTCGGCATGGCTGGCGTTGGCGGTTCTGGTGGCGGTCTCGATCTGTGCGTCGCTCGACCGCCAGGTGCTCACCATCGCGCTGGAGCCAGTGCGCAAGACCTTTGCGCTGACGGACCTGCAGATCGGCATGCTGCAGGGGCTGGGCCTCACGCTGGCGGCGGCCGTGGGCGGCATCCCGCTGGCCTGGCTGGCCGACCGGTTCGACCGGCGCATCGTGCTGTCGCTGTGCATCGTCGCCTGGTCGGCCGCCACGGCCTGGCGGGGTTTCGCCGCCGACTTCAACGAGTTGTTCCTGGGCACGGTGGGCCTGGCACTGGCTGAGGCCGGCTTGGGCCCCATCGTCTACGCGATGATCCCCAGCCTGTTTCACGGCCGTCAGCGAGCCCGCGCGAACCTCGTCTACTACACGGCGTCGATGGTCGGCTTCTCGCTGGGCATGGTGCTGGGGGGGCTGGCCTTCGGCTGGGTCGAGTCGCAGGCGCACCGGTTCCCCGATTTCCTGAAGGGTCTGGAGGCCTGGCGCGTGGTGTTCTACGCCGTGGCCTTGCCGGGGCCCGTGATCGCGCTGCTGGTGATGGCCATTCGCGCCGACCATGGCCGTTCCACGCCGGCTGCGACCGGCGCCGCCACGGAGGCGGTGGCGCTCTGGCCCTACATGAGACGCCACTGGCGCACGCTGGCCGGCGTGTTCGGATCGGCCTCGGCCTGCGTGGCAGCCTTTTCACCCATCATGGCCTGGTTGGCGCCCGCGCTCACACGGGTGTTCGGGGTACCGCCGGCTGAGGTGGGAGTGCAACTGGGCGGGGTGCTGGGGGTGGCGAGTCTCGTCGGCGTTGGCGTGGCCACGCTGACCGTACAGCGCTGGGGCCAGCGCTTCGGCGATGCGCTGGCAATGCACACCGGCCAGTACCTCGCAGCCATCGCCTTGCTGCCTGCCGTGTTGATTGCGTGGGCGCCATCGGCCAGGCTCGCGTTGGGCGCCGTGTTCGTGCTGGGGGCGTTGGCTGTGGCGTTCAGTGCAGTGCTACCAGGGCTGTGGCAGGGCATCGCGCCTGCGCCGCTTCGGGCGCGGGTGATCGCGATCTCTGGGGCGGCGATGGCCTTGTCTGCGGCCTTGGGGCCGCT
>Ga0315904_10013853_pt1 | contig 10075 bp, 11 predicted proteins | sample LakEriMetagenome_6_FD_203529 | JGI IMG/M metagenome (GOLD analysis project Ga0315904, IMG submission 203529) | Freshwater fungal communities from buoy surface, Lake Erie, Ohio, United States - Buoy 12 MA120 | ecosystem: Environmental > Aquatic > Freshwater > Lake | place: USA: Lake Erie, Ohio...
CCTCTTTCTTTCTTCTCTTATATCGGGATTCTACACTATGATTCTTGAATGTCAAGAAAAAAAATCAACCGTTGCCATTCATGAATCGTTCGGCCTCATATGAGGTTTTGAACGTTGCGAGAAGTTGGCGAGAATATCCGTTGGGATACTTACGCTCACGATAAACTTTATACTTCTTACCAACCACAATCAAAACCAGCGTTTCCATTTTCATTCTCCGTTTTCCTGATTATACTCTATAGTATCGGCAACGCAAGAAAAAAAAATGAGAAAAAATATGTGCCATTTTGGCATGGGGGGTTTTTTCATTTTCGCATGGTCGCTTGTGAAAAATGCCAAAAGCCGCCGGTGGTATAAAAAAAATAAGCACCCTCCCACCAAATTGACCGAATTCTTTTTATGCTGATGCTGGTGTATTTGAATCTGTGCTGCTTTTGTACCAGTATCTATACTAGGAATAAAATGTTATGGCTCGTCCCACAATGATAATGATGGATCCAAACTGTTGCTGTTTAGATTGTCCACCCAACTCTACTGCACAACTAGTTGATAATCCTGATGGCCCCGGAGAAAAAATATGCAAATGCATATGCAACGAATATCCTCCAGAATGTAATGATAAAAAATATTTAAGAACCGATCCTTATGGCAAAGCTAAAGTATGGTTAAGTCCACGAGATCCATTAAAACCATGCAAAGGAAAAATTCCCGCAAAATTTTATGAATTCACAGGAGAACCATGTTCATGCTTGTGTAAAAATGTCCATTATAATGATATGTGCAGACATATACCTGATGCTACAGCGCCTGTTGACAGTCATGGATTGTCCAGTTTTCCCTATACTGGCAAAATTGATCCTAGAAATTGTGATTGTGAAAAACTATGTAGCGAAGATTGTGGTAGTTTAGAAATAAATCAATTAATTATTGATACTATTATTGAATATGCTGGTCCAGGAAGTGTTCTTGGTATTAATGGTTGGCCAGAAGGAGGAACATTTAATGATTGTGCTGTTCCTAGTATGTGTTGTGTTCCTATAGTTCCAGCGCCTCCTCCTGACGGCTCTCCACTAAATGAATGTTCAGCATTTTGCGATCCTGAACAAAAAACCCAATGTTGTGGAATTCGTCTTGATGTGATGGAACCTTTAAAAGATATACCTAATCTTACATTTTGCTGTAAAGAATGTGAACAATGTGTTGATAATCAAAGTTTTAATGCCAGATGCGAACCCATTCCCAACTGTATAAAAACAGAATCTCCAGTTCCACAAGGTCCAACAATTCCTATAGAATCATTATAATAGTGTATTATTTGGATAAATAAAACTATCCTTATAGAGACACATAATATGTCAGATATTCATTATTTATACGGTTCGCGCATTCAAACTCCATCTACTGCTAATAATAATCAGGTACAATTAGGCGATACTAATAATGATGGAGTAATAGACATTCTTGACGCGGGTGATGTGACATCCGGATTAATATGGGACGCAAATAATGACGGCACAATAGATATTCTTGACGCTGCTGAGATAAATGCTAATGGGGGCATACCAAATACTTCCATTATAACAAATGTTGATACAGAAAATGATCTATTAAAACCATTTAGTATTGTTAAACCAGATTATTGCACAGAACAACCACCATCAGAACCACGATTCACATTTAATACCCAAAATGGATCGCCCGGAATAATCACAACAGGATGTAATAGTATTTATAATGTTGATGGCACTATTAATTGGCCACCAAATGAATTTGACGATCCTGATAATCCGTTTTTCTGTCCAGAAGGAAAAATGAGAGGCTTTTGTTATGACGGAACAGGCGGAGTATCTTATCAAGATCAATGCACATGCGTTGAAGCTGGTGTAGGAGCCGCTCAAATTGCCATGTTAGGATTTTTTGGAGGTCCAGGAAAAGACGCTGGAAAAAATGCCGCAAAACAAGTATTAAAACGCACAATTGCCACAGCAGAAGATAGTTTAGAAAAGGCTTTAAAATATAGAAGATTTTTAGATACCATGTTAGAATCAGCTTTAAATGGTAAAAAAACATTTGAAAAAGCAGCAGCCGATCTCTACAAGAGAATTTCAGCATTAAAACAAGCTCAGGCAACCGGATTTCATCCGTCAACCGGTGAAAAAGTACCAACCGAAATGATACCCAAATTACAACCAGCTATAGATTTATTAGAAAGAGAATTAAGGATTACATATTCATATCTAGCAACAGATGCTGCGACCATAGAAAAAATTATAGAAGAAATGAAAAGATTTGATGATATTATAGCAGCAGCCAAGAAAACAATGGATAATATGAAGCCATTGCTAGATGATCTTGACCACTTTGATCCTGAAAAATGGATAAGTCTCATTTTTGGCACATTAGTTCCAATTAGCCAGTTCTTTGTTCCAAAAGAGTGTGCTAGTAATCAAGAATTAGATGATGAGTGTAATTGTGTAAATAAACCAATAGTTAGCGGATCATATTCACCGAGTAATTTAAATTTACAAATTTCTAATAACTATAATATAGTAGAAAGTTTATAATTATGGACATCCATTATATATACGGCTCTCGTATTCAAACTCCATCCACAGTTAACAATGCTCAAGTAGAATTGGGAGATGCTAATAATGATGGGATAATTGATATTTTGGATGCTGCTGAAATACTAGCCAACGGAGGAATTCCAAACTCTCCATCTCCCCCAACAATAACTCTTAATCCATTTGATAGTCCTAAAACTTGTCCAGAAGGTCAAGAGTTAACTATAATTCCAATTGGTAACGGCATAACAACCACAGGTTGCACCTCAATCCCAACAGAACCTCCTATTCCAGGTATTGGTCAAGATCCATGGACTTGTCCACCAGGAAAAGTAAGAGGTTTTGGTTTTGATTATGATAATCCTATAGCAGTTCCGGGTTCTATGATTGGTAATCCACAGATAGTTTATCCAATAAAGCTGTTTGGTTGTACATGTGCAGAAGCTAGTGTTAATGTTGCTGAAGTAGCAGTATTAATAGCTTCCGCAGCATGGGTCGCTTCAAGAAAGGCTGCAAAAGCTGGTATAGAACAAGCATTAATTCAAGCAAATAAATATAAAGATGAATTAAATAGCACACTACAAAAATGTTTTAAAAGAATAGATAGGGTAAATTTAGAAATAGGCAAATGGGATGATATAGCAGAGGATATAAGATTAGCAATTGATGATTTTGACCCAAATTTTGAGAGTCCAGCAGTATTAAAAGAACTACAAATAGATCTTAGAAATGCAGAAGCTAAAAAAGGCACAGCTGTTGTTGAAAGAATGGCAACTAATTTAGTAATTAATAATACAACAACATTATTAGATCAGGTTATGGCTAGAATCAATGATTTATTAAAATCTTTGGATGAATTACTCACAGTTACTGATCCATCTGCTTTAGCAACATTGATATTAGGTGGCTTATTGCCAATTAATTTTATAGTACCAAAAGAATGTGGAGATTTTAGCAGATTAGACGATCAGTGTAATTGTGTTCCAATTTCCAGTGGATCTTATTCTCCAACTAGTTTAAATTTACAAATTCCACAAGGCTATAATATTATAGAAAATCTATAGTCGGTGTATAAAAAAATACTTAGCCAAAATACAAGGAGATTCTATAATGGCCGAATATAAACCATCATTTTCATATCAAAGTAAAATATCTTCATCTGAAGTAGTAAATAATGAACCACAGACCGTTATATCACAGGCTGATCAATCTAATACGATGGGATCAGTGGCCAAAAAACAATCAAGATCTTTATTAGGATCATTACCTAGTTATGGTGGAATTGCAACACTTGTTGAGGCTGTTATTTCTGGTGGCTTAGCAACATACCATGATATTCTTACTAATCCAGAATTTCAGTGTTCATTAGTAAATTTAGCTAATCAGTTTAGTTGTGGCAATGATCTTCCATCGTGTCCATCTCCAAAAGATATTATAGCAATTAAACAAGAAGGTAATTCATGGATAGCCGATTGTGGATGTCCTGATACAACATCAGATGAACAAAATAATATACCAGAACCAGATGACAATGATATATTATCTGTTCAACTAGGCGCTGAAAAATGTTTACAAGCAGCAAGAACCCAAGCACTAAAAGATTGTTTACCTCCATTAAATCTAAGAGGCAATGATTCTGCTCCATGGGATGAATATGCTGATATTATTGAAAAAGAAATTGAAGGAATCATTAATAATCCAGAACTTAGTGCTGATGAAAAACTGACTCAGGTTGCTAACTTATTAGAAATGTTACGCAATGCCATTACCATGAATGGCTGGGACGTTGATTATGGACCAGGTTTTGATCATTTTGAAAATGATCGTATAGCTTTTATTAATGCATTTAATGAGTGTGTTGATGATATTAACAATGATTGCGCATTAAATCAAACTCCATCAGCAACAGTTTTAAAACTTCTTCTTAAAGGCATGTCCAGAAAGCCAGAAAAGACTTGTAAAGAAGGTAAAGAATTAAATGATCAATGTGAATGTGTATGTCCTTCTGGCACAACAGAATGTGAAGCAGATGGTAAATGCATGCAGTGTCCAGATGGATCTCTTATGTATGTAGCAACAAGTTTCTTTGGAACCTCATATTGTAAATGTTTTTGTCCTTCATGGACTGTAGAAACATTTATTGGAGATCCAGATGCTGTATATGTACCATCAGAATTTGGCGGTCCAACACCAGAAGAATATAGAGCAAGAAATTATGCTTGTTTGCCACCGTGTCCAGAAGGAATGGTTAGAGAAAAGGGCGGTGGAGAATGCAAGTGTCGTAAGAACACTGGTAGTTGGCTATTTCCAAAGTTTGAATTAGTACCAGCAAGCGGAGCTTGTGATTCTGCTCCTAATGGAACAATACTTGATGGATACACACCAGATCCAAAAAATAATTGCGAATGTGAATGTAATAAACCTGGATATGAGGTTCATATTAATGGTCCTGATTCTGATGGTAGATACACACAAAGATGTCGTGAGCGTTGTTCAGATGAAACTAAATATGATTGGGATAGCGATAGCTGTATATGCCCTGAAACAACCCCATGTCCCGCTGGACAATCCAGATCACCTAATAATGGATGCAACTGCTCTTCTGGGTCATACTCTTATACATCTCTTACAACATCAGAGCTAAAGAAAATAGCATCATCTTTCGGATATAATGTAAAGAGTGATGTTGAACTACTGTAAGTATAAAAAATAAGCCCGGATGTAGTTACTACATTCCGGGTCTTATTATTTTTATTTATCAGACAGTAACTTTATTTTTCTTTGGTCGTCCACGTTGCTTAATAATACCAAGCTTACGTCGTTGTCTTCTAATCATACCATAAGTAATGTTATTGCCTGTCATTTGGCTCAACTTAGCCGCTATTTCATGGTCCGTACTAGTATTAATATTATCATTAATAAACTGTAGTTCTGTCTGATTCCACTTCTTATAAGTTGCCATTTTTATTCTCCTGAGTACAATAATAAGTAACCTTAAGATTTATAGTATTCTAAAATATTAAATGGTCAAGTATGAAAATTACAAATTGCTCATTCATTAATATGGATCATAGAATTGATAAATATATTCATATTATTGAGCAACTTGGGTCATGCCCACCTAATATTCCGGTATCTAAATTCAGTGGATTAATTATAGATAATTTTGTAGATTATAATATTGCAAACTATATCCAACCAGGATCTCAAATGCACAAAGGTGTTATTGGATGTTGGATGTCTCATAAAAACTTAATTAAAAAATATTCAGACAGTACACATACTGATGGTTGGACACTCATATTAGAAGATGACATTATTATTAATCCTTATTTTTGGATATATTTACATGGCCTAGAACCACTACAGGATGCCGATATTATATTTTTTGATACATGTCATCATCCTATTGATAATCAGTATATTATTGATCAAAATCTGAAAATATACAACATATATACTAGTTTTCCAATATTTGTTGGTACTCATTGTTATGCTATTAAAAACTCTTCTCTAAATAAAGTATACAATATTTTAGATGGTGTAGTAACATATAAAGATATTGATGGATATTATTTTGATAATAATCATATTATTAAATATAATTATCAAAGCGGATTAATTAAAATTAACCATAATTTTATCTCAGATAGACTTACTCCTTTATAGGATATAATATATTATGAAAACAAAAATAGTCTCGTCTATATTAGATATAGTAGAATCTAAAGATATTGATGTCACAGAAGATCTTAAGAAAGACGAAAAAACATGTGCATCAGTCAAAGAGATATTCGAAGAAATAAAGAATGAAGAAAAAAAACCAAACTGATTTTCAAAAAAAATATGGGATAACAGAAGAAGATTTTATAGTTGTTACAAAAAAAATTACTCAAAAATTAAGCTATAAATTTAAATTTGGATATCATGATATAGATGATATGAGGCAGCAAGCAACTATATTTGCATTGGAAGCATTAGAAAGATACGATAAAAGCAGGCCATTAGAGAATTTTTTATGGACCCATGTTCGTAATAGACTTTTTAATTACAAAAGAGATAACTATCAAAGGCCTGATAAGCCATGCTTAAGCTGCCCATTGTATGATCCTAAATTACAATGTTCAATCAATGGATGTAAAGAATACTCCAATAAGAGTGATTGCGAGCTATATCGACAGTGGGAAGAGCGTAATACAAGAAAGAAAAATCTGGTCCAAATGTCAGGACAAATTAATGAAGAAACAGTAGAGGATAACAAAGATTTACTAGATAACATATCAAATCAAGAAATAATGGAATTATTAGATACTAAATTAAGTTACCAGTATAGAGAAATTTATTTAAAAATTAAAAATGGTGAAAAGGTTTTATCTGTGGATATTAATAAACTAAAAAAAGAAATTTTCAGGATACTAAATCATGAGTCAGATACCTAAGAAGCGTGGACAATTAAGCTTAGATGAAGAAAAATTTATCAAGGAAAGCGTTGAAGAGTTATCTATTGAAGATATAGCGTCTAAGCTGAATAGAAATATAGCTCCAATACAAAGATTCATAAAAGAAAATAGATTACTAATTGCTAATTCAGAAGACAGTAATGAATATGAAATACTAAAAATCAAATTACATAGTAAAACTTTCTGGCAAGAAATATTAAGACAATTTGATGAAGATAGTGGTGAATTAAAATATTTTGAAGATACATGGATAGGATTAATAAAACAGTTTCGAGAAGATGTTTTACCAGCAGAAGAACTACAAATAAAACAATTTATTACTATAGATATTCTTATTAATCGAAGTATGAAAGAAAGAAAGAGGCATATTTCGGAAACAGAAAAACTGCAAAAACTAGTTGATAAGGAATACGAAAAACCCGAAGAACAAAGAGATATTCCTAAATTAGCTAATTTAGAAACGCAACTGAGTTTTGCTCGCAATAGTATTGCAAGTTATACCAATGAATATACTAAACTCTTAAATGAGCAACAAAAGATTAGTAAAGATCTAAAGGCTACAAGAGAACAAAGAATTAAAAGAATAGAAGATGGTAAAAGTAGCTGGGTTGGTTTAATAAGAATGTTAGAAGACGAAGAAATTAGAGAGCAAGAAGGCAGACAGATGGAAATAATAAGGATGGCCACCGATAAAGCTAAAAGCCAGTTGGCAGAATACCACAACTATCAAGACGGTTCTGTAGATCTGCCATTTTTAACTCCAGAGACAGTAAAATGAGAAATTACCAAGATCCTCAATACAAACAATGGAGACAGTTAGTTTATGCGCGAGATCTATACAAATGTCAATGGCCGAATTGCACCTATAAAGGTAAAAAAATAAATGCCCATCACATTAAAAGGTGGAGTGATTATCCAGGATTGAGATATCACCCATCAAATGGAATCACACTCTGTCAAAATCATCATAAAATGATAAAAGATATGGAAAGTGATTATGAATTATTCTTTCTCAAATTAATAGCAAATAAAAATGAACTATCCTGAATTTACAGTAGTTGTGGATACTAGAGAACAAAATCCATGGGAACTAAAACATTATACAAAAGCTAATAAAAAATTAGATACTGGTGATTATAGTATAGAGGGATATGAAGATATTCTATGTATAGAACGTAAATATAGTATATCAGAATTTGCTAATAATATGAGTGAAAAACGTTTCATAAATGTATTGGAGCGTATGAGCAAATATAAATACTCATATATTATTATGGAATTTGATTTTGAAGACATATTAGATTTTCCCATAGGAACAGATATACCAAAAAGAGTATGGGATAAACTAAGAATATCTCCAGCGTATATAATTAAATATATTACTGATATACAAATGAAATATAATGTGCATGTATTATTTTGTGGATCCCCAATTGGTGCTGAAAAAATGGCCCTTTCCATAATGAGAAGAGTTATAGAATATCATGGTAAAAAACAAGACAGTATTTGATGATGCCTGGCTTGGCCTTGGCGATCTAGACTCAATAATTATACCAAATAATCCTATGATACATAGGCTTAAAGAAGATATAGAAAATCCAGATAAGCACCTTTTAAGAGTATTACGAAATCCACAATATTTTGGAATAACCTGTAAATTATTATTCAATATAGAGTTACATCCTATACAAATAGCAATACTACAGGAATTCTGGATACGACCATTTCCTATGTTTATAGCGTCTCGTGGTTTCGGTAAAAGTTTTTTAATGGCTCTATATTGTGTTTTAAGAGCAATACTTGTACCAGGAACTAAGGTGGTGGTGGTTGGTGCCGCATTTAGACAAAGTAAGGTTATTTTTGAATATATGGAAACTATATGGAGAAATAGTCCCATATTAAGAAGTATATTTACTGGTAACGATGATGGCCCACGACGAGATGTTGATAGATGCACATTAAGACTAGGAGATAGTTGGGTAATGGCTATACCTATGGGTGATGGTAGTAAGATTAGAGGTTTAAGAGCACACATTATTATCGCAGACGAATTTGCGTCAATATCTCCTGATATATACGAAACTGTTGTTTCTGGTTTCGCCGCTGTTAGTGCCACTCCTATTCAAAACGTTAAAGAACAAGCCAAGAAAAAAGCCATGATAGAGGCTGGCATATGGAACGAAGAATTGGAAAGTTTAGAACTTAAAAAAGGAAATCAAGCTATTATTAGTGGAACAGCAGATTATGCTTTTAAGCATTTTGCACAATACTGGAATAGATATAAAGCTATTATTAATAGCAAAGGAGATATTAAAACTTTAGAAGAAGTTTTTAAAGGAGAAGTTCCAGAAAATTTTAATTGGAAAGATTATTCTATAATTAGAGTTCCATACGAACTAATCCCAAAAGGATTCATGGATGATCGTCAGGTAGCACGAGCAAGAGCAACCATACATAGCGGTATTTATAATATGGAATATGCCGCTTGTTTTACTGCTGATAGTAATGGGTTCTTTAAGCGCAGTCTAATTGAAAGCTGCGTTGTTAATGATTCTAATCCAATCATTATACCAGAAGTTGGCTCAGTAGTTTTTGACGCCGTTACTTGTGGTAAGACAGATAAGCAATATATTTATGGTATAGACCCTGCTAGCGAACAAGATAATTTTAGTATAGTAGTATTAGAATTAAATAAAAATCATAATAGAATAGTATATTGTTGGACAACTAATAGAACTAATTTTAAAGAAAGACAAAAAGCTGGATTGGTAGATGAATTTGATTTTTACAGATTTTGTGCTAGAAAAATTAGAAATTTAATGAAAGTATTTCCTTGTGTTAGAATAGGAATGGATGCTCAGGGTGGAGGTATAGCGATTGAAGAAGCGTTACATGACCCCACAAAATTAGAACCTGGTGAACAACCAATATGGCCAGTAATAGATTATGATAAACCAAAAGATACAGATAATCAACCAGGATTGCATATACTAGAATTAGTACAGTTTGCTAAAGCAGATTGGACTGCACAGGCTAACCATGGATTAAGAA
>Ga0315904_10013859_pt1 | contig 10074 bp, 8 predicted proteins | sample LakEriMetagenome_6_FD_203529 | JGI IMG/M metagenome (GOLD analysis project Ga0315904, IMG submission 203529) | Freshwater fungal communities from buoy surface, Lake Erie, Ohio, United States - Buoy 12 MA120 | ecosystem: Environmental > Aquatic > Freshwater > Lake | place: USA: Lake Erie, Ohio...
CATTGGCCCGGAGCACATTGCCCAGGTGATCGTCCCGTCGAACCTCCAACCCCGAATAATCACGGAAGCTCTTGGGGTGTCCCACTTTCTCGGTGAAACGGTCAAACTTCTGGAGAGCCTGCCGACGGGTGGATTCGCCCATCCACTCCAGCTTGGCGAGCCGCTCCCGGAATACGACGCGCAGGTTGGCGATCATTTCCGACATGCGTGCTGAGGCCGCCGGCGGGAAATGTTTTTCGACATAGAGCCGACCCAATGCCTCCCCGAGCGCGCCATCAATGGACTTGGCAGATCGCTGCCAGCGTGGCTCTTGCTGGGGCTGACCTCGCAGGACGGTTCCGTAGAACGCAAAGGCCTCACTGGCTGGTGCCGCATGCAAGTGTTCGGCGAGGCTGCTCACCAAATGCCACCGGAGGTACGCCAACCAATGGTTCTCCTCGACCTCGGACACCATCAGGTTCAGTTCCTTGAAAAACTCCGGCTGACCCACGATGACCGTGGTCGGACTCGCAATGCCCGCCGCCTGAAAATAGGCACCCCAAGGCAAGCGGGGCGTCAACTGATCGAGTTCGGCACGGGTGAGCTTGTGGTAATTCTTTTCACGATCCCGCAATTCCGTGCGCGTGCGACAGGCTTTGGCCAGTCGAGTTTCCAGAGCCAGAACGGCTTCCGCCGCATCCTTGGCCTCGGACTCACCATCGCCCAGAAGCCTCAATTGGGCGGCGATGTGCTGACGGTACTGCTCCCGCTGCCGCGCAAACCCCTCGGCCAAGTAGTAGTCCCGGTCGGGAAGACCCAACCCTCCCTGCATCAAGTGCAGGGCATACACCGAACTGTTCTTGGCGTCGGGTTGAACACCCATTCCAAAACCAGCGCCAATCCCCCGAAGGTGCCAGTCTGCCAAGAGGGCCATCGCCGACTCGGGATCCTGAACGGCCTTCAAGCGCTCCCATTCGGGGTCCAAGGGTTCAAACCCCAATCGCTCAATGCGGTTGGTCTCCATGGCAGCGGCATAAAAATCACCCACCTGCCTGAGTGGAGAACCCGCTGGAGCATTGGTTTCAGCGGCGGCCGAAATGAGGATGCCCCGGATCAACCACCAATTCCGCTCTTGAAGCTCATCGAAACCGGCCCAACGCGATTTGTCGGAGGGCACCGGGTTGTTCTTGCGCCAGGCACCGGTGGCATATTGGTAGAAATTGGTCTTCGGATCGACGGAGCGGTCCACATAGCTCATCGAAAATCGAGGAACCGGCGGCGGGTTCTCGGCCGCAGATGCCAAGCTGTTCAGGAACAACAGACCCAAATAAATCCCCAACCGTCTGAAGAAGATGCCGCGTGGGCAGGATTGGATGCCGAACATGACCAGCAGGTTGATCCCCCCTTCGAGGAAATCAACCCACCAGGGCTGGAATGGCACCGGCTCCGAAAACGGCTCGGAAAGCGGATGCACGCGCCCCGAGACCTTACAGCGAGGTCAACAACTCGGTGATCTTGATGCCGAAGCGATTCTCAACCACCACCACCTCACCCCGGGCTACCAACTTGGTGTTCACATGCAAGTCCACAGGGGCATCGGCCACTTTGTCGAGTTGGACGATTGAGCCGTTGGTGAGGTTCAGCACCTCGCGCATCGGCAGGTGGCAGGATCCCAACTGGACGCTCACCTCAACGGGAACGTCTAGCAGGATTGAAAGATCGGTGGTTTGGCTCATGAAAAGAAGAAATCAGGAATTGGATCCGAGGGAGATTTGGTCGATCTCGACAGCCCATTTGCCGTCCACCGTGCCGAGACGGCCGTAGTACCGCTTTTCTGAGGCCAGTTTGACCTGCACTCGTTCCGCAAATTCTGGCGGCAAGGGCACGATGTCACCCACCCGCAGTCCAACGACATCCTTGGCCCGCAGTTTCAACCCATTGGACTCGGCTGAGACCAACATCGGGGTGCTGTCATAGTGGGAATTCCAAGCCCCCCCCTGATCCGAGGGCACATCGGGAAGGTCTTCGGGTCCGGGTTTCAGACGGGAACTCAACAAATGGACGATGGGCTCAATGGTCCAGTATGGAAACGCGATTTGCAGCGTCTCGGTACAATCGTTGATCGTCGCTTCGATGGATAGCACGAGCAAGATCGCATCGGCATCAACGGTCTGGAGAAAGAGTCCGTTGCTCTCGTGCCCGAAGAGTGCCGGCCGCAAGTCCCGGTACTTGGCCCAATGGGTGCACCACTCGGTGAGCATCAGCAGCACCACTTGGTCCAGGAGTGTCACTTCCAGTTCGGAAAGCTCCCGATTGCTGGTCACTGAGTGCCCTGGACCGCCCAAGAGACGATCCACGATGGTCAGACCCAATCGCGGGGGCATGTCCAGGATGCAAATACCCCGCAAGGGTTCCACCCGAAAAAGGGAAAGGTGCGTCGGGCTGTCGAGGCTTTCACACCATTGCCGGAAGGAGATGGTGTGCAGTTGGGACATCTGGAGATTAAACTCCACGCGCAAGTAGATCGACAAACGCGCGGCCAATGCCTGGATGAACTCTTCGTGATGGATCCGCAGCTTTCGCAACTCTATGGGCGAGAGGAAGACCGGCGTGCGAAAATCATAAGCCGATATGGAATCACGGCTCTGATTGCTCCTCCGTCCGTTCGATTGGAGGACGACGGTATTGGATTCCTCCTCCTGAACTTGTTGGAGCAGACGCTCCACCTCTGATTGGGAGAGCACATCTCCCATGGATCCAGCTGGGTCCGACATAGTATTCGGGGTGAACGATTACTGCACAGCCATCTCTGGCATCACGACATCCGTGAAAACCCCGGGGCCCAAGATCCTCTGGAACGCATTCTTCAATTCGGCCTTGATCGTGATGCGAGCTCCCTGGCGCTCGATGTCCATGAGGGTTTTGGTGTAGAGCAACGAGGAGGCTGCATCACGAAGATCAGGACCTCGCGCCGCCACGATCTCTTTAAGCTTTGGATTGTTGCCGCGAACACCAATTTTGGCCATCAACAACCGAGAACCCATCGTGCCGGCGACATTGACAGTGACCGATTCCAGCATCTCGGTGGTCTCCATGGCGCCCCCGTGTCCTCCGCCCTCGGATGAGTTGCCGCCCTTGCCAGAAGCCGGCGAATGGCCGGATGGGTCTGCCTGCTTGTCTCCATGGGATGCATCCCCAGCACCGGCAGAGTCTTTGTCGTGCCCATCCCCTTCGGCGGGCGCTGCCGCGGCTGCGGCTGAATTCAACCGTGGCAGAATCACATACTGGGTCATCGCGAAGGCGATCACGGGCAGCAACACGATGTTGAGGATCAACGGGAGCAACGCCTTGATGCCGCCGGACGATTCGGTTTTTGAACCGTCGTTCTTGTCTGAGGCAGGTGCGGCCATAGCTTCGGTAGGGTTTTGAATTAAGGCATCAACGCTTCAGGTTGATCAACTCCTGAAGAATTTCGTCCGAGGTGGTGATGATCTTCGCGTTGGCCTGATAGCCACGCTGGGTGACCATCAAATCCGTAAACTGGGTGGCCAGATCGACATTGGCCTGCTCCAAAGTTTGCCATCGGACTTGTCCCCGTCCAGCTTGTCCCGGGGTGCCAAAGCCCACGGGCCCTGCGGCTGCGAGATTGCTGAAGCGGTTGTTGCCCACCTTGCTCAGATTGTTGATGTCCCGGAAGGTTTGGACTTGGATCTGAGCAATCTTGAGGGGATCCGGAGGAGTGGCCGGAGGAGGCACCAGGGTGCTGCGCAGTGTCAGCTTCACGTCGCCGTTCGACTCGATGCGCCACGAGACCGCCTCGGTGTCGGCCGGAAGTGCCGGAGTGGTCGGGGTGAGTGTGATCTGGATGTCGCTGGAAACTCCGGGTGATCCGGGAATCTCCCCCTGAACCCGCAAACCATCCGGGGTGGTCAGGAACCCATTGGCATCAGCACGGAAATCACCAGCCCGGGTCGCATAAGTCGCATTGTTGGAGGAGTCTCGCACGATGAAGAACCCGCTCCCGTCGATGGCCATGTCATAAGGTTGACCGGTCGAATCGATATTACCCTGGCCGAAGCTGCTGGAGACATTCCCCAAGGCAACACCGCTACCGATCTGGGAAGCGCTGGCATTGGTGGAGAACTCCGAGAGCTTCTGGCTGAACACATCGATACCATGGGCGCGACCCGCACGGAACCCGACGGTGTTCACGTTGGCGATGTTGTTACCGATGACATCCAGCTTTTCTTGCTGGAAACGCAGGCCACTAATGCCGGTATTGAGGGATCTGAGCATAGGTTTATCTTAGGTTTTGAGCGTTTATCGAGCGATTGAGCCAAGGATTTGGCCTAGTTTCTTCGGAAGGAGTTTGAGTTCAGTAGCGCTGAGCGGGAGGGAGGGAGACGAGTCGGCCTTGGGGAGCGCATCGGTTGCTGCAGGCTTGAGATCTGGCACTGCCGGTGCCCGGACAATGTTCACCCGCGACAGGTCGTACGGCACATCGCCGACGACAAGCTGTGGATTGCCTCCATTGAATCGAACCTCGGTCACCAGCCCCTCGACGGTTTGCCGGGTGGCTGGATCTTGCAGGGACACCCATTGCCCCAGGAATTGATTGGCTTGGGACCCCTTGAACTGAGAGCGCAGGCCGGCGATGTCGGTCTGCATCAACCGGGTTTGGTCCAGCGTATTGAACTGGGCCATCTGGGCGATGAAATCGGTGTCCTTTTGGGGATTGAGCGGATCCTGGTAGGAGAACTGGGCGGCGATCAGCTTGAAGAAATCATCCTGACCCAGAGTGCGGTTGGGCTTGCGACCGATCATCTGCGCCCCGGAGGGATCAGTCATGGAAGCCGGCCCGGCGAGACCCGGTGCCTCGTAGGAGTTCGCGAGGGTTCGGTTGGATGTGTCGAGATTCATGGATTCAGGCCCAGGATTCCAAAAGATGGCGGTGATCAGGCTTGGAGGGCACAGATGAGCCCGAATGAGCCGTATGCGATCGAGTCTTCTGCCCCACCTCGCCACCCAAACCAGGGGCTGGGTCTTGGGGAGGCTGCTGGCTGCGCCCGCGTCCTCCGGAATGAGCCGATCGCTCATCCGCCGGATCCGAGGACGCTTTGGAGAAGTTCAGGTTGGTCTCTCGCTCCAGAGGGAGCAAATGGATGCCTTGTGCGCGGAGCTGTTGCTGCAATTCGGGCCATCCCTCGGCGATGGCCTGAGCATCTCCCCGCTCCAGTGTGGCGCGAATCTCGACCCGCCCCTCGCGACGCCGGAGATCGACGCGCAGCTCGGAACCTGCATCGGGCCGAAGGACGGCCGTCATCGACGCGGTACGCAAGCGCTGCAGGAGTACCACCTCACCGGAAAGTTGGTCCGACAGGCGGGCGACAGACCGTGCTTGGGGAAGTGCGACCGCCTCCGGAAGCTCCGGCAATCGATTCGACTCTCGAATCAAGGGATCCAGTAACGGCATTCCCATCGAAGACTCAGTAACCCTCGCAACGGACACGGCCCCGGTGGATTCGGCTTCCAAAGGCCCGGCACCGCGCCGCTGGGGCGCAGTCTCGGGAGCAGACATTTGGAATCGATCGGAAGCCATCGCTGTGTGAGCACTCGCATGAGTCATGCCAGACCGATTTCGAGGCAGTTCTGCCTCTGGGTCACCACCCTTCCCCGATGGGGTTCCTTGGCCCTGAAAAACCGGTTTTTCAGGGTTTTCTGGGGTTTTATCGGGATAGAATTGGTAAGAAGAACCCTCGTCCGACAACACCTTGCCGGTCAGTCCTCCAGAGCCACCGTAGGCAATGTCTGCCGGCCTCGAGGGGGACAAGTTCGTCGATTGCGGGGAACTTTTCGTCCTCTCCGTCGTTTTCGAATCCGCCGCAACCTCTGGGACAAACTTCTCCTTAGCCCCTTCGGGAAGGACTGAGAGGGCGGTTTCAAGTGATTGTCCACCGCTGCCCGAGGCGGGGTCGGCGATCACGAATGGGACAGCCCATTCCCCAAAATTTGCCACCTTCGACGGTGCGGTTTCCGGGGTGGGACGCACCGCTTCCGGGCCGGGCTGCGCCGAAGTTGCGGGCATCGACCGAAAAACGGGGTCTGGGACTCGACGTGGATCCGCCCACGAATCTGCTGAAGGCTGTCTTCCCCTCGTGAAGCCGGACGGCAGCCATTCCCGTGCGGCGGCCTCCGGCCCTGAAACCGGAGACAGCGCCACCGCGGGCCTCTGGCCCGAGGCTGGTTGGAGGTTTACTTGTGGAACCTCACCAGCCCATCGCCCTACATCCGTGCGATCAGGCTGCGACGGGAAGCCCTTATCGACGGCCGATTCAGACACCGGGGCCTCGGTCTCTGGCGTGAACCCAGAACTGGAGAGCGACAACCAACGTCCCGCAGCCGCAGAACCCCAGCGGGCAGACTCCTCTTCGAGGGGCTCACCCGCAACAGAGATGAATTCGACACGCGGCACCGAAGGCGACTCTCCGGAGAGCGCCATCGATGCATCAACCGCAGACGACGGTTGCCCGGTCGATGCATCGATACCAACGGATCGTGGGATCGGTGATACCTTTGCTTTCCACTCGCCCCGCGAGCCGCGCAACGCTGGGTCCGTGGATCCGATCGGATCGGGCCGCGGAGTATCTTGACCAACGCGTTGCCACCCGACCTCCCTTCCCTGCCCTTGAAGTCGTGCGGTACCTGCAAGTGTTTCCCGGGTCGTCGCGTCCACGGCGACGGGCGTTGTCAACGCAGCAGGCGTTTCCAGCCCAGTGCGAACCATCTCGGCAGGCTGCCGCAAGAAAGCAGAGGGAGCTGAGGATTTTCCGCCCGACGAACCTCCCTGCGGGATTGGGCGTGCGATACCTCCAAGTGTTTCCCGGGTCGTCGCGTCCACGGCGACGGGTGATGTCAACGCAGCAGGCGTTTCCAGCCCGGTACGAACCATCTCGGCAGGCTGCCGCAAGAAATCATGCGGGGCTGAGGAATTTCCGCCCGACGAGCCTTCCTGCGGGATTGGGCGTGCGATACCTCCAAGTGTTTCCCGGGTCGTCGCGTCCACGGCGACGGGCGATGTCAACGCAGCAGGCGTTTCCAGCCCGGTACGAACCAACTCGGCAGGCTGCCGCAAGAAAGCAGGTGGGGCTGAGGAATTTCCGCCCGACGAGCCTCCCTGCGGGATTGGGGTTGGGGAAATCCCAAACCCGGTTTGAGGAGACGGCATCCGTCCGGAAGGAACGGGCGTGCTTGAGGGTTCCGAGCCGTCTGAAAAACCCGAATCCGGCAAAGACTCTGGCACCGGAGTCACCAACTGGGGCACCCAAGGGAGTGGCGCCCCAGGAATTGAGGACCAATTGGGAATTCCGCCATTCTCGGAGATCCTCAGGCTGGACTCACCGGAAGCGACTTCCTCGGTGAACTCCTCTTGCGGTTGTTGATTCGTCCAAAGAGACGATTCGGAATCGTCAGCAACCTTCCGGGATTCTCGGTCGACCCATCGCAAACCCCAACGGTGCGTGTGGGACGGGGCAGGCGCCGGGCGCAAGTCAGAGCCCACAGGTGCTTCCCAAGCCTTAAATCCCTGGACCGGTAGTTCGGTTTTATCGATCACCGGAGCGGGGTGAACATCCCCGTTGAACACCTTCCGGGGATCGTCCGGCGTCAGGGCAGAAAGGGTTATCGACGTTGCTTCGCCGACGGATGAGGACTGCTGGACAGCTCCATCGTTGTGCATCTGTGCCAGCGCTCCCGTCACCATTGAGGCAAACAAAGACGCACCGTCCGGCGATTCTGGAACACCCAGTGCTCCGCCCCCTCCCACCGCAGCAATGGTTGGAAGGATTAACGCCTCTGCCCCCAGCGGACTGAAGGTAGTCATGACTTCTTTCCGGTGGACACCAGTCGCAGTTTGTCCGACAGGGCTGCTGCCAACTTGGCCCCTTGGGCATTGGTTTTGGCCAAAGCATCGAGGATGGCCGCATTCTGATCGTCCTTCATCTGGCTCATGACCTTGACGACGAGCTTTTCGTCCAACTCGGCAAAGACCTTGGCAGCACTTGAAGGATCCATCCCAGCATAAGTCTTGGCCAAGCGTTTCACGTTGATGATTTCATCGTCCTGAATCCGGATGACTTGCTTATCAATATCGTCGCGCAAACGGGCCACCGACTGGGTCACGGATGCCAGTTCAGCCCGTTCGGCCGCAAGGCGTTGCCCCAACTCGTCCAAATCCTTCTGACGAATCCGGAACAAATTGCTCGTCTCCTTGAGGTATGTGATGAGGAACTCGATATCGCCGTTGTAGTAGTTCCAGGATTGGGTTGTCCCGTTCAGCTCATCGGCTGTCTTGCCGGCGAGAGGCGCGCCAGAAACACCGTCTTTTTCCACGACTTTGGCCGCCTTGGCCGGTGGGGGCGCAGGCGGCTTGTATCCCTTGACAATCAAGGCCGCAGTCACCGCCAGATACAGCAGCCCGCCTATCAGCGATCCGATGAGGGGAATAGCGATGGATTTCACAAGTTTTGAGAGGTTCCAAGGGCGGTGAAGTCGACCGGCCGACGCCGCAACGCCATTTCATCGAGGTTTTTCTGATCTTCCCTCAACTGTTCTCGCTGGTGATCGACCAACTCCTTGGCACAGAATTTTTCGACCACTTCACGGTCACGACGGCTTTGCAGCACCGCCTGGAGTGACGCTGCAGCCGCAGAAGTAGCCTCGACCACCTGCTGATGGCTCTCGTGGCAGCGTTGTTCCAACAACAGTCGGTATCCGTCTTGTTGTGCGAGCCGCGAAGCCGGACATCCGCGCATCAAATCAGCCTGAACCTCCTGCTGATGGCGCAGCAGGGCTCCGAGGCACTCCTGAAACCGCGCCTCAGCCGCCTGACGGTTGCGAAGAGCACGGGCGTGGACCTGCAGAGCCTCCTCTTCGCGACGTTGTCGCAGTTCTCGGAGGGCGGTAACGCGGGATCGGAATCGTTTCATCGTGACCGAAGCGAAAGTTTTGAAATCGAGGCGTTCACGAAGACCTGCCTCCGTTCACAGCCGAGTGGAGACCCGACCACGCTTGGGCGGGCGTCACACCTTGGTCCACTCCTTGCCGCAGGAAGGTCTCCAGGGGTTCTTTCAGGCGAATGGCGGCATCAATGGCTGGATTGGAGCCAGCTGCGTAAGCACCCAGGCTGATCAGGTCTGCATTTCGCTTGTAGTTGGAGAGATGCTCGCGGGCCAGCCCTGCCAGACGCAACTGCTCCTCGGAGCACAAATCCCGGGTGAGACGACTAATGCTCTGAAGCACGTCGATGGCCGGATAGTGGTTCTGTTGGGCCAGCATCCGGTCGAGCACGATGTGCCCATCGAGAATACCTCGAACCGTGTCTGCCACCGGCTCATTCATGTCGTCTCCCTCGACCAAAACCGTGAAGAACGCGGTGATGGCCCCGTTCTGTCCGGAACCGGCCCGTTCGAGCAACTGGGGCAGGAGAGCAAACACGCTGGGTGTGTAACCTCGGGTGGCCGGAGGCTCACCCACGGCGAGTCCGATCTCCCGCTGCGCCATGGCAAAACGGGTCACCGAATCCATCATCAAGAGGACCGATTTGCCCTGGTCTCGGAAATACTCGGCGATGGCCATGGCCGAGTAGGCCCCTTTGAGTCGGGTCAAGGCTGGCTCATTGGATGTAGCCACTACGATCACCGACTTGGCGCGCCCCTCTTCCGAGAGATCCTTCTCGAGGAATTCGCGAACCTCGCGACCACGCTCACCGATCAGTGCGATGACGTTGACGTCAGCCTCAGCCTGGGCGGCCATCATTCCCAGGAGCGTGGATTTTCCGACGCCCGATCCGGCGAAGATTCCCAGACGCTGCCCACGGCCGACGGGGATGAGCGTGTCGAGCGCCTTGATCCCGGTGCCGAACACCTCGCGAATCCGACGCCGCTGCAAGGGATGAGGTGGCGGAGCCATGCAGGGGGCCCGAAACACCGGCTTCACGGGTGGGAGCGAATCGATGGGCTCCCCCAATCCATTGAGCACGCGACCCAGCAAATCGGGCCCCACGGGAACCTCCAACGGGTGGCACAGGGCAACCACCTC
>Ga0315904_10013860_pt1 | contig 10073 bp, 9 predicted proteins | sample LakEriMetagenome_6_FD_203529 | JGI IMG/M metagenome (GOLD analysis project Ga0315904, IMG submission 203529) | Freshwater fungal communities from buoy surface, Lake Erie, Ohio, United States - Buoy 12 MA120 | ecosystem: Environmental > Aquatic > Freshwater > Lake | place: USA: Lake Erie, Ohio...
GGGCAGGTCTCGGTCGCGGCGTGCGACTGGTATCCCGATGGGAACACTGCCCCGCCCAGCAGGCGAGCAAAGCCATCGGTGAAGTGCTCACGGTACTGGGCGAAGAGATCGGACGAGAGCTGATCGATAGACACGGCCAGCACCAGCTGCGGGCCCGGCCGATCCACTTGCGCGGGGGCCGTCGCAGCGGCGGCAGGCGCGGCCTCCTGCGCTTGAGCCGGAGCAACAATCGCAAGCCCCAGAGCGGCGGTGGCAAGCAGGCTGGCGAAGGTGCGACGCATGGGTGAATCCTTGCTTTGGGCGCTGAAATCGGCAAGGCCCTGATGGCGCTGCGAGGGCGCGAGTGCAAGGCCTGCCAAAGGCCAAGGAGCAAGTAATCGATGCTGCGTTTCGCCAAGTGGCTTGCCGGGTTGTTCCAGCTCGCCGCACTGATGCTGGCTGCGCTGCTGGCTGCACCACTGGCGGCCCGCGAAACCAACATTTCCGCCACCCTGCTGGCCGAAGGCAGCGCCATGCCGGGCGGCACGGTGACCCTGGCCATCGACATGAAGCCCGCGCCCGGCTGGCACGGCTATTGGCTCAATCCCGGCGATGCCGGCCAGGGCATGACGCTGGACTGGACCTTGCCGCCCGGCCGCAAGGTCGGTGCGCTGCAATATCCGGTGCCCGCCACGCTGACCATCGCGGGGCTGATGAACCACGTATACAAGACCGAATATGCCGTGCTGACCAGCTTCACCGTTCCGGCCACCGCCCGACCGGGTGACGTGCTGGAGCTGACGGCGCGCGGGCGCTGGCTGGCCTGCACCGACGAGATCTGCGTGCCCGAGGAAGGCGAACTGGCCACCAAGGTAACGGTGGGCCAGCCGGGCGCAGCCGATGCCCGGTTTGACCGCTGGCGCGCGGCCCTGCCCGCGCCGCTTGGCAGCCCGGCCCGGTTTGCCTTTTCAGGCGGAAAGCTGCGGGTGGCGATCCCGCTACCGGCCGCGCTCAAGGTCGCCAGCCCGCACCTGTTCCTTTCGACCGAGCGGGTCGTGGACTACGCCGCGCCCCAGGCCTTCTTCCGCCAGGGCGATCTGCTGGTGGCCGAACTGCCCGTGGCAAAGTTCGCGCCGGAACAGCCCGATGCAATCGAGGCCGTGCTGCGGCTGAACCCGAATGGCGACGGCGTGATCATTGCCGCCGCGCCCGGTGCGGTGCCGACCGGCGGCGAGCCGCTGCAAGTGGCGGGCGAGGCCCCGGCCACCCCGGCGCTGGGCTGGCTGCTGCTGGCGGCCCTGGCGGGCGGATTGCTGCTCAATGTGATGCCCTGCGTTTTCCCGATCCTCAGCCTCAAGGCGCTGAGCCTGGCCCGCGCGGGCGAGAGCCAGGCCCAGGCGCGGGCCGAGGGATTGGCCTATACCGCCGGGGTCGTGGTCGCCTGTCTCGCGCTGGGCGGGCTGCTGCTGGGCCTGCGCGCTGCGGGCCAGGAGGTGGGCTGGGCCTTCCAGTTGCAGGAACCACTGGTGGTGGCCGCGCTGCTGCTGCTAGCCGTGGCGATCACCGCCAACCTGCTGGGGCTCTACGAATTCATGGTGCCTGGCTTTGCCAGCGAGGGTTCGCCGCAGGGCGCCTTCGCCACCGGACTGCTGGCTGCCTTTGCCGCCACGCCCTGCACCGGGCCGTTCATGGCTGCCGCGATGGGCGCGGCGCTGCTGCTGCCGGTCGGCCCCGCCCTGCTGCTGTTCGGCGCGCTGGGGCTGGGGATTGCCCTGCCCTTCCTGGCGATTGCCTGGGTCCCCGCCCTGCGCCGCCGCCTGCCCAAACCCGGGCCGTGGATGGGCCGGTTCCGCCGCTGGATGGCCCTGCCGATGGGGCTGACCGCGCTGGCCCTCGCCTGGTTGGCCAGCCGGATCGGCGGCAATGGCTTTGCCTTCGCCCTGACGCTGCTGGCCGTGATCGTGGTTGCCGCGCTGGTCCTGCTGGGCCGCCGCCAGCGCCATGGGCTGGCCGCCGGGGCGCTGTGGTGGGGCGCGCTGGCTGCTGTGCTGGGCCTGTCCGCGCTGGGCCTGCCGGGCATGGTCCGCGCGCCGGAAGCCAGCGCCGAAGCCAGCCTACTCGATGCCCAGCCGTTCAGCGAACAGGCGCTGGCGCGGGTGCGGGCCAGCGGCAAGCCGGTCTTCGTCTACATGACCGCGGACTGGTGCCTGTCCTGCAAGGTCAACGAGCGGGTCGCGATCGAGCGCGAGCCGACCCGCGATGCCTTTGCCAAGGCCGGGGTGATCGTGCTGCGCGGGGACTGGACCCGCCGCGATCCGGAAATCACCCGCTTCCTGACCGCCCAGGGCGCGGCCGGTATCCCGCTTTACCTGTGGTATCCTGCTGGCGGCGGCGCACCACAGCAATTGCCGCAGGTGCTGGGGCCGGACAGCCTGGTGAAATTGGCGGATAATTGACCGCGATCAATGCACATTAGCGAAAGGTGATTCACAAGGGAGATCAGTCGGACACCGCAGGGTTTCCGGCGCAGGTTCTCCCCACCTGGAGCGGCTGTGCAACTGCATCAGCCGCTCATTTTTTGGCGCTGGCGCGGGGCGTTAGCCGCGGCGGCGAAGCCAGACCACTTGCGCTGCATAGCCAACCACGAACAGCGCGAGGAACAGGAGGTAGAACCCGCGCAGCAACGGGTCGTCGAACCGGTCAACCACCGGATCGCCCACCGGCAGCCGGCGCAGGCCATCGGTAATCGCCGGGATCATGTGGAACAGCAGCGTGCCCGAAAAGCACAACGCCTGAAGGTAAGCTGCAAACTTCGCCAGCAGCGGGATCCGCATGACGATGAAGCCGCCCGCCAGCGCCAGCAGCGTCAGCACGGCCAGGGCATGCGCCGGGCCAAAACCGGTGCCCTGGTTGTAGATCATCAGCGCGGTTGCCGCCGCGATGAAGGTGCAGGCCAGATAGATTCGCCCCGAGCGCTGCCCCGGCGTGATCACCTTGTACTTCGCCAGGGCAACGACCCCGGCCAGGATGGCGATGATCGCGATGATCGTGTGAAACCAACCCAACAGTGTGATCGGCGGCATGGCGAAGTCCCCTCCTTGGCTGGCAACGCGGCAGGCGCGTTGTCCAGGATTCGCCATATCTATGCGTTATTTAGGCCTGTCGCGCAAACGGACGGCCGGGCGGCCCTTCAGACTGCCGAGCTGAAGCGGCGGACGGAATCCTGGCGATAGGGATCGAACAGCGCGGCGATGCTGCGGGCATAGGGCAGCGCGCCGGGTTCCAGCCGCAGCTTGCCGTCGACCACGCTGGCCAGCCCGCGTTCGACAAAGGGCACCAGCCGTCCGGCCACTTCCCCGGCCAGATCGGCGTCGATCCGGGCCTCGCCCCGGCAAAGCAGTCCCTCGATCACGGCGGCGCGGCGCTGGTCATCGGCGCTGCGACGGATGCCGTGAGCGGCGGGTAGCCGATCCTGCGAGAGCAGCATGCGATAGCGCCCGGCGTTCTTCTCGTTCTGCCACAGGATATCCGGCAGGCAGGTAATCGCCGAGGCGCCAAGGCCGACCAGCGAGGCTGCCTGATCATCGGTAAAGCCCTGGAAATTGCGCCGCAGGGTGCCGCCTTGGGCGGCGCGGGCCAGCGGATCGCCGGGCCTGGCAAAATGATCGAAGCCCACCGGCACATAGCCCTCCGCCAGCAGCAGGGCATGGCCGAAGGCCGCCATGGCAAAGCGCGCCGCCTGATCGGGCAGGGCGCTGTCATCGATCCGGCGCTGGCGCGGGATCAGATGCGGCACGTGGGCATAGCCGAACAGGGCGATCCGGTCCGCCCCCAGTTCCACCGTGCGGCGCAGGGTGGCTTCCAGATCGTCGAGGCTCTGGCCCGGCAGGCCGTACATCAGGTCGAAATTGAGCGAGGTGACCCCCGCATTGCGCAGCATATCGGTACCGCGCGCGATCAGCACATCGTCCTGCACCCGGCCAATCGCGGCCTGGAGGTGCGGGGCGAAGGTCTGCACGCCCATCGAGGCATGGCTGACGCCAACCCAACCGAGCACATCGGCCCAGTCGCGCGTCAGGGTGCGCGGGTCGATCTCGATCGACCAGACCGGCTCCTCCAGCGCGACGTGCAGCGTCAGCGCATCGACCAGCCGGACGAAATCGGTCGGCGCAATGGCATTGGGGCTACCCCCGCCAAACGATACGCGGCGGACGGAAACGCGGCCATCCAGCCGCACCCCGGTCAGCGCGATATCGCGGTGCAGCGCATCAAGATAGCTGGCCAGGCGCTGGCGGCGGTTGGCAGCCCCCGTGTTGCAGCCGCAATACCAGCAGATCTGTTCGCAGAACGGCACGTGGACATAGAGCGAGACATCGCCCGCAACCCTGCGCAGGGCGGCGTCGGCATCGGCCGCTCCCACCCCGTCCCCAAATTCGGCGGCAGTCGGAAAGCTGGTGTAGCGCGGCACCGGAACAGAGAGCAGATCGGGATAGTACGGCCACATGCCGCGGTTATGCGGCGGTGGCACCGGCGGCGTCATTGCGCTGGCTCAAGAAACGGCAAGACAGCGCGTTTGCGCGAGGTTCCGCCGTGGCAACCCTTGGCGCATTCGCGGCTGTCGCCGCCCTGGCCGGAGCCTTCGCCGCCCGTGGGAATCGCCACCAGCCGGGTCTGCCCATCGCCCGTGCAGATCGGCACCAGCAGGCGCTCGCCAGCGAAGGCAGGGGCGGCGTGGAGCGCGGCAGGCATGATTGCCAGCAGGGCAAAAAGGCGGATGGCGCGGCTCATGCCGGGCGGTCATCCTCCTCGTCGATCAGGATCCGCGCGGCGGCCCCGTCAAGATCCTCGAACTGGCCGCGCTTCAGCGCCCAGAAGAAGGTGACGAGGCCCAGGAGGCCCAGCCCCAGCGCCACCGGGATCAGGACGACGAGCCCGTTCACCGCGCCGCTCCATAAAGCCGCAACGAATTGGCGATGACGATCAGCGAGCTGGTCGACATGGCAATGGCGGCGATCAGCGGCGTGACATAACCGGCCATGGCCAGCGGCACGGCCAAGGCATTGTAGCCAATGGCGAGGACGAAGTTCTGCTTCACCACCGCCATGGTCCGGCGGGCGGCGCGCACCCCGCGCGGCAGGGCCAGCAGCGAATCGCCCAGGAACACGAGGTCCGCCGCCTGCCGCCCGGCATCGCTGGCCGATCCCGGCGCGATCGAGGCATTGGCCGCAGCCAGCGCCGGCCCATCGTTCAGCCCGTCCCCGGCCATTAGCACCTTGTGCCCCGCGGCCTGCAGGCGGGCGATAGCGGCCTGCTTGTCGACCGGGCTGGCCCCGGCTTGGGCGGTGAGGCCCGTGGCGCGCGACACCTCGGCCACGGCCCCGGCATTGTCGCCCGACAGGATCGTCGCCTCGATCCCCAGCGCCTTGAGTTCGGCCAAGGCCTGTTCGGCATCGGGCCGCAGCCGGTCGGCAAAGGCAATAAGCCGGACCGGACGGTCGCCGATCACCAGCGCCGTCGCAATGCCGCTGGCGCTGTCCGGGCGGCGCAGGGCTACGGCCTGCCCTTGCCAGGTGGCCAGCACGCCGCGTCCGGGCTCCTCGGTCACATCGGTGAGCACGGCAGCCTCGTATCCGGCGGCGCCCAGCGCTTCAGCGAGCGCCCGCGACAGGGGATGGCGGCTGTGCGAGGCCAGCGCGAGGGCCACGGCGGCCTCCTCGGCTCCCAGCGCGGCCAGGCTCGCCGGATCGGGCAAGGGGCGACCCAGGGTCAGGGTGCCGGTCTTGTCGAGCAGGGCGCGGTCGATGCTGGCGAGCCGTTCCAGCGCCGCGCCATCCTTGACCATGATCCCGGCGCGCATCAGCGCCCCGCTGGCCACCACTTGCGCCACCGGCACGGCCAGGCCCAACGCGCAGGGGCAGGTGATGATCAGCACGGCAATCGCGATCACCAGCGACTGGTGCAGGCCCAATCCGGCAATCAGCCAGCCAGCCAGCGTCACGGCTGCGAGGGTATGGACCGCCGGGGCATAGAGCCGCGAGGCCCGGTCCGCGATCCGCACATAGCGGCTGCGCACTTGCCCAGCGGACTCCATCAGCCGGGCGATCTCGGCCAGCGAGGTATCGGCCCCGGCGGCGGTCACGGTCACGTCCACCGGCGCATCGAGGTTGAGCGTCCCGGCGTGAACCGGATCGCCCGGTCGCATCATCACGGGGGCGCTTTCGCCGGTCAGCAGCGACTGGTCGAACTTGCTCTGCCCGGTGGCGATGGTGCCATCGGCAGCCAGCCGTTCCCCGGCAGCAACCCGCATCACCATGCCCGGCACCAGATCGCGCGCCGCCACCCATTCGATGGCGCCCGTCCGGCCCACAACCATCGCCCCCGGCGCAGCCTGGCGCAGCAGGGCATCGACCCCGGCCCGCGCCCGATCCCGCATCATGGCATCAAGCACGCGGCCCGCGAGCAGGAACAGCAGCAGCATCAACGTGCCATCGAACCAGGCATGCTGGCCGCCCATTGCCGTCTCGTACAGGCTCAGGCCCGTGGCGGTGACGACCCCGATTGAAATCGGCACGTCCATATTGGTGCGCCAGTGGCGCAGCGCCGCCCAGGCCGAAGTGAAGAACGGCATGCCCGCATAGACAATCGCGGGAACCCCGATCATGGCCGACAGCCAGTGGAACAGGTGCTTGGTCGATCCATCAGCGCCCGACCAGATGCTGACCGACAGCAGCATGACATTCATGCAGGCAAAGCCCGCGACGGCCAGCGGGGCCAGCAGCGGCTTGACCGCCGAAGGCGGCGGCGCGAGCTCTTCCCCGCGCGGCTGGCTGGCGAACCCGGCCTCGGCCAGGGCGGCGACCAGCGCCGGTTCGCGCACGGCGGGATCGTGCTCGACCCGCACCTGCCGCGCGGTCAGGTTGACCCGCGCGGCATGGACGCCGGGCAATCCGCCAAAGGCCCGTTCCACCTTGGCCATGCAACCGGCGCAGTGCATCCCCGGCACGACCAGCACGGTCGAATCCAGCGGAGCGGCGCTGGCCCGCAGGGCTTCGGTCAGGGGCGCAGGGGCGTTCACCGGATTTCCTGCTCGTCGCGATAGACCTTGTCGCCTTGCCGCACTTCAAAGCGGACCATCCAGCGCCCGGCGGGCAGCGGGGCAGCCGAAATGAAGCTGCCATCGGCAGCGGGGGCCAGGTTCAGTTCCTGCTCGGGGGCGCGGCCCAGCGGGTGACGGGCGCGGGCGATCACGCCCAACCCCTCGCCCGAAGCCCCGGCCACCTGCACCGCCACCCGGCCATCGGCCAGGCGGCTGACCACTGGGGTCCAACCCAGCTTCTTCTGCTCGCGCGCTGCGGCCAGCCAGCCGTTGTACTTCTGGCTGGCGACATAGGAGTTCTTCACCACCACCCCGCCGAAGGTCGAGCTGGCGAAACTGGCCATGGTGAAGTTCACCGCCATGATCACGCCGAAGAACACCACGAAGATCGCGGCCACTTTGCGGCCGGTCAGTTCGCCGGGTTCTGAAGTCTTGCTGGTCATTGGCCATCCTCCGGCGCGTCAAAGCGCGTTTCACCGCGATCGCCGCCGCCGTCGCGATCCTGCGCGGCGAGAGCGAACACGAAATCCTGCTGGGCGGTCCCTTCCGGCGCGACGACATAGACCCGGACCGGCTTGGTCTGATCGGCCGGAACGGTGAAATCGAGCCGCCGCGCGGCGCGGTCCTGGCCCATCTCGTCAGTCCACATTCTGGCCCCCGGCAGCCCTTCCAGCGTGACCGACATTGGCCGCGGGCGGGCTTCCATGTTGCGCAGCTTGATCGTGTAATCGTTGCGCACGTCGCCATTGGACAGCAGCAGGAAGGGCGGGTTGCGATCCTTCGCCACGGTCAGGTCGATCCGCTCGCGCGTGCCGAGCGCGAACAGCAGCGCCACGCCGATGGCGGCCCAGACGCCGAAATAGGCGAAGGTGCGCGGGCGCAGCACGGTCTTCAGGATCGAGCGGCGCTCACCCCCGGCCCGCTCGTGCTCGCAGTCTTCCAGCGTGGCATAGTCGATCAGCCCGCGCGGGCGGCCGATCTGGCCCATCACCGTATCGCAGGCATCGATGCACAGGCCGCAGGTGATGCAGGCAATGTCCGGCCCGTTGCGGATGTCATAACCGGTCGGGCAGACGGCCACGCACTGGTTGCAATCGATGCAGTCGCCGATCCCACCAGGGTTCTTTTCGCGGGCCTTGACCGAGCCGCGCGGTTCGCCGCGCCAGTCCTTGTAAGTGACGATCAGGCTGCTTTCATCGAGCATCGCCGTCTGGATGCGCGGCCAGGGGCACATGTAGATGCAGACCTGTTCGCGCATGAAGCCGCCGAAAATGAAGGTCGTGGCGGTCAGCACTGCGACCGTCGCATAGGCCACCGGCGCGGCCTGCCCGGTCCAGAAATCGACCGTCAGCGTGGGCGCATCGGCAAAGTACATGATCCACGCACCGCCGGTCCAGAAACTGATCGCGAGATAGATCGACCACTTCAGGCCGCGCTTGAAGACCTTGGTCGCGCCCCACGGCGCGGCTTCAAGCCGCAATTGCGCGTTGCGATCGCCATCAATCAGGCGGTCAACATGCTGGAACAGGTCGGTCCAGATCGTCTGCGGGCAGGAATAGCCGCACCAGGCGCGGCCAAAGGCGCTGGTGATCAGGAACAGCCCGATCCCGGCCATGATCAGCAATCCGGCCACGAAATAGAACTCGTGCGGCCAGATCTCGATCGAGAACATGTAGAAGCGGCGGTTGGCCAGATCGACCAGCACCGCCTGGTCCGGGGCGTGCGGGCCCCGGTCCCAGCGCAGCCACGGCGTGGCGTAGTAGATCGTCAGGGTAACAACCAGCATCAGCCACTTGAAGCGGCGGAAGGGGCCGTCCATCACCTTGGGAAAGACGGCCTCTCGCGGAACGTAATGGGGGGCAGAGCCCGCCGGTTCAGTCTTGGCCATTACCCGCCCCTGCGGCCGGAGCCGCCGCCGCTGCAGCAGCAGCGGCAACCGGAGCGGGGGCGAAATCCTCGCCGCCGCCGAGCGAGTGGACATAGGCCGCCAGCATCTTGATCGTCACCGGATCAAGCTTGTCGTTCCAGGCCGGCATCACCCCGGCACGGGCCTTGTAGATGCTGGCTTCCACCTGTTCGCGCTTGCCGCCGTAAAGCCAGATCGCGTCCGACAGGTTCGGCGCGCCGAACTGGCGCAGGCCCTTGCCGTCCGGGGCGTGGCAGGTGGCGCAATTGTTGGCGAACAGTTCCGCGCCGCGCGCATTGGCCGGACCCTTGCCGCTGAGCGACAGGACGTGATCGGTGACTGCGGCGATATCGGCTGCGGGGAGGATCCCGTCCTTGCCGAAGCTCGGCATCAGGCTCTGGTGCGTGGCATCGTTGCCGGGGTGGCGGATGCCGTTGATCAGGGTGTATTCGATTTCCTGCAGGTTGCCGCCCCACAGCCAGTCATCATCGCGCAGGTTGGGATAGCCGGTGCTGCCCGCCGCCCCGCTGCCGTGGCACTGCACGCAGTTGACGCGGAAGGCCGCGCGGCCACCCTCGATCGCGGCGCGCATCAGTTCGGGCTTGCCGGGCAGTTCGGTGATTGGCGTCGTTGCCAGGGCGGCGAGCGTCGCTGCGCGACGCGCCTCCTCGGCCTTCAGTTCGCCCGCCAGCTGGCCGCGGCTGGACCAGCCCCACAGGCCTTCGGTGGCCCGGTTGACCATCGGCCAGGCCGGGTAGACGATCACATAGCCGATCGAGAACACGATCGTCGCGTAGAGCGTCCACAGCCACCAGCGCGGCAGGGGGTTGTTGAGTTCCTCGATCCCGTCCCAGCTGTGGCCGACGGTTTCAATCCCGGTTGCTTCATCGATGCGCTTATTCGCCATCGCCGTCATCCTTGAAGATCATGGTCTTGGCCGCCTGGTTGGCGGAGCGGGCGCCTGGCCGGAATGGCCAGAGCACGAGGACGAGGAAAGTCACCGTAAGCATGACCAGTCCCCAGCTGTCGGCAAAGTGCCGCAGCGTCTCGTAAGTGGAGTGGGGTTCGCTCACCGGCCTTTCTCCTTGGCCA
>Ga0315904_10013862_pt1 | contig 10072 bp, 3 predicted proteins | sample LakEriMetagenome_6_FD_203529 | JGI IMG/M metagenome (GOLD analysis project Ga0315904, IMG submission 203529) | Freshwater fungal communities from buoy surface, Lake Erie, Ohio, United States - Buoy 12 MA120 | ecosystem: Environmental > Aquatic > Freshwater > Lake | place: USA: Lake Erie, Ohio...
CGGTCGTACGCGATGCCGACCGCCTCGCGCTGCATCAGATAGCAGATCGCACTAGACAACTGGTCGCCCAGGCGCGTTCCGGCCAACTCAGCCAGAATCAACTCTCGGGCGGCACGTTCACGATCTCAAATCTTGGAATGTATGGCATCGATACCTTCACGCCGGTCCTCAACCTACCACAAGCTGCGATTCTCGGAGTCGGCCGCATCGTCGATGAACCTGTCGTCCGCAACAGCCAACTTGCCATCGGCAAGACGATGAGCCTTAGCTTGACCTTCGACCATCGTGTCATCGACGGCGCCCCTGCTGCGCGCTGGTTGAAACGCATCTGCGAACGTCTTGAGTCGCCCATCGAGTGATGACCCCAACGAGTAGTGACCCCAACGAGTAGTGACGCGGTGATGGACTGGCCGTTACGTCCTAGCGGTCGGAAAACCCTAGGGAAGTGGCGGAAGCCTCTCTCGCACTGCTGTCCACCGCTTGGCAGCGGATGGCTACGATTCCGCAGCAGACAATGCAAGTTCCCAAAACGTAGCCACCTGTCGCCAGACGGTGGAAGCCTCTCTCGCGCCGCTGTCCACCGCTTGGCAGCGGATGGCTACGATTCCGCAGCAGACAACGCAAGTTCCCAGAACGTAGCCACCAGTCGCCAGACGGTGGGGCGGCGGTGAGTTCTTGGACAAGTTGGGTTAGGTTCAATTCGATTCTCCGGCTTGACGGGCTTGGTCGAGGCATTGGTCCACGTCAGATTGCAGTTGGTCTGCCGGCACCTTGCGGTTGCTGAGCCACTGCGCCAGCGGTGCAAAGGCGGGGTTGGCGAGCAGTTCCTCAACGCGCGGCACGGCAAGCACAGAGCCGGCGGTGCGAGCTTCGCGAAAGCCGATGGCGTAGTTGTGCAGTGTGGTCTTGAGCGACTCTTTCAACCCCGCGACCAAGTTGTAAATCAGGGCAGCAAGTTGGTGGAAGGAGGATTCCGCAAGGGCCGACGGAGTGCCACTGCGTTCGAGGTAGATGGCGAGGTTGCTGTGCGAGACAGCGCGATGGTCCGGATTAGGCAACTGCTCCCGTATGGCAAGGGAGCGGCGCACCTGGATGATGGCCTGGTGAATGTCGCCTTGCCTATTTAAAACGTCAGCGAGGGAGCTAAGCACCATAGCACTCCCTGCGGGATCGCTCTCAAAGAGCGTCAGGCAGGCTTCCAGTTCGGCCTTGGCCTCATCCATGCGGCCCGGCATCTGCACCAGTACAATGGCGCGGTTGACACGTGTCCTGGCAATTTCCTCCACCGGACGTCCGAGCGCACGTTTCGCCTCCAGGGTGTCATCCATGCAACGCAGGCAGGCAGGCCAATCTTCCAGCGCATTGTGGCCTTCTCGTGCGACGTCGAGTGCGCTGATGAGTGCACGGGCGAGGATCTGGGGATCCGGGGCCTCGGGCACCGGCTTGCCGGAGAGGTGCTGATGCCACCACGCCTGTATCCGCACCAGCCGCTTCTCGACCTCCGGCAACGCCGCTGCGACCTGCCCCTGCATGATCTCAATGCGCAGGGCTTCGAGTTCTCTGCCGAGGACTTCGATCGCGGGGAGTCCTGCTTTCTTCGCCGCCTCGACACTTTCGAGTCGCCACTGGCGAGCCTCGTCGAGGTTGCCAGCGGCACGAAGTGCAGCAGCCCAGTTGCAGGTGATTACGGATAGATCCGACCAAGCCTCTCGGGAGTCGTCCCCTCCCGCGTCGGCAACCGCCTTGGCCTGTGCGGCGGCTTGCTCGTAGAAGGTCAGACTGGCATCGGGACGGCCAGCCATATCGAGTGCGTCTGCGAGGTTTGAGAGACAACTCCAGCGCGGCCGGCCCTCAGGAGCGGACTCGGCTGCGGTCTTTAGATGTTCGACCAGCGGACCTAGCACGCGCGGATCTTTCGTGCTGGTGACCAATCCGTTGGCAAAAACCCCTAGCCTATCCCACGCGCCGGCCTGCACGCAATAAACGAGGGCTCGGCTACCCGCCTGCAGGGCTGCAGTCATGTTCTGTTGCCGAAGCCCACTGAAAACCGCCTCCAGTCGCTCGGCGTAAGCGAGCCGGATGGTGTTCTCCGTCTGCTCCGCACGATCCTGCGGATGCTGCTCCATCCAGGCCCGGATGCGTTCGCGAACCAGTTCGTGGCAGGTGAGGTTGGGGTTGGCATCGTCCACATCGTCTCGTTCCTCAGTGACCAGTCCCAAGCTGACAAGCTGAGCTAGCGGCAGCAGCAAATCTGGCCCCTCCGGCGGCAGCGCCTCGATGATGGCGAGCAGTTCGGGCGGCATGGCGTGAATCTCCGTCTGAATCTCCGCCGGGAGCAGCGGCAGCATGTCAAGCATCTGCTTGATCTGCCGAAGTTGCTCTTGCTCGTGACTTTCCCCGCTCCACACACCCTTCACCAATCCGATCGTCTCGGGCTGGTTGGCCACGCCGATGATCCATAGCAGGCGGCGGGCATCGGGGCTGGAGTCGCGGATGAGTTGATCGAGCGAAGTGGCCAGCGCGTCGTCGAGGTAGGCCAGTTCCTTGGCATCTCCCGGTTGGACGGCAAAGAGTGCTGGCAGCTTCGCAAAGTCCTTGGTCTTTTCCATTGTTTCGAGAGCCGCCAAAAGCTGAGTGCGCGGTGGGGCATGCGCAGCGAGTTTGGCCAGCCGGTCCATGAGTAGCGGGTGAAAGCGGCTGGCACTCAGCAGGCGTATGGCGAGCTCCTTGTCTGCGCCATCGCCGCCAAACACCATACGGCCCAGCGTGGGCTGCTCCTTCAAGTAAAGGGCCGCCTCGGCGCCAGGCAGCGGCCCGAGCTTGACGGGATGAGCCGCACCCTCTGCCAGCGCCGCCAGTGGCCGGCGGCAAGTGATGAGTATCCGAGAGGGGGAGCCGACGAGCTCCTTGGCCAGCAGCGCCAGGCAGTCGTCCCAAGCCTTGTCCTGACAAGCCGAGAGAGTCGTCGCTGGGTCCGCCGGTTTGAGATTGGTCTCGAAATTATCGAGCACGATCAGGATCGGCTCATCCTTGAGCGCGCGGAGCAGGTTTCGGGTGAGCCGCTGCAGTCGCTCAGGACCGGTGAACTCGGCGGTGGCATCGCGGTAAATGGCATCGGCGGGATTCGCTTGCACATGTTCGTGGTAGAGCTTCAGCTCCCCATTGAGCATCCGGTGGATATCCGACAGTGTCTCGTCAAACACAAGCCGGTTCGGCTTGGCCTGGAAGAGCAACACCCAATTAAACTTTGACTCCCACAGCGCAAGCGCTTCGGCTGTGAGCGCGGTCTTGCCCATGCCTCCCAAGCCAGTGATGACGGCGACCGGCTTCACCTCCGCCCCGGTACTAGAGCCGATGAAGTCCGCTCCCAATCCAACCAGCTCCCAAGTGCGTCCAACAAAGTGCTCGTGACCTTTCGTAGTGAGTTCAGCAATCTGTTGTAGGCGCGGATTGCGCAGATTGAGCCCCGGGCTGCGACCTTTCGCAATCGTGATGCCCGGCTGTTCCTCGCCATAGAGAATGGGAGTGGCGTGGTCGCAGACGGAGAAACGAGCCGAGTCGTGCTTCTTGCCATCGAGCATCGCCTGTCGCGCCATCGTCAGAGCAGCGGCGACATTCTTCGGCTGGGCGTGGGCGAGCAGAGCGCGGTAAAACTCCACCGCCGCCCCACGCGCGTAGTCGTCGCTCACGGCATAACGCATCGCCACCACAGACGGCACGCCCCCCTGGAGCAGTGCGTGGGCAGTGCCGGTGTAGCCAGGCTGATCCGCAAGATCGAGGTCCTTGCTTTCGGACTCGTTGGTACCCCCCTCTTTGGTACCCGGCTCCTTCCCCTGAGCGACAGAGAGGAAGTCGTTCCAGTCCTTCACCCTTAGGATGTCCCCGGAGTGGCAGGCACTGAGGAAAAGCAGTCGCGGCAGGAACCCACCCGCTTGCTTGAAGAGGGCGAGCAGTTCCTGTCCTGTCAGCAGGTCGCGCTTGCCACCGGGCTTGCAGAGCTCCAACTGATTCATGTTCCCGTGCCCACTCCAATGGACGATATGGTACCCGCCATTCTCCTGAATCTGCTCCGTCAGCCGCTCGCGGGTGACGCCGTGGGTCAGGAAGTGCGCAACGACTTGGCGCTGCGGATAGATTTCCTTTTCAAACAGCCGCAGCAACTCCCGCCGCTCCTTGCGCGCACCTAACGGACGCGATCCGCGTGATTCGGCAAAAACGAAAAGCACCCGTAAGGGCTCACCCGCCGCCAACTCGATGGGTGTCGAGGTGGGTGCTCGCATGTCGTGGACCACGCGGACAAGGAGATAACGCTCACCGAGCGTGCCGGACGTCCCATTGGGTCGGGCGATTTCCCACGGCACGCGGGCCAGCGCGGCGGCAAGGAGGTTCTCTGTATCCGTCGCGCCGGGCAACTCGATCCGCAGGGTCCGCTGTGAAGTAGCTTGGTACAGGGCCGCGAAGATCTCTTCTCCCAGCACTTGCTCCGCGATGCAGACACCGATATCCGCCATCGCCGCATGTTCTTTGCCCGGCTCGACGAAGAGACGAAGGTAGTTTCGAAGATCGAAAAGGCCCTGTTGGTGGCTGACCGAGATGCTTTTAAAGTCTGTCTGCCGGAATGCGATCTGCACGCCCGCAGAATCATGGAGGGAAAACTCGGCGGTGCGGGTCTCGTAGTTCGCAGTGATTTTGAGATCGAAGTGAGCTTTCATGGTTCGTCGGGCTCGGAATTCAGGTGGTCGGTGTCGGTAGGGTTCTCTTGTTCGTTTACGAAAAAGTCGCCCCGGTGTTGATTCGCTCTGAGCAACTCTCCCGATGAGACTGGGCGATTGGCTTTTGGCTATCGATTATAACTCATTTCTCATTGCCACTTGCTCATTGTGGTGCTGGGGGTACCCACGGTAGTGATCAACGTCGAAATTGATGGACAGAAGCGGAAGCCGTCTAAGCGTCTAAATATACGTCAACCTAAACGCGTCAGGTAATGATTGCAATGGTCGACACATCAGCAGGAGTCAAAAGTCGGATTAGCTTCCTGTCGGCCAATTGCCCCAATCGCTCCTCGGTTTCGCATCGCAAGGGGATGAAACACAAGTTCGTGCCTCGCATCGGATTTCGTCGTACTCGTACTCAGCGAAGCGGTACGCTACCCCGAGTTTCGATCAGCAAGACAGAGACAGGACCACTCGTATCAGGTATAATTCGAAGTCGTGATCGTACCTGCGATCCCTTAGCAAGACGCTCTATCCCATCGGTCCCCGAGCATTCCGTACCACCCAAAGAGAGTCCTTAAACGACACAATGTTCGATAATCGATCGATCCAGCCGATGCGAAGTAAACCACTCTTGCGTTGCGTTTCTTTGCTTGCGGTACTATGGTTGGCGAACATGGCCTACGCAGATGACATAGTCGTCCGCGATGTGGGTTCACTCCGCGAAACCCTACGTAGGTCCAAACCGGGAGTCACTTTGAAAATTGCGTCTGGCGATTACCCGGGGGGATATTATGTAGAAGGAATGGACAACCTCACGATTGAGGCACTCGATCCAAAAAACCCACCGCACTTTAAGGGAGGTTCCAACGCTTGGCATTTCTCTCGTTGTAACGATTTGACACTTCGCAATCTGCAAATCACTGGCCAAAGTGGCAACGGCCTGAACTTGGATGATGGCGGACGGTTCGATCAACCGGTCCGAGGAATCACGCTAGAACGTCTGATGATCAGCGACATCGGTCCGAAGGGGAATCACGATGGCGTCAAATGCTCCGGCCTGGTCAATCTGACCATCCGCGATTGCACGATCTCTGGGTGGGGCGGCCAAGGGATTGATATGGTGGGCTGTCACGATTCGCTCGTCTCAGGCTGTCGGTTCGTTGGTAAGCCAAACTTTACGGCAACGGCTGGCGTTCAGACGAAAGGAGGTTGCTCCGACATCACGATCGAGAAATGTCATTTCATCCAAGCTGGCGAGCGTCCGATGAACATCGGAGGTTCGACCGATTTGCGCCTCTTCCGCCCTGCCGGTGCCAAATACGAAGCCAGACGCATCGTGGTGCGTGACAATACGATCGAGGGTAGTTCCTGCGCTGCAGCCTTTGTAGGCGTCGATGGCGCGGAGTTTATTGGGAACACGATCTTGTATCCTGAAAAGTGGATTTTTCGAGTCCTTCAAGAGACCACTGCGGAGGGCTTTAATCCTTGTCGTAACGTGTTGGTAAGGGATAACCGAATCATCTTCCGCCGCGCTCAGGTACAGATCGAGATCAACATTGGCAGCGGGACCGATCCGAAAAGTTTTATGTTCGAGGGAAATCAGTGGTTTGCTGAAGACCATCCCGAATCCTCCAAGCCCCGACTTCCCAACGAGGAAAAGAAGGGTGTTTACGGCATGGATCCACGCCCAAAATGATTGCACTTGCATGGGAGTGTAAACAGATGCATTCACACACAAACATTACCAATGGGTTTGGGCCAACCTCCGTCATCAGGAAGTGAGTCATAGAAAAATGAGAAATTGGATACGCACACTGACATTGAGCGTCACGGTAGTTTTAGGATTTTTGTTTTTGACTGGCGTCGCCAAGAGAGTGTGGGCACAACAAGCCGTTGAAAAGAGGTTTGATCAACTCGATCAAAACAAGGACGGCAGAATCACGCCCGATGAACTACCGGCTGGCGAACTTTTCAAACGACTCGATCTTGATGGTAATGGTCAGATCACTAAATCCGAAGCGGCCCGTGCCTTGGCTCGCGGCAAACTCAATGACTTGATGAAGCCATCCGAAGGTAGTTCGTCTGACAATCCGAGGGTCAAGCAGATTGAGGCCATTGCCAAGTCAGCCGATGCGGATGGGGACGGAAAAATCACACGCGAAGAGGCAGCCGATGCCCCGTGGTTCGAACGCGCTGACCATAACGGTGATGGTGTTGTCGATGCGACCGAGGTCGAAACCATCAAACGTACCGTTGCCAAAATGCCTAGTAGCACCAAACCTGGATCCTCGTTGCAAGCAGTGCCGTCTGTCACAGCCGACGACATCAAGAAAGTCACCAGCGGGCCTGAAGTTCTCAATCCCAGCGAAGCGGGCATTGGCAGAATGATTGCTGATGTAAACTTCATGGACATCGATGGCAACAGCCACAAGTTGAGTGAAGTTGCTTCAGAGCAGGGTGCCGTTCTGATCATGACTAGCGCATCTTGTCCTGTCAGCAAACGTTATTTGCCGGAGATTGCGAAGCTTCAACCGGAATTCGCGAAAGCCCAGCTTCCCGTTGTTCTGATCAATCCTTTCCCTAGTGAAAAGGAATCGGCCATCCGGGCGCAACTCGCTGCCCAACCCATCAGCGCCATCTATGTGCATGACAAAACCAAATCCTTCGCGACGACGTTGGCTGCGAAGACCACAACGGAGGTTTTCCTGATCGATCGCAAAAGGACACTCGTCTACCGAGGTGCCCTCGATGATCAGTACGGGATCAACTACAACCTGGACGCCCCGAGACGCAGATACTTGCTAGAAGCAATCGACGCTTATGGTCGCAACGAATCACCAACGATCACAGCAACTGCAGCACCGGGATGCGAACTGGAACTCGATTCCGCGACTCGCGATTCCAAGGCCGACGTAACGTATTACGGCGATGTGGCTCGAATCCTTCAGCAAAACTGCGTCTCGTGTCATCGTGACAATGGTATAGCTCCGTTCTCGTTGGCTGATTTGGATTCCGTTCAAGATCACGTGAGCGTTATCAAACGTGTGGTAACAGAAGGAACGATGCCACCGTGGTTCGCTGCGAATAATCAAGATTCAAAATCGAATCCATGGGCTAATGATTGCTCCCTTTCGTCAAGAGACAAATCAGATTTGTTAGCTTGGATTGAATCGAAGGACCGACCGCTTGGAGAGCAAACAGATGCACCGGAGCCAAAGCATTATCCTTCGGAATGGAGCATCGGCAAGCCGGATATGATTCTGACGCTGAGCAAATCCTACGACATCAAAGCAACCGGCTATATGCCTTACCAGTTTGACGTCGTTGAGACGGAGTTGACCGAAGACCAATGGGTCACCGCTTATGAGATCCTGCCAAGCGAACGAGACGTTGTTCACCATGTTATCGTAAAGGTTCACGAGAAGGGAAGTGCGGCTCGGGATGCTGGAGAGGGAGCAGGAGGTTACTGGGCGGTCTATGTGCCGGGCAATGGCTCTCAACAGTACAACCAAGGATTTGCCAGACTCTTGCCTGCCGGATCGAAGGTCAGTTTCCAAATCCATTACACCCCGAGCGGAACGGCAAAACAAGAGCGGCTGAGAATGGGCTTGGTTTTCGCCAAGGAAAAGCCTCAATATGAAGTCCGAACAGTCGGCGTGGCTCACATGGGAATCTCGATTCCTCCTCACACGGCAGCTCATGTGGAAACAAAGACACAGCGAGTTCCATTCGACATTCCTATCATGGGATTTATGCCGCACATGCACATTCGAGGCGCTGCGTTCAAGTACGAGGCGATTGACGAAAGTGGCAAGAGCGAAGTCCTTCTGGATATTCCCAGATACGACTTTAACTGGCAGCTCAACTATTCCTATAAGACTCCAAAGCTTGTGCCTCGCGGTAGCACGATCAAGGTAACGGCGGTTTACAACAACAGCGAAAGCAACGCGGCCAATCCAGAACCTGGCAAACGCGTAAAATGGGGCCCTCAAACGATCGACGAAATGATGATCGGATACGTCGAGTACTTTGTGCCATTGACCGAGCCCAAAGTTGCAGCAAAGTAGCGATGACTCCACGAAACTGACAGGATTGGAAAGTGACCATGATACGACCAAGAATCGCAATTACCCTGAATGCGTTTTTACTGCTGAGCGCGCTGTGCTCGTCGGGTCTTACGGCAGATAAACCCAATATCATCATCTTTCTGGCTGACGATCTGGGTTATGCCGACATCGGGGTCAATGGTTGTAAGGATATTCCCACGCCAAACATAGATTCTATTGCCAATAATGGAGTTCGATTCACCGACGGCTACGCGACGCATTGCGTCTGTTCGCCATCGCGGGCTGGATTGATGAGCGGTATGTATCCGCATCGCTTTGGCTTTGAACACAACTCGGGGCCCGAACGATTCGCCGATCCGAACTTTGGTCAGCCTCGTGAAGTTCCGACGCTAGCGGAGAAACTCAAGGGAGCTGACTACGCGACTGGGATGATTGGCAAGTGGCATATCGGTTTCAAGGAAGGATTGCGACCACACGAACGAGGTTTTGACTATCACTATGGATTTCTCAGTGGAGCACATACGTATTTGAGTGATCGCGAGGACAAAGACCCGATCGTTCGCAATGGCGAGCCAGTGAAAACCTCAAAGTATCTCACGGATGAGTTTGCTGATGAAGCGGTCGGATTCGTCGAGCGAAGCAAAGACAAGCCGTTCTTTTTATACTTTGCGTTCAATGCTGTTCACTCACCAATGGATGCGAATCCCTATTCGGAAAGACTCTCTGGTATCAGCGATCGCAAGCGACGAACTTACGGAGGTATGTTGAGTGGGTTAGATCACGCGGTTGGACGAGTTCTTGATAAAGTTCGCGAGATCGGCAAAGAAGATAACACTCTCATCTTTTTCTATAGTGACAACGGTGGTCCGACCACTCAAACAACATCGCGAAACGACCCATTGCGGGGCTATAAAGGACAATTCTTTGAAGGAGGAATACGCGTCCCGTTTCTCTTGCAGTGGAAGGCCAAGCTTAAACCTGCAACAGTTTATCACAACATGGTGATGGGGTTCGACTGCCACGCAACTGCGTTAGCGTCAGCAGGAGTTGCCGTTTCAAAGGATAATCCGTTGGACGGAGTGGACTTGGTTCCGTTTATCACAGACAAAAACTCCTTGCAGCCTCATGATCGACTCTTCTGGCGATCGGGTGATCAGCATGCGGCGCGTCTTGGAGATTGGAAGCTCGTTGACAGTCGCAATTCGCAACCCATGCTCTTCGATCTCAAAGTGGACATCGGCGAAAGTAAGGATCTAGCAACAACGCATCCTGATAGGTTAAAGGAATTGC
>Ga0315904_10013863_pt1 | contig 10072 bp, 28 predicted proteins | sample LakEriMetagenome_6_FD_203529 | JGI IMG/M metagenome (GOLD analysis project Ga0315904, IMG submission 203529) | Freshwater fungal communities from buoy surface, Lake Erie, Ohio, United States - Buoy 12 MA120 | ecosystem: Environmental > Aquatic > Freshwater > Lake | place: USA: Lake Erie, Ohio...
TTATAGTTCTTTAGTATCTTATAAATGCCCAATCTTATCTTATAAATGGTGATTCTTATAGTTCTTTAGTATCTTATAAATGCCCAATCTTATCTTATAAATGGTGATTCTTATAGTAGTCTTAGCCTGCATAGCATAAGGATCGAAATTTGTCAACCCCCACCCCCCAGAAAACTCGGACACCCTCACAAAATTTCATAATGATATAATGTTAGTGTTATAACACAGAATTCTCATAGTTTTTATATATATTTTCATAATCTCGACGAGACCTGAGCGTTTATGGGTTGAAATCTCGTCGAGATTATGCTACAATACCACCACACACAAGATCTCGACGAGCTATGTACGACGATTACGACTTCGAATATTCTTACGATAACGATTTTAATCTCGACGAGGATTCATACTCACAAGATCTCGACGAGGATTATGCACGAGATGGGCAAGATTATCAAGATCTTGCCTACCGCCATTATGCATGATAGAATAATCAAACATCACACGAGATACTCATGATTGCACAAAAACGCCAAGTACGTGTTACACTAGACATCGAGTGTTATGATGATCTAGATCTAGATGATATCAACTGGCGAGAACTGCTAGACCTGCAAGGGGACGAGACCGTTGATTCTACTATAAAAGAACTCGATCCCATATGGTAGTGTGCCAGTTCTTATAGTGGCACAAGCGTTATAGTATGATACTATGCTATAACGTTAGTGTTATATCAATATTTTATGGCAGGGGCGGTGGCGATGTATTGTCGTCCACAGGGATACCCTTCCCCTCATCTGATTGTCCCTATAAGATACCACAGCACCGTGCCAATTGGTGTGGGGTTGTGCCGCCTTGTGAACTGGTCTAGTGTTGCCTTGAAGCACCACGAAGCGGGTTTATGTTGGTTCTGTTCAACACAAACGCCCCATGATTTTCCTTACTGTTGCTGATCACGGTTGTGTGTATACTCTTTCCCAGGAAGATGGCGATGAGTTGTACTTTGCACCCATTTATAAGAATGGAACTGTGAATCTTGAAGAATTCGCTCCTGTAGATCTTGATTCTGCAGATATGGATGAAATGGAGTTGTTTGATATCCGCAATCGTTTGAGTGCCATGTGCCAGGTCTGATACTGGCACACACCCCCTTGTGCTTCTGGTGCAGGGGGGTTACATTACATTCGTTCAACACCACACCACCCCATGAGCACTCGTTCACGCATCGGCATTCAACTCTCCGATGAGTCTATTCTTTCGGCGTATCATCACTCTGATGGTTATCCCGAATGGTTGGGTCGTATTCTGAAGACTCATTATAACAGCAAAGAACTTGCTGCAGAACTGATTGACGGTGGTGATATGTCATGCTGCTGGACTGATCGCCGTTGGGATGATAGTGCTGATGGATCTTATGGTCCCCAATATTACTCTCAGCGTGGTGAAAACTGCCCCCCATGTCTTGATGCTTCACTTGAAGAGTATCTCTCTGATAATGAAGAATTTGCCTATCTCTTCCGTGATGGTGAATGGGTGTGTTACAATATGCACCAGTTTGAGAATGACAAAGCGCCAGAACTAGTAGAGATTCCTGCCCTGGCGCTGGCAGTTTGAGAACTGGCACAAGGGCACTTGATTAATCCCAGGTGCCCTGCTACATTACATTTGTTCCTGAGACACCTCATGATTACGTTTGTTCAATACGTGACGTATTTCTACGGACCTGGTGGCATCTATGATATGGGTGCTACTAGTGAGATGATCAGGACTGCCACGCTACTGTACATGGAGACGTGTGCAGAGTTTGAGGGTGATAGTGTTGATCGGGAGAATGTACGGGAAATCTTGATCCGTAAGTACAAACTTCAACCAGTTCGGTAACTGGCACACACCCCCTAGACACCTGCCTCAAATCCTGCTACATTACATTTGTTCCTGAGAGACACACCATGCTGATCGGCACCGAACTCGTTTCCAAAGTGACTGAAATGCAGGCACAATCCCTGTACACTATGTCTGACATCGTTCGGGCATGTGGTTATGAGATTGAAGGCAAACTCAAGTTCACACAATTCTACACAGAGTTGATGAATGGAAAGAGTCTTCTGATCAAACCTGAACCCGCAGACATCTCTGAGGAGTATCAGGAGATCTATGAAGAACTCTGTGAGAAGTACGGAGAAGATGCTGTAGATGCCTTCCTAGAACTCTGGGAAGAGTGTGATCTTGAGCACTTTGAAGATGCCTTCCAGGGGCGTTATGAGGATGAGGCAGACTTTGCAGAACAGTTTACAACTGATTGTTATGCGTTGAATGTTCCTTCGTTCGTGGTAGTTGACTGGCAGGCAACATGGGATCAGGGACTTCGTTATGACTATGAGTTCGTAGACGGTTTCGTGTTTGCGAATGCCTGGTGAGTGAGATCTCGTCGAGATGTGTGCGAGATATCATACATCTCGACGAGATTATACACAACATCTAGTATATCATATCATGACGAGATTATCAATACACTTGACAATCTCGACGAGATAACGTATACTTATACACATAAGGGAGTATGGTGGAATCGGTAGACACACCAGACTTAAAATCTGTTGAGGGCAACCTCGTGGGAGTTCAAGTCTCCCTACTCCTACTTGGGTGATTCGAGAATATCGTCACCCATACACGAGAGAGAAGATAATATATCATAACACATAAGGTGGATAGGGTAACAGAGGCAGGGAGTGGTGTCCTTGCCTTTTTTATTGTCTTAAATTATATCATTTGTCTTAAACTATACCCCTTCGGGGTATGCCTTCGGCATCTCTTTAGATTATACTTAAGATGTCTTATAACTTATCTTCAACGGCAGCAAAGCGATTCTAGCAAAATTCTGAAGAGATGTCAAGCCCTTGTGACAGTTGATCTGGTGGCACACTAGGGGTTGTGCTGCCCCCCATCCCATGCCAAACTACGTTTGTTCCTGAGGGATTCACCCCATGACTGTTCTCTACAAAGTGATCGGATTCGGTGAAAACGACTACGGTTTCTTCAATCAAAAGGCATTAAGTTCCACGATTGGTTATGCCTCTGGAATCTACAAATCTATGACTAATGATCCCGACTATCAGGGTGCCGTGATCATTAAACAAGATCACGAAACCTGGGAAGTTGTTGAAGAGTTTGGTACTGAAGGAATGTCTATTGAATGCAGCAACTTTATGTCCTTTAGTGTAAAGAAATCACCTGCCCTTGTGATGATCTGACAACTGGCACAGGGGGGATTGACCTCCCCCCACATTCGGGTTAATCTACATTCGTTCACCTGAAACACCCATGGACACACGATTCTTTGACCTCGAAGATTCTGCTGATGAGATCTATGACATCGAAGATCTGCAGGAGGATGGTGATGAGGAGCAATCCTTCAACCAAATGCTCAACAGCAACTACACTTTCTGATGACACCTGATACCTATTCTTTCTCTGGCGATGCTGTCACCTTCCTTGGTTTGGTTGGTGTTCTTTCAACGGGCATTATCATTCTCACTGCTTTCCGTCGTTACTACAATTCTCCTCTACGCAAGTGACACTCACACATCTTAACTATCAAGAGATTGATGCCCTGATGTCAATTCTTGACAGTAGCGATTGGTGCTACCTGACTGAACTTACAGAGGTAGACATTTCACTTCTGTATGACAAACTCACCGAAATGAGGGATGAGATCTGATGAACCGTTCTGAACTGCAAGATGCTCTCATTCAGCAGATGCTGGATGACATGGACCTTAAGACAATGACCCTACTTTGTTATGACTACCTGACGGAGGGTTATGACAAGTATTCCGATGAGGAATTGATCACCGAGTGTGAAGAATACTACCCCGAACTGCTACAGGGGTGACGATCTGACAACTGGCACACAGGGGGTTGACCCCACCCCCAATCCGTGCCATACTGATCACATCAGCGGGGGTGAAGCATCCCGCTCAAAACACTTCACTCAACCCTTTACTTTTTTTAACATCATGTTCAAGTTCCAATCCAGCGCCATCGAAAACATCAGCGAAGTGCAAGACGGTCAAGTGACTGTCACTTTCAACGGTGGGCGTGACTATACCTACAACGTGACTGATCCTGCAGAGTTCGTTGCTGATCTCAACCTGGTGATCGAAAACGAAGACTCCGTGGGTAAGTTCATCAATCTGGCAATCCGTGGTGATCAACTCACCCAGGTGACTGCAGCAGTTGCCTGATAGTATCAGGGGGGCATTCTGCCCCCTCTTTTTTTATACTTTCTTCCTTGAAATACCTTTCTTGCCTCTTTCTCATTCTTGCTACCTCTTTAGCAGTTAGAATGATGGACACGGTTCAGTCTAACTGCCTTGGCACCGTTGTTCAGTGTGACAGTCCGTAAGGTGGTCCCAAACTCTCCCTGAAGCGTTTGGTGCTGCTGTATGATTCTCTCATCGCCAACCACCCCCACCATGGCACACACCGACTCCATCCTGGCAACCTACTTTCAGAGCAGCATCTACGATCGTCAGGTCGGGATGCAATGGTATAACAACGCTTACCAGATTTGTGTCACTTTAGGTGAAAAGTACGGTGTGCATTCTGACATCGTGGCAGGTGTGATTGCTGCTCTTTCTCCCAACAATCGGTGGGAGTCAAACATCATCGACGCTGAAATTATGCTGAGAGCATGGGCAGCAGAGATCGACTACAGCAGCGTCAAGGTTGGCACCTATTCCAACAACAAAGACAAGGCATCTACGATTCTTGACTGTCAACTAACCCGTGAGCAGATCGTATCAGTCCTCAGGGGTAACAAGACCGTTGCATTCTTCCTTTGCATCGCATGTAACGGTGACAGCGACACTCCCTGCATCGACGGTCATGCCTACAACGTGTGGAACGGTACGGTCACCTCTCTGAAGGATGTCCCTTCTCTGACTGATAAAACCTACCGCCACATTCAAGACGCCTACCGTGATGCTGCTAAGATCATCTCAGAGGTGACGAATTCTCATCACTCTGCTGCGCAAGTGCAAGCGATCACCTGGGTTGCCTACCGTAGGATGCACAAGGGTCTAGTGTGACGGTCTGTTAAGATGCACAAGGGGTGGCGCTGCTGCCCCTACAGACCCTCTATACTGTATGGGTACACGGGAGACACCCCAAATGGCATTCACTTCCTGGAGCGCCGCCCCCAAGGGCACTGGCATGGATCACGCGGAGTTCTTCACCAGCGAGGAGCACGCCGTCGACGTTGCCTACGATTGGAGCATCGAACTGGGTGGCGCTCCGATCGTCATCTACTGCAACGAACAGAAGTGGATGGAGGTCACCGCCTAAACTGGCACAAGCGGGGGCATCCTGCCCCCTTCCCTGCCTTTATACTGAACACGTTCACCACCTGAACCGACCATGACCACTGCCTTCACCGACTGCCTTCAGATCGAAGAATTCTGTGATCTGGAAGAATACCTGGAAGACAACATGGACGACATTATGGAAGGATGGAACTACATCGACTACCCTGAGAATGAAGACGGAACCTATGGGTGGAGTGATGAGGAAGCATACTCCCTAGAGTGTGCTTTTGGACCTGAAGAATGATACAAAAGGGGAGCGTATTTGCTCCCTTTTTTTATACTTTTTTTTTATAAAAAAAAGTAGGCAGGGGGAGTGACGACCTTTTTCGTCTACAGGGCTACCCCGCCCCTCCTTCGCTTGTGACCTCAGTATAGGGCCGCGGCAACCCCTAGCAGGGCACCTTGTGCCACTTCCTCGAACTGTCCACTCTGCCCCTGACTCTGCCCCATCCTGCCCCTATAATGAACACGTTCACCACCTGAACCGACCATGACCCAGCAGCAACTCCTGCAGAACGCCCGCAACCTGATGGTGGGTAACAAGGACGCCCAGCGCCAGTGCCTGAAGACTGCTGCCATCGCTCACGGACGCACCGCTCAGCAGGTTAGCAAGGCATCGACCATGCGCCTGGCACTCTGGGTGAGCAAGGGCACCAGCGCCATCTGAGCGCCTCTCACGGGGGGCACCGACGCCCCCCCTTTCCGTGCTACACTTCTCTCAGTTCACCACCTGAACCCATGGCAACCGCAACCCGCACTCACCAGACCAACCTGCTGGATGTTACCTACAACGGTTGGACTAACTACAAAACCTGGAATGTAGTGCTTTGGATTGAGAATGATGAGAGCATCCAAGACTTCATCCAGCAGAATGACGTTTGCTGCTATGAAGAACTGCTAGAGGGTCTTTATGATCACGGCAGCATCCAAACTCCTGACGGTGTGATGTGGACCGATCCTGAGATCAACCGTGCTGAGATCAACGGCGACGTGTTCGACTTCTAAACTGGCACAAGCGGGGGGCGCTCCTGCCCCCCTTTCCGTGCTACACTGAACAAGTTCCACACCTGAACGCCATGCGCTTCGAAGTTCGCTATCAGACCCCTTACAACTCCTGTGAGTGGCGCTCACAGTGGTTCAAAGACCTGGATGAGGCGCAACGGATGGTAGACTTCTATCTCTCCTGCGGATCTCCTTCTCACATCGCTCCTTCATCTCTGGCACAACTAGAGCGATGATACAGGGAACGGCAGCGCCCTAAAGACTGCCACTCATCAAACTACCGAACAAACAATGACTCGCGACCTTGCACTTTCTCTCCTCCGCTCTGGCAACGACGGCGCACAAATCCTCCAAATTCTTGACTCTATTGTTCTGGGGGATAGTGTTGACGAATGTGATGAGTACGGCGCAGACCCTACACTTGACGCCATCGAATTCTGATCATACTGTGACGACCCGCTAGGTGGCACAGCGGAGGGTTTCGGCCCTCCCCTTTGCCTCCCGACCTGCTACACTTCTAGAGCACACCGCAACCGATCCAATGATTCTGAACATCGCCACCGACCTGCAGACCCGCCGCACCGTATGGGTTGCGACTAATGACGCAGGTAAGCAAAGCGATTATCATGCACCTGCTGCCGACCTGGCACCGCTCCTGCAGCGTGCTGCCTACGATCGCCACGGTGTTGACCGCAATCCCCGTTGTGTGGTCAGCGGATGGCGTTCTAGCGTAGTTTCATTCTGACCCCTACGGGGCACCTTGACGGGTGCCCCTGACCTGCTATACTGATGTCATCGGGGGGCAAACGGACCCCCCACAACCCCACTAGCACCATGAACATCTACATCGTGATCGGCGGATACAACCAGGGCGGTGAGAACGCCAACACCATCCGCACCTTTACTGACCGCGATGCTGCCATCGCTCACGCCCGTAAGGTGGAGGAGGAGTCCCGCTTCCTGGATTACGCCATGGTGCTGCAGCAGCGCCTAGACGGTAACGGGCAGTCCTACACCGTGAACCACCGCCTCGCTGCCTGACCCCTACGGGGCACCTTGACGGGTGCCCCTGACCTGCTATACTGATCTCAGTTCACCACCTGAACCCGATGACCACCGCCGTTCGCAACCTGATCAAATCCTACGCGCCTGGCACGACCTTCACTGACATTCTGTGGGATTGCTCCCACCCTGCTGACGACTGCGTTGCATGGCACATCGCCTTGGAATCAGCGGATCTGCACTCCTGCCTCTACGACTTCCGCAAGGACTACGGGCACCTGCAGGGTGAGCGCATCGACTGCGGCGAACTGCTGACCTGGTTGGGATACTGATTCCCCTACGGGGCAGGTTGACTCCTGCCCCTTTACCGACTACCATTAGCAAGCAACCGCAACCGATCCGATGACCATGACCCTGGAAACCGCCAACCTGATCTGGAATGCCTGCTACGGCAGCATCGACCCCAACGACACCGCTGGCGGCTGGGCAACCTACAGCAGCGCCCAACGGATGCAAGCAATCGAGGTCCGCGACGCTCACGCCAACGGCGGATGGGGCGTGTGGAACATCAGCGACCGCGACTGACCCCTACGGGGCAGGTTGACGCCTGCCCCTTCATCGACTACCATTAGCAAGCAACCGCAACCGATCCGATGACCACCGCAACCGCCATCGCCGCCGCCTCAGTGAACAGCAGCGCCATCTCCCATCTGGCGATCGTGCCAGGTGACCTGCAGGGCACCTTCGACCTGCTGGTGACCTACACCAGCAGCAGCACCGAATACCGCTTCGCCTTTGAGGATCACGGCGCTGCTGTTCGCTGGACTGACCTCCTGCAGGATCCCGAGGCACGGGAGGCAACCTCCTGGGGCCGCCTGCTCCACCGTGCTCTGCAGCACGGCGATCTGGAGAGGATCTGATCCTCACGGGGCAGGTTGACGCCTGCCCCCTGACCCTGTAGAATTCCAGAGCAAACCGCACCCCACCCCATGCTGGACGGAACCATCGCCACCGCCTTCGACGACCTGACCTCCTTCCAACTGGAGGAGTGGCTGTGGGAAGGCAACCCCACCGCCAAGGAGGAGCGGGCCATCCTGAAGGAACTGGTATCCCGCCAGCAGCGCCTGGAAGCAATCGCTGACCTGCTCTGGTGACCCCTACGGGGCAGGTTGACGCCTGCCCCACCCATAGACTACAATTCTCACAAGCGGGGCAAACGGACCCCGCACCATCCTCAGACTGATGATCACCACCTTTATCAGCGCCTGCACCCTCCACCGCGATGCTCCCGCCAGCGCCGCCTTTCAACCCGTTGATCGCCCGCAGTGCTCCACCGTGTTTGGCGTTGCTCCCCACACACCCGTGGCACGGGTGACCGCACAGGATGCGCTGATCCTGCGGGCACAGAACCGCATCGGTGGAGTCCCTCCTGTGTGCCACCTCGATCACAAGGGGCAGCGCCCCATCTCCCGCCTGGGAGATGAGATCAACGGCACCCGCCCCGAATACACCCTCTAAACGCCACGGGGCAGGTTGACTCCTGCCCCTTCATCGACTACACTGAACACGTTCACACCTGAACCCATGACCATCACCATCGACGGCATTCAGTTCACCATCACCCGCCTGCCCGTTGCCCATGGCGCTGCTACCCTCCGTTGGGCGGATCGTATCAAGGGCGGCAGCACCCGCGTTCGGACTCACGGAGGTGCTGCTGGCAGCAGGGGCACTCGCATGAGTACCACCTCCAGCGCCTTGGGCGACGTGAAGTGACAGTTCGGGGGGTGGCACACCCACCCCCTTTGATTAGCACTGCTGATCATTCGTTCGTTCGTGATCAGCAGTTATTATATAATGTTATCGTTATAGCGGCGGGGCCGTGTATATAATTCGAAAGGTACCCCTAATCTATAAAGTGTTACCCAAGCGATCGATATAATACTCAAATAATAAAAAAATTTTTGCCAAAAAAAAACTTTAAAAAAGGTTAAATCATATATAATAAAAAAATAATAATAATATCGAAGAATGAAAAAAAAATCGGACAACGAAATATTGCCCCTCCAAGTTGATCCAATTAGTGGAGAATATTATATAAACATACCAGAATGGATTGTAAATGATCTTTCATGGTATGAAGACACTCCCATTAGAATAAACTTAGATAATAACGAAATAATTCTCTCAGAAAGTAAAAATGATTGAAAGGACATACAACATATATGTAAAACAAAAATGCATCTATGAATCACTCTCAGAAGATGAATTCAATAAAACTTGGAGCATGATTAAAAATTTTCTAAGTCTAATAGGGGCGAATGTTAGGGTTGAAGATTTAACTTATGAGGAAGTAAATAGTTGACATGCCATACATAATAGAGTATGATACTTTTGTAGAGATTTTAATTTATGACTAAAGGATTCACAATTAAAGCAAAAAATCCTCCACAGGCACAAGAACCAGAATGGGACTTTAACCTCGCAAGGCAAATGGTTAAGGGAAAATCAATCGTATTTTGTCTACCTGGAAGAGGAGTTTCTTATACTTACTTAAAGAACTTTGTACAACTGTGCTTCGACTTGGTGCAGGCTGGCGCCAGTATCCAAATTTCGCAAGATTATTCATCCATGGTTAATTTTGCTCGCTGTAAATGTCTAGGAGCAAATGTTCTCAGAGGTCCTGATCAAGTTCCCTGGGATGGA
>Ga0315904_10013867_pt1 | contig 10068 bp, 4 predicted proteins | sample LakEriMetagenome_6_FD_203529 | JGI IMG/M metagenome (GOLD analysis project Ga0315904, IMG submission 203529) | Freshwater fungal communities from buoy surface, Lake Erie, Ohio, United States - Buoy 12 MA120 | ecosystem: Environmental > Aquatic > Freshwater > Lake | place: USA: Lake Erie, Ohio...
TAGCTTCCTGGCTTGCGCCTGTATCCAGAGCGTCTATAATGCGTTGTCGAAGGTCCTGGGAGAGTGGTCTCATTCTAGCATGATACCTCATCCGCTATACTTTTGACGAAGACTATAGCTGCCGGAGGTTCGTCGCCCCTTTATCCGTGTAGATGGCTGCAGGAACGATAAACCCGAGTCTCCCTCCCGTTCTAAGCAGGGCATGGGATACTTCAACAAACATTTTGTAGGTGTTGATATCTGCAGAACCCTGGTACGAATAAGGATGCACCCGATCCGCATAGCCGCGACGTTGAGCACGCCTCTCCCGCCATCGCTGGTGAAGTCCACGGTTCACGCTTGCAGAGCGACTGAAGCTGAAGGATTCACCAGCATCCGGATCGCCATATGGAGCGGCGGCGTTTTTGACCCAGTTTGAGAGAGACTTGAATCTTGCATTGTATTCAATCCACCGTCGCTCGATTGTCTGGTCTCGGTCAAACAAACGCTGTTGCACCTGTTCTGCTCGTCCTCGGTCATACGTCCGATAGAGAGGGTCTAGGCGGCTAAAAAACTCTTTAGAGTCTGGTTTTTGAATTTCCCACGGTGGGTTGCCAATAACAGCATCGAATCCTGAAGAGTCCGTGAGAAACACGTCAGGGAACTCCAATTCCCAGTGGAAGAAGCGATACTCCTGAACTACCTCCGTCAATACCTGCAACGTCTTCTGTGACAGATTTGAGAAGAGGCCCGGCATCGGTGCAGAGTCTAAACTATCCTGTGGCCAGAACCAGACTCCACACCAAGCGTTGAAGCTGGTTTTTAACCTCTGCAGGTCAGGACTTTCTAGAATCTCTTCACGATACTTTTTCGCACGCTCCTCAGCATCTTGAACGGGAAGAGCATGAATGGCTTGTAGACAACCTGCAGCAGTGTCGTGGATTTGTGTAGGAGATAGCCCTGTTGATACGCGGAATAAATCGCCCTGTCCGGTAATCAAGGCCGATAACGATGGTTTGACATCCTCATCTTTTACCTTTGCTATCAATCGTGTTGCTAGGTCATCTGCTCCCTTGCGGAACCAAGCTAATGCCGGATAGTCCTGAAATTGATCGAACCAACACCCGACCAAACCATTGCCGCATTTGAGCTTGTGATCCAAAAACTCAAAAGGTAGGTCAGGTTCCATCGTTTCGATCCAAAGGGCTAGCCGTGCCAGCTCCACGGCCAGGGGATCTAAGTCCACTCCGTACAGGCACCGTTCAACCACGTGGCGCTTGAGTCGAGCGCGTAAACGCGATTCAAATTCGGGATCGTCGGGGCGAGTGGGGAGTCGCTCATCCGACAGTTGTTCTTTGCCTCCGTATAAGCTCTGCGTCAGTGTCAGATTGTTAGTGATGTTCAGGCGGTCATGCTGGTAAAGCGATTGAAACAGAGCATCAGATAGAAATCGCAGACTTGCGACAAGAAAAGAACCACTCCCCATCGCAGGGTCACAGACCTTGAGCTTTAAAATGTCCTCAGGATTTTTCGGAATCCAGTCTGAGGGGGGTGCGTCAGAGTTCGGTTTGTTTTGCTCATCGAGGGGAGCATCGAACGCCAATGGGCGTAGAGTTCTGTGAACTGTCGGGACGGCTAGTGCGGGACGGGTATAGAACGTACCGGATCCCTTTCTGGTGCCTGACCAACGGACAACGTACCACTCCCCCGGTAGCACTACCCTGGATACCATCAGGCTGGCTTTTGCAGATACCTCACTCTCATATTGTTGAAGTAGCGTGGGATTATTACCACGAGGCTTGCGAACCAGTTTGCCAAGCTCGACCGCACGCCTTGCCCACTTCTCCGCCTTTTTTCGTGCTTTTTGGCGCGTGTCGTCCGATTCTAGGATGACTTCATCTTCACCGGTCTCTGAGTCATCGGTATCTTCTTCGGTGATTTCTGGCTCTTCAGTAGCATCCTCCTGAGCTTCTTCATCCCCACCAACTTCTAGTTTTTGCTTTTCCTTCAGCTTCTTCACAAGTTCAGGAATTGCTGAGTCCCCAATAGCTTCCAAATCCTTAAGTGGCAGTACCGGCTGATCTCCCAGGGCTAGAAACACAACGGGATTACTGGGTTCTGCCTGCCGCAAGTCGTAGTCCAGCAGCCCCTCGTAGAGAATCCCGATGTACTCGCTGGAGAGGTCGGAGAAGTCCACCGGGGTCGGCACCCAGACACTTCCGCCCCCTTGACGTACTTTGACGCGGCTCTTGCACAGCAGCTCCAGCAGACGCGACACCACATCATCGCCCGGCGCGTGCTCCGGGTTCTCAAAGATCGCCAGCACACGGGAGACTCCGTCCCCATCACTCTTTCCCGGAGTGAAGAGCCCTCCACCGTAGGCGGGCACACTCAGCAAGGGATGGTGGGAGCCGTGGTAGATCAGGGAGAAGAGCGCGATCACACGAGGCCAAGCGGCGTGGCGGTGGCGCAAGCGCTCTTCAGACCCGACGCGCTCCAGCGACTCGCGCAAGCCCTGAAGCCCATACGAGCCGTGGTAGACCGGGTTGTCACGGGGTAGCAAGTCCCGCGCTTCGGCAAAGAGCGCCACCACCATCCGCATGATGATTCGCGTCGCCGCCAAGTAGATGTCGCGCGGCGCGAGGTCGGCTTTTGTCAGCGCCTCGCCATGACTCTGGATCAGCAGCTCCACCGCCCGCCGAACGCGCTCGCCTAGCTCGGCAGAGAGCTCGGCCTGCCCACGCCGGGAGTCCTGGATCGCCGTGACGAGCGTTCCCTCAAGTGCCTTCGGCCCGAGCAAGCGACGCAGGGCTTCGAGCTGTGGCCCAGGCTTCCCTTCCTCAAACCACAGCGACGCGTCTGACTCCGCCCACGCATCCCAATCCAGTCCCGCCGCGACAATGCGCCATTGTGAGTGGTTCGTGAGCAGAGCCACTGGCTGGCCCGCCTGCCGTAGCCACTCCGTCACCCGACTCACGGCCCGCCGTCCCCGCCCAATCCCGAGGCGCGGCGTGTCGTCCACAAAGACCGGCAGGAGAGCACCACTCGCACTCTTCCAGACGCGACGCGGGCGAACGATCTCTCCCGTCAGAGCAGCGTGAGAAAACGTCGTGTCGGGCTGTTTGTTCCAGTTGCCCCCCGCCGTCGGGTTCAGACCCAGCACGCGCTCTAGCACCAGCGTCAGCAGCTCCGTCTGTGCCCCCGGCTTCACCAGCAAGCGGCGCAGGTTCTCAACATGGTCAGAGCGCAAAGGTGGCGGCGCTGCCTCATCGGGGAAGCGATCCAGCACTCGGGCCGGTGCGATCAGAAGACCGCCATGCCGCAGCGAAGCCCACCAGAAACCTTTCTCTTGCATCAGCGGCCTCCCTCAGGTAGACGAATCTCAACGGTCACGGGAAAGACCCGCGCCTCACCGCGCAGTGCGAAACGCTTCGGGAGCACGCCCTCGACAATGCGCTTACGCTCACGAGCGAGCAGTGCCCGCAGCTCCTCGTAGCGCTCCTTCCGTCGCCTCAGCTCCTCTTCCTTTTCCGCCTGGGTTTTGGCCATCTGCCCCACGCGCTCATCTTCTCCAAAGAGTGTTGGCTGTGCCTTGAGGCTTGCCATCATTGTGTTCATCTCTGCAATCTCCCGCTCCAAGCGCTGGAGAGTCTGCTGCTGAATCATGGTGGAGAGCTCGCCCTGGCGGCTCTGGAAGCGCTCCTGCTCCTCACGGGTGGCCGCTTTGCCATCGTCCTGAAGCGCCCGCGTCAGGCGCTCCGTGAGCAGCTTCCCCGATTCGCGCAAGAGCGCCCGTACATCGGTGTCTACTTCGTCCCAAAGCTCTCGGGCACGCTCCGCATCTCTGGCATCGTAGGTCAAGGAGGCAGGATAGAGCACCCGCGCTGCCTGGTGGGGAAGAGCTTCCGCAAGCTCTCCACTCTTGATGGGCAGGCGCAGGGTATGTACCCAGTGGTGGAAGCGCTCACGCAGCTCGTTGACAGCCACTTCCTCGACTGTGAGCAGAATCAGTGCATCACAGCCAGGCGGAACCCCACCACGGCGCACCGTCCAGCGTGTCGCCTTCTCCTCACTGCCCCCGCCTGGAAACCGTAGGCGTGCAAACGTGGCCAGTGCCCGATGGTAGAGCGGGTGAGCTAGGTGCAGGAGCGCCGTGTCTTTCACCGTGCGGAAGATCGGTCGCCCGTTGATGGTCTCCAAGTAGTACGCGGGATCAAAGACAAGCGCGGGCAAGGCCCCAGGCGCCTTGGCGGTTCCCCCACGGCGCAGGCAGGTATCGATGAGTGCGTTCCAGTCCGATGGAATAGGGTGGCGCAGGCGCACCCGGCGTGGGTCGCTCGTATCGATATCAAAGCGTGGTCGTGCGCCGCTGGCCGCCAGCGCCGTCTCCAGAGTCTCGGAGAGGGTCTGTGGCGTGAGATCCAGCTCCGCCGCGAGTGCCTCCAGCCGCTTGGCCTCGCCCTCCTCGCTGATGGGAGCCTTCGCCGCCGAGCGCAGGATTTCGGTGCGGTCATGCACGAGGGCAAGGGCGCTGTCCAAATCAATCTCCACGTTGGCAACGGACTCGTTCTGGATAAAGCGCCGCTGGAACGCCGTGTCAAAGACCTCACCCGCCGAACCTAAATCGCTGCGGATCGAGTTCACTTTCCGCACGACCACACCTAGAAACTTCAGGTCAGCATCGTCTTGTGTGTCGAAGTGAAAAACCCCCACATCGCGCGACTGCCCATGCCGATCCAGACGCCCGTTGCGCTGCTCCAGCCGTGAGGGGTTCCAGGGCACATCGAAGTGCAGTAGGTAGCGGGCTGTGGCCTGGAGGTTCAAGCCCTCTGCGGCGGCATCGGTGCCGATCAGGATGCGCACGGCGCTGGCCGGGTCGTTGAAGGCCAGCTTCACTGCCGAGCGCTGGTCGTCGTCCATCCCCCCAAACAGCGTCACGAGCCGCCCCGGCTCTTTGTAGCGCTGGTTCAGACGACTCACCAGGTAGTCCAGCGTTGTCTTGTACTCCGTGAAGATCACCAAGCGCTCGGTATCGCTCCACGCCCCACCGGGCCGTAGATGCTTGTCAATCAGCGCACAGAGCGCCTCGAAGCGAGCATCTACCAAAGGCATCGTCCCATCGCGCTCCAGACCAATTGCCTCCAGCGCCCGCTCCACCGCCTCTGACTCACTCAGTAGCTGCGCCGCCAAGGGACGAAGCCACGCTCCCACAATCTGCACAGCATGGCCACGGCGGCTCTCCGCCTCGCGGTCATCGCCCGTCTCTTCCTCGGCACTGCGACCAGCGGCCTGCACCTCGTCTGCGTCGGCGGCTTCTTCTAGCTCCAGACCCTGTCGGTAGCGTCTCCAGGAATCCGCAAAGGCATAGGGGCAGGAGAGCAGGCGCTTACCGAGAATCTCGACCGCGAACGCCCCGGCGAGCTGCTCACGCCGCACGGACTGCGCCACCAGTGAGCGCACCTTCCCTCGGAATGCCTGAAACGCCACGGAGAGTGCCTGCTCGCTCGGGTGAAGCGAGAGCGGCACCGCCGTTAGGAGACGCTCACAGAACCGAGGTGGGTTTGACCGCTGGTTGATCTCTGACTTCAGCCTTCGCACCAGAACATCCTCAACCCGTAACCGCTCTGCGGGGCTGATCTCACTGGTCTGGGTGAAGCGCACTGGATCGAGTAGCTCCAGCAAGCCTGTGAACGAGCGGGTATGCCCGTTGTGCGGCGTCGCGGAGAGAAAGATGCGGTGCTCGAAGTGCGGCGTGAGGAGTCGCAGCATCTTGGTCAGCTCACTGTCTGCCCCGAATGGCGCGGGGGAGAGGTTATGCACCTCATCCACGATCAGCAAGTCCCACGGCAGATGCGTCGAGCCGTCCGGCATCCGACAAGCTGCCAGAAACGACTCCAGCACATCGGGTTGTTTCAGGTAGTGGTAGCTCGTGATGATGCGTGGATAAGTGCGCCACGGATTCGCGTCTAGGCCGAGGTTCTTGCGGAGCTGGTGGGTCTGGTCACGATCCACCACATCGAAGCTGAGCGAGAACTTTTCGTCCATTTCCTGCTGCCACTGCACCCGCAGCGACGCCGGGCTCAGAATCAGCACCCGCCGAATTCGCCGCCTCAGGAGCAGCTCACTGAGCACCAAGCCAGCCTCAATCGTCTTTCCCAACCCCACGTCATCGGCGATCATCAGCGCGATGCGTGGCATGCGCAGTGCCTTGAGCAGCGGCACGAGCTGAAAATCTTCGACTTGGATGGCCCCATGAAATGGCGAGGAAACGGGCATGCGTGTCAGCGGGCCGTCTGCGCCATCGGGATCAAGATACGGAGAGAGCGCTGTCCAGCGTGTCGCCCGCACCAGTGCATCCGCATCCGCAGGAAGCATCGGTGCTCTCTCAAGGCTTGGCAGTGCCGCTGGCTCCAGCAGGCGTGCGCCCGGCTCCCGCTCCCACACCAAGTTCTCCTCCGACTCTCCCTCGACATCGAGGTACTCCACTGTCGTGAGGTGGAGGCGACCATCAGGGCCATCAAACGGCTCGACCGCACTCACCAGCCCACGACGATTTCGGACGGTTGCCAGCATACCGACCGTCGGATTGAGAACAGTTTGAGAATCCATCACACCCCTCATGACCTACCGTTTACTTTACCATGAGAGAACCCCCAGGAGGGATTCCCTGGAATAGAGCTTCCTGCCTCGGTGGCCTTTTTTGAATCATCCTGTACAGGCATCTCAACGGACAATACTTTGGGAGAGATTTCCATCGATTTATTCTCCTTAGGCACATAGGAACTTGCCAATAAAGGCTTGACCCTACTCGATGCTTCCATCTGTCTTTTTGATTGACTGTCCCTGTTTTGCAAATAGGCAGTGATCCAGCGCAGAAACGACGGCGTCGCATGAAGCTTCATCAAACGATCAATCTCTTCATTAAAGTTCAGCTGCGCCGCCTGTACGTCCAGCTCTGCTTCGTGAAGCGCAGAACGCATGGCCTCACTTATCCGGTTGGAGTGCTCATCTTCAAGCAAGCGAACCTCAATCGCGCGCTTCTGATCCATGAGCTGCTTTCTTCGCTTACCATACTGAGTATCCAGGCTACGGATCATGCTCTGGAGCGACGAAACACGTGCGGCATAGAAACGGATCTTGGGGTCGTTTGCAATGGAGCCCCGTAAGCTATTCCAGCGTTCCCGTGCCATGGTCTCTTCCCAAGTTTCAACCTCGGTACCCTCCGCATTGGATGGAATAAGAGCTTTCTCCGCTATAGTCGCTGCGATACCAAAGGGTGAGGTAGTCCCTCCAAAACCACCGCGGGCCGCCTGCGATGCCAGGTTCAGTGCTCCCGAGACAAACTCTCCTGACTTTTGGCCGAGCGCTTCCGCAACACTGGAACCTGTCCGCGTGATGAGCTGGCGCGCCGCATCTTCCAGTGCAAAGGCCAGCTCTGACTCGGCGCTCTCTGCTTTGCGGTGGGCATCATTTGCCGCAAAGCGTGCTTCTTCCGCAAGAAGCCGCGCGCTCTTGAGGCGTGGATCTGAGTCTAGGCTTTGCTTAACCCGATCCCACTGCGTCTTTGCCTCTAACAGAAGAGGATCACCCTCTAACTGAGAATCGCGTCTGGCCACAAATTCTTGCCACCGAACGATATCGGGATGGGTCGTCAAGAGCGCGTTAATCTCCTCAATGCGCCGCTCTGCTTCACGTCGAGGATGGTGAAGTCCTTCCCCAAGCAGCCGCAGCTGTGCCTCCTCCGCGTCAAGCGTGCCCTTGGCAACCTGAGCCTTCAGAAGCCGCTCTTCATTGAGTCGCTCCTCTTCTTTTTCGAGCTCATATCGCTGCACAGCGAGTAAGCTCTGATGTTGCTTTTCTCCCAGCCGGTAGCGAGTTTCCATCGCCCCTTCATAGGCGTGGTAGATCATAAACGGAGCGGAAGCAACAAACGCAATCACCCAAAGCGAAAAATCCTGGAATCTGGAAAACTCTGTCTCCATATTTTCCATCATCTTTGAACGAATGTACTCTCCTAAGCCAGCACGTTCGACAAATGCCTCTAATACAATTACCAATAATATTGATAATGTAGCAAAAACAAGTGGCCAGTTAATTCCTTGGATATTATTAGCCTTACGTTTCTCAGATTCCTCCGTTGCATAAGAGCTTGCATTTTTTGCTACTTTGCCAATGATGGCAAAAATAAAAATTCCTAGAATCGATGAAAATATGGCATTTCTATAGCCAAAAACCTGAATTGATGCTGCATCAAGCCGTACAAATTTGGCAAGCAATCCTAAACTCAGGCCAAAAATACTCCCGAAAGCTATATGCGAAAGTATTTCAATGGTCATATGGACATAATGTGCCACCCCCTTATGACGAGTGGCAAATGAAAGATGCGCCGTATCCGCCTGGGAAGCAACAATGTCACCGGCACCTTCTTTGTTCAATGAGGCGAGGCCGGGTAATTTTCCCTGCGAATTCACAGTGGTGTGGAAAGCCCGACGCGCAGCATGAACTGTGTCATTTTGTCGAGCCGCTTCCTCAGCAGTCTCTTTCGCGATGGAGTGTAACCACTCGTCGCGATGCCTTCGCTCAGAAAGTAGCTCAGCCTCGATCCTATCGGCAGCCTCGCGGAGCTCTGCTTCCATGACCTCGACCCGCGTGACCGCTTCCTCAAAGATTTTCTGGTACTTTTCGGACGCTGCGGTTAACTGTTCCTGGAACCGAGCAATAACCTCAGCCTCAACTTGTTGTTTCGCTAACTCGGCAGCTTCGGCACTTGCCTCCGTATCCTCCGCGACTTTTTGTGCGACCACACGCCGCGCTTCACGCGACTTCAGCGCTTCTTCCTGAAGAGCCTTCTCACGCTGACGTGCCTCCTGCTGTTCCGCAAATTGCTGCTTGTCACGTTGCTTTGTTAGCTCATCGGTGTGTTTCTGGTAGTCCCGTTCTTGCTCTTTCTCAAACTGACGGCGTTCTTGGTCTCGGGTATCGCGCTCTTTGGAGCACCGCTCCTGAACCTCCCAGTAGGTTTTACGTGCCGCCTCGATCTCCGAGTGCCGCTCCATGCGGTACGTGATCCGCTCTTCCTCAATGCTCCGAATCTCATCGTTATAGTTCTTGCGCGTCTCTTCCCACCATTTACGGAGACTTGAGAGCTCTTCGTCCAGACGGGTGTTATTGACTTGGTTGCGCCAGTTCAAGTTTTGGCGCTCAAGCTCTTTCAGGGTAAACAGTTGCTGATGACGCTCTCCTGCGGCTAGGAGTCGGAAACGTGCCTCACGGACATGGGCCACCCGTAGCGCAAATCGCGTATTCAGATCCTGAACTGCCTCTTCATAGGCCCCTAGGTCATAGGGATTAGAGTGCCTAGCCGAGGGAGCCGAAATGACAATCCGCTCACTCAGCCCGACCGTCTGTGGCACCGTGGCCACCGGCACCATGTCATACTGCACCTTGACCAGCTCATTTGGCAGAGAATACCGAGGGCTCCCTTCTTCATCACTGAGAAGATCATCTGGGATGGGGACTTCGCCAGCAATATCAATCAGCTCGCTGTCTATCGGTTCGGTCTCTGTAACGGGAGATTCTGCCTCTGTGAGGGATACTGTTGCAACATTTACCATTATTTTTTCTCTCTCCACTTAGTTATCCCAGCAACAATAGCTGCTCTTTCTTTTCCTACTGAAAAGGTCACTCTATTGCCAAAACAGGAGAACTGGGATTTGATTTTTTCTTCTGCATCTTTATTCAATCCAAGCAGTGCAATCGTTATATTCTTGTTTTTAGATATACTCGTCAGAGATCTGTTTATTAATCGTTCATCGTCTTTCCAGTCATTGTCACCATCAGTGAGATAGAGAATGCGAACACTCTTTTGTTTGCCCGCATATTGTTTCTCCATTTCTTTCCAGAAATTATAAGGGCGTGTTCCTTGCGAACGAGATGCATCGAACTCCTTCAGTTGGTCTAAAACCCGTTTTTTGATTCGGGAGTCGTCGTTGTTAAACGCCGCCTAGATATGAGCCACCTAGCGCCGTGAAGAACTGAGCCACCCCGAATCGAATTTCGTCACTTTTGGCTTCTCTGGATTGCTTGACA
>Ga0315904_10013869_pt1 | contig 10065 bp, 15 predicted proteins | sample LakEriMetagenome_6_FD_203529 | JGI IMG/M metagenome (GOLD analysis project Ga0315904, IMG submission 203529) | Freshwater fungal communities from buoy surface, Lake Erie, Ohio, United States - Buoy 12 MA120 | ecosystem: Environmental > Aquatic > Freshwater > Lake | place: USA: Lake Erie, Ohio...
TATTACAGCGTTGACGGAAACCGAGTACCAGAAAACGGACTTGGTTCACTTATACCATTTACAGGATTTGACGAAGGATTACTTGTAAGAGCAGGAACAACAATACTTACAGCACTTGCATTAGAAAAAGCAGTTAAAAGATTTGCAGACGAACCAACACCTAACGTTGTATTAAAATCTAACTTGCCAATGCCTGCTGAAAGAGTTACAGCCCTATTAAATTCTTGGAAAGAAGCAAGACAAACACGTGGCACAGCTTTTGTTAACGACACAATCGACTTTCAAAGCATAGGCTTTAGCCCAGAACAATTAACGCTAAACGCTGCACGCCAATATATGGCTTCCGAGATTGCTAGGGCTTGTAATTTACCTGAATACTACGTAGGTGGTAATGCAGGTGGCTCAATGACTTATTCAAACGTTACAGCTGAAAGAAGAAGCCTTATAGATTTGTCATTAAAGCCTTTAATGACTTGCATTACACAAAGATTAAGTGATAACGATATAACACCACGTGGTTCTATAGTAAAATTTGATTTAGAAGAATTTTATAGCCCAAGTGCTATAGAACGCGCTGACATATATCAAAAACTTATTCCTCTTGGTGTAATGACAGTAGAGGAAGCAAGAGAAAGGGAAGACTTAATAAATGAATAACTTTATTAAATTCTCAACCGACATTATCGCAGCTAATTCATCAAAACGTGAATTAACAGGCGTTATTGTTCCTTTTGGTCAGGTAGGACATACAAATATGGGCGACGTTGTTTTTCAACAAGGCTCATTAAAAATCGGTGAGGGTATAAAACTTTTTACCGAGCACGATATGACTAGACCAATTGGTAAATTATCAAGATATGAAGAAGACGACAAAGGAATTGTCGGAACATTCAAAATAGCACGAACCAATGCAGGAGACGACGCATTAGCTGAAGCACAAGAGGGTTTAAGAACCGGATTTAGCGTAGGCGCAATGATTGACGACTATGTAACCAAAGGTGAACAAGTAATCGTTAATGAAGCAACCCTAAAAGAAGTTTCACACGTCACATTTCCAGCATTCGGCGAATACGCCCAAATAACCGAAGTAGCTGCAAGCGCAGAAACTTCACAACCAACAACAGAAAGTGAGGAACTCGTGTCAAACGAAGTTACCCCAGAAGTAGTAGAAGAAGTAGCAAAGGCTGTAGAAACCCCAGCTGTAGAAGCTGCAGAACGCAACGTTCGCCCAGCAATCTTTACAGCACCAAGAAGCCCAATTGTTTCAAAGGCTTCATACCTAGAACACTCAATCAGAGCAGCTCTTGGTAACGAAGACAGCCGTCAATATGTAATGGCAGCTGACACAACTGGAAACAACTCAGCATTTATTCCAACACCACAATCAACAGAAGTAATTAACGGAATTGCAAACGCTGATAGAGGATTTATAGATTCCCTATCAAAAGGAACTTTGCCAACTGCAGGTATGTCCTTCGAAATTCCAAAAATTACAACTGCGCCTGAAGTTTCAGAAACAGCAGAAGCAGCACCATTCATTGAAACAGATACAGCATCATCATTTGTTCAAGTCGCTGTTAAAAAATTTGGTGGACAACAAACATTCTCAGTAGAATTGTTAGACCGTTCTTCACCAGTATTTTTTGATGAACTTGTACGTCAAATGGAATTTGCTTATGCTAAAGCAACCGACACTTACGTAGCAGCAGAAGTTGCTAACGCTGGTGTACTAAACGCAACAGCACAAAACGAAGATGCAGCAGGTTTAATTGCCTACGTATCTTCAGCAGCTGCAGCAGTTTACAAAGGTTCATTAGGTTTTGCACGTAACCTTGTAGTATCTCCAGAACAATGGGGCAAAATTATGGGTTACGCAGAATCAAACGGACGTCCAATTTACACAGCTTCAAATCCGATGAATGCCGGTGGGTCACTTTCTCCACAAAGCCTCAGAGGTAACGTTGCTGGTTTAGATTTGTACGTTTCACGTTCAAGCATCGGAACTGGTGGAACAGGATTAGGCGACTATTCAATGGTTGTTCTAAACCCTAACGCTTACACCTGGTACGAAAGCCCACGTTTAAGCCTACGCACAAACGTAATTAACACAGGACAAATAGACGTAAACTATTACGGCTATGGTGCACTAGCAACCAAAATTGGTGCTGGCGCAAACTGGTTTAACAAGTCCTGATAAACCACTAAGTCGTGAGGCTAGTCTCGCCCCTGTGGCTAGCCTCACCCTAAACGAGAGGAAATGAAATGCCAGTACTTGTAACAGCAGCTCAGTTAAGAGCTGTACTTGGCGTTCCAAATACTCTTTATGATGATGCAGCATTAAACGCAATCATTGACACCTCAGAAGACGCTATTGGTGATTTTCTTATTCAATGGAAAGTCGGAATAGATAAACACTATTCAGAGACAGCAACAGAAACAACTATTCACACAACAAGACCACACAAATTTTATGAAACACAAACAGTAGCCATATCTGGCGTTGAAGCACACGTAAACGGCAACAAAACAATATCTGCAATAGTAGATGAATATACTTTTAGAATTACAACAACAGGCGCACCTATTCACAAAGATTATTACAACGTTATACCTAATGGTATTGCAGCTGAAAACGATTTATCACAATACAACGGAAACGCAGCAATAGAAGAAGCAGTTTTGCAAGTAGCAATTGACGTATTCCAATCAAGACTAGCTGCAGGTGGCACTTCCCAAGCATTAGATTTTACCCCAGCCCCCTATCGAATGGGCAGAACCCTTTTGTACAAAGTCACAGGTTTAATTAGTAAATATATTGACCCTAATAGTCAAGTAGGTTAACTATGGCTCTTAGTACGCTTCGTGCAGGCCTCAAAACAGCAATAACATCAAACACAAAATACTCTGCTTACGACCACGTACCAGAAATCATAATTCCACCAGCAGCTTTAATTTTAGCTAGTGACCCATATTTAGAACCCATAGTAATAGGTAACAATAAGAATTGGTACGTACGTCTAACACTAGAAGTTGTTAGTACAACGTATTCAAACCCAAGCGCGCTAACAAACTTGGAAGATGATATAGAAACAATTCTTGGACTTATACCAACAAGTTGGATAATCTTGTCTGTAAGTAGCCCAAGAATTAGAACCACAAATAGCACAGATTTATTGAGTGCTGAAATACAACTACAAACAGCCTACACAGGCTAAGAAAGGTAAGAAATGGCAACAACTATTTTAAGTGGTCGTAGTTTAACTTTAACTATTGCTACAAAAAACTATAGTGAACAAATTTTAGATTCTGCTATCAACTTTGATACCGAACGTTTAACTTTTGACACTCTTGCAGGCAAAGCCTACAAATACATTGATTCAAACGTCACTCTTGATATTAACTTCTTGAATGACTCAGGTAAAAGCCCAGACAGCTTATACAAAGCATTATGGGACGCAACTGAATCAGCACCAGACACAGCACTTGCTTTTGTGTTAACACTAACAACAGGTGTGTCTTTAACTGGTACAGTATTACCACAATACCCAGGAATTTCTGCTTCAGGTGCAGACGCACAAACTTGTTCAGTATCATTACAAGTTGTCGGCATACCAACAGAAGACCTAACAGCCTAACCAAAACCAAAGAACAGGGGCACACAAATGCTAAAACTTAAATTATCGTGGGAACTAGAAACAGGTGAGAAGTTTGAAGAATGGACAAGACCAATCGAACTTTCACTTGCAGAAAAAGAACTATATTCAGGTAAATCAATTGTTAAAATACTTATTGAAGAAAGCACACCAAGCAATACACTTCTTTTATTCTTGGCTCACAAGATTCAACAAAGAGTCAGCAAGAAAATCGAAAACTTTGATTCTTGGAAAAGCAAAGTCACCGATATTGCTGCTTCTGATTTTGAGACAGCAAATTTTACCAAGCCCGAAGTATTGGGCGCACAGCAGTAGAACTAGCAATAGCTACTGGGATAACACCGGATTATTGGCTCAATGCAGAACCCGATATATGGGCAACGGCTATAGACATTTTGAACGAGCGCAATAATGGCTAATGCAGTAGCTGGTAAAACTAGCAACACTAAAAGAACTATCAGGGTTAAAGTAGATGATTATGAGCTACGTTCCCTTTTAGCCACGTTTAGTAAAATGGACGACATAGCCAAAAATGATATGAAAAAGATAGCTAATGATTTAGCAGAACGCGCAGCTAGATTTGTCACCTCTTACGCTTACAATGCACCTAACCCTGCACAAGCAGACGCTATAATGAAATCATTAAAAATTAACAGGTCAGACAAAGCACCTAATTTTACAATGGGTGGTAACACAAAAGTTACCCGAAGTGGTGCAAAGGCTGGTACGCTTTTATTTGGTACAGAATTTGGTTCAGACAGACTAAAGCAGTTCCCACCACGTAGCTCACGTAAAGGGCGTGGTAATCGTGGTTGGTTTATATTTGTTGCTTTGGAACGTTTTCAACCAATTATTGTACGCGAATGGTTACAAGGCTATGAGAAAATAGCAACCGAGTGGAAAGGTAGGGCAGCTTAAATGGCTGAGATTAGGTCGTTAAAACTTGCTTTACTTGCCGATACTAAAGATTTTATTCAAGGGCTTGATAAAGCCGATAAAGAAACCAAAACTTTTAGCAATAAATTAGATAACGCTTTACAAAAAGGCGCAGCAGCATTTCTGGCTGTTGGTGCTGCAGCTGGGGCTATGGCCATCAAGATTGGTATTGATGCTGTTAAAGCTGCTGTTGAAGATGAGAAAGCACAAAAGTCTTTAGCTATAACTCTTAAAAACACAACTAAAGCCACAGATGCTCAAGTTAAATCTGTTGAAGATTATATTGATAAAACAGCACGTGCTACAGGTGTTGCAGATGACCAATTACGTCCAAGCCTTGACAGACTTGTTAGGTCAACTCAAGACGTTACTAAAGCACAAAAACTACAACAACTTGCATTAGATATTGCTGCTGGTACAGGTAAAGATTTAGCAACAGTCACAGAAGCCCTTGGTAAAGCCTATGACGGCAACCTAGGCGCATTAAAACGTATTGGTGTACCTCTTGACGAAAACATAATTAAAACTAAAGACTTTGACGCAGCAACAAAAGCACTTAGTGAAACCTTTGCTGGACAAGCTGATGCTGCTGCAGAAACTTTTGCTGGCCGTATGGCTCGCATCAAAATTGCTATAGATGAAGCCAAAGAACAATTAGGTCAAGCATTATTACCTCTACTTGAAAGATTTGCCAAATTTGCTACACAACAATTAGCCCCAGCATTACAAGGCTTAGTAGACGGATTAACAGCTAAAGGTAAACAAAGTTTAACTAGAGCCTTTTATGACGCTGGAACAGGTGCAGTTACTTTTGGTTACGATATGGACAATGTTCAAGGCCAAGCATATTTACTTGGTGAACAACTTAGACGCACAACTCAATTGCTTGTAGATATGTTAGATAAGGTAACTGGTGCTGCTGAGGGTGAGGGCTTTAAGAAGTTATTAACAGTTATAACAAGTGTTATTAGTGGTCTTGAAAAAGCAATAGAACTTTACAACAATTTGCCTGATTTTGGTAAATTACTCATTAACCCTATTGGTCAACTTGCACCTTTGGCTGGCACAGCAGCCCAAATACCAGGTGTTGTAAGAGGCCAAGGAACAACAGTCAACAATTACAATATTAAAGGTGCTGTTGACCCACAAGGAACAGCTAGAACAATTACTAAAGTACAAAACACGGCGTTAAAGACGACAGGAATAAAGCCATTTAACTTTGGGTTTAGATAACCAATGACGATTTACACACCCACATTTAAGATACGTATTGCTGGTGTTGAATACACTAATGAGGTTTTAAGTAACGCAACTATCACAACAGGTAGAAACGATTTTTTTGAACCAACTTTACCTAGTTATTGCAACCTTGAACTAATTAACTTATCTGGTACAAGCCCAGCAATTGAACTGTTAGACATAGTTAACATACAAGTTAAAGACACCAATAACGTGTTTATTGATTTGTTTACAGGTGAAGTTTCAAGTGTTCAAAACACTCTTGAAGGTGCTGGGGCTAATGACCAATACGCAAACACAGTACAAGTACAAGCAATAGGTGTACTTGGTTTACTTGTTAAACGTTACGCAGGTGCTGTTGCATATCCACAAGAATTTGATGGTCAACGTATTGAACGAATACTTGAAGAAACACTTTATACAGCTTGGGAAGATTTAAGTAACATAACTACTTGGAACGATTTACCTGCACTAGAGACTTGGGAAGATTACGGCGTTCAAGGCATAGACGTTATTGACAACGGACGCTACGAAGTGCTAGCACGTTCAGCACAAGTTGAACAAGCTAATGAATTAACAGATGTTACAGCTACAACAGGATTGGGCTACCTCTATGAAACTGGGGACGGTTTAATCGGTTATGCAGATGCTGAGAGACGTTCAACTAACTATGGAACTAACACTATAGCCGTTGACGCTGACATTCTTTCAAGCGCAGGTTTTACCACACGTTTACAAACAGCTGACATTATCAACAGCGTAGTAATTCAATACAATGACCCAGTTGCCGAAGAAGCTGCTGAGAATGACACAAGCATAGATACTTATGGTTTGTTACAACAAATTGTGCCAACCATTTTGGCTGAACAACTTGATGCCCAAGAACAAGCTGCTAGAACAGTTGCCCTTAGAGGTTTACCTAAAGTGTCTTTAGACTCTGTTTCCTTAAACCTATCTAACTCAAACATAACTGATGCTGTACGTAATTCATTCCTTGGTGTTTCAATGGACACACTTGTAGCTATAACTAACATTCCAACTGGCATTATTACCTCAGGTGTATTTGAGGGCTTTGTTGAGGGTTGGACTTGGACATTATCAAAGAATAGCCTTGATTTAGATTTAGCAATTTCTAACTCAATTTACAGCTCTCTTGATGTACAATGGGAAGACTACAACCCATTAACCCAATGGCAAAACCTGCCTAATGACTTGACGTGGCTTGACGTCGCTTAAGAAAAGGATAAACTAGAACAATGGCAACTACGACCAATTATGGCTGGACTACCCCAGATGATACCTCACTTGTTAAAGATGGTGCTTCTGCTATTCGCACTCTTGGGTCTTCTATTGACACCTCTCTTAACAATGCTTTGGGTACTAAAAAAGCAGGACTTGTACTCTTAAACACCACTAGTTTTAGTGGAGTATCTAGTCAAAGTTTTAATGATGTATTTAGTGCAACTTATGACCACTACAAAATTGTATTAAGAACTACAGCGATTGACGCACAAATCTTTTTTAGATTAAGAGTCGCTGGTACTGACGTTACTGCTGCAAATTACGATAGAACTCAAATACTCGGTGTTTCTGGTACATTTGCTTTTTCACAATCGTTAAGTCAAACATCTGGTGCATTTTCTCTTGGTGGTGCAACTGACCACAATATGACTCTTGCTGAAATTAACTCACCATTTTTGGCAACGCAAACTTTGATGATAGCAGAGTGTTTAGGAGATGACCAAGCACTTTTGACTTTAGGAACAAGGCACACTCTATCTACTTCTTATACAGGTTTTACCATTTTTGCAACAAATAACTTTACAGGCACATTATCTGTTTATGGTTACAACAAATAGGAGTTATGACAATGGCAACTGAAAAAATATTTGTAGGTATAGATAATGCAAGAATTGAATTAACAGGTCAAGCAAAAGCCGATTTTCTGTCTGATAGAGAAGCATTAGTAGAATCAGAACGCCTACTTGAAGCCGAGTATAAAGCCAAGCAAGATGCACGCGATTCAGCAATTAAAAAACTTGGTGAAATAGCAGGACTAACAAAAGAAGAATTAGATGCAATCCTTTAACCACAAACAAGTATCACTAGCTGCAATTGCTTTCCTAGCAGCTTGGCAAGCAACAGACTTTGCCCTTGATTACAGAGCTGTATTAGGTGCTGTTGTAGCTGCTTCTATGGGAGCTATGAACCCTAATGCGCGTAAAACCAAGATTAAGTAAAGCAGCTGAGCAATTACGCTCGGAAATAAACGCCAAGTATCCTAAGCGAGATAAACGCTCAGACGGCTGGATAGGCGACACAGCACACAACGCACGCAAGTCAGACCATAACCCAGATAAGAATGGTTGGGTACGTGCCATAGATATTGATTCAGACCTTGTTAAAGGCTCTAGCAAAGAGTCTTGGTTACTTGCTGAGCAAATTAAGACAATTGCACTTAAAGGCGACAAAAGAATCAGTTACATTATCCATCAACATCGTATAGCTTCACCACGACAAAATTGGGCTTGGCGTGTCTACAAAGGGTCTAACCCTCACGTATCACATTTGCATATATCCTTTACACAAGCAGGCGACCTCAACGGAAAGGTATTTGGAATATGAGCAAACCAAAATCAAAAAAGCAAACAATAGAACTACCAGACGTAATGGCCTCAGAGCTAGTAAAAGTAATAAACAAAGCACACGAAGACGGAAAACTAATAGTTGGATTTGTTGCACTTTTAGAAGTCTTTGATGGCAAAAAGAAAACAATAAAGATTATGGCCAACGAAGATATGCCACAACATTCAGTATTTGGAATGATTAACTATGCAGCTGAAAAATATCAATTTACTCTTGCTCCTGATGAAGATGAAGACGACGATTTTTATGACCCTAATTGGTATGACGGACAATGATTGGTGAACTTGTTGGCGTTATTGGTTTGCTTATTACTATCCTTGTTTTGGTTATTAAAGCAACTGCAGAAATTATTAAAATGAAGTCACAATTGTTTCCTAATGGTGGTAGTTCATTAAACGATAAAGTGACACGCCTACAGTTAGATGTTGTTAAAATTCGTAGTACTATAGATAGTATTAACTCACAGTTAGGTAAGAAACCTACACGAAAGAGGTAACTATTAAACGTTACGTCGTAATCTCAGACTTGCAATACCCATACATTAAAAAGCAATACGTTGAATCTTTACTTGATTACATAGATTACGTTAAACCAGATAAATTATTGTGTGTCGGAGATGAGCTTGATGCACAGACAATATCAACTTATGCACGTGGAACAAGCCTGGAGTTTGAAGGTTCGTTACAAAAGAATATAATTGGTTTGAAGGGCTTACTCAAAGAATTCCGTAGTGCTATTGGACGCAGTAAGCCTTTCATAATGCAACGCAGTAATCACACAGCTAGAATAGAACGTTACATATCAAAATTTGCACCAGCGTTTTCTGTCATAGATGCAATCAAAATAGAAAACCTTTTAGGTTACAACGACAAAGACATAAACATCACATACAACAGGTCATTAAAAGAATTTACTAAAGGCTGGCTTTTGGCTCACGGAGATGAAAATCGCCTTTTTAGCCAAGCTGGGGCTACAGCTCTCAATTTAGCTATAAAAACTAATAAGTCCGTTATTTGCTCGCATACGCATCGTCAAGGAATCCTGCGTCAGTCATACGGCTTTGGGGGCAATCAAACTACACTTACAGGTGTTGAAGTTGGGCATCTTTGCGATATTAAAAAAATGAGTTATTTGAAAGAAAATATAGCGAATTGGTCGGCAGGTTTTGGAATTGTGTACGAACAGGACGGACAAGTTAAACCCGAACTTGTTTCATTTAACAAAGACGGCTCTTTTATAGCCGAGGGTGAACTCTGGCGTTAAAGCCGTTATCAAATTGTTATAATTCAATGCTGTGTTTTGACGCACCTTTGCCTTAATCTCGTTTTAACGAGAGGGGCAGTATGGATAAAGTCTGGTATCCGATATCAGAACTAATAGCTGATGCTTATCACAAAATGTACTTTTATCACAAAACCCAATGCACGTTCAAGGAATGTGATTGTGAAAACAAGCTAGCGCAATTGCAAGAATTTCAAGGACTATTTATAGGAGTTAATTAAATGGATTATCTAAAGAACTACATTGAAGTTAAAGACAGAATACAAATGTTTTACGATAAATACCCAAACGGAGTATTACGCTTTCAATA
>Ga0315904_10013871_pt1 | contig 10065 bp, 20 predicted proteins | sample LakEriMetagenome_6_FD_203529 | JGI IMG/M metagenome (GOLD analysis project Ga0315904, IMG submission 203529) | Freshwater fungal communities from buoy surface, Lake Erie, Ohio, United States - Buoy 12 MA120 | ecosystem: Environmental > Aquatic > Freshwater > Lake | place: USA: Lake Erie, Ohio...
TAGGCGGCGGGCCTTTGTGCCATGTGGTCATTTCGGTTCCTCCGCAAGGCCGCGCCAGGGCGCCCTGAGATAGCTTACCGAGACAATAGGTTCCCGCGCTGCCCCTTCCGGCGTTGGGTCTCCTACGTACCAGTCTTTGCCGTCCCAGCGGCGATACCAAGCTGGCGGGCCGTCTTCTTGGATCTCATACACCCCCGCCCTGACGGGGTTGACTTTGGCGGGGAACCACGGGGTGAGTTTCATGGCTTGCTCCTCTCTGCCAGCATGGCGTCGGCCCATTCATATGCGGTTTCTGCTGACTGCTGCTGACGAGTGACAATCTGGGCTTGTATCAATGCCTGCATCGCCTTCGCCGCGAAGTAATCGCGCAGAGTCATGCCTTCCGCAACATTCTTGTTGTGGTCAGTGGGAAACGCCGGTCCTCCGGTGTCTTTCATTTCGGTTCTCCTTCTGCTTTGGCGATAATTTCGCCTAGGTACTGCGCTCGACCCGGCTCACTGCCTTGCAGCCATGTGTGCGCGTGCTTCAACGCCTCCAGCAGTTCCGGGTACAGCGCAGCGCGGCGCTCCGTCTCTGCCTTTGCTGCGTCGGCTTCTTCTCGCGCCTTGCGCTCTGCGTCAAGTTTTTCCTCCAATGCCGTGCGCCATGCCTCGTTCTTTTGTTTGACGGTAGGCGGGTGGTGCGTCTTGCAGTACCAGTTGCCTTCGTGTGCGTACTTTGCGCCTCTGCCGCAGCGATGGAAACCAAACCCACCCCAAACGCTGCCGCAGCAAGTGTGTTTGTCAGTCATGTCTTCTCTCCTTCTGCTTTGGCGATTGCGGCACGGGCCTTGTTCCAGTCGGCTTCTATCTGCTGGCTGCTTCTGGGCGCGTGTGTACACACGGCCTTCAACGCCTTTAGCAGTTCCCGATTCACCGCCTCCGCGCTAAGCGCCCGAGAACATCCGCCTCCGGGGCTTGCTTCCCACAACTGGCTGCGCTCCTCGTCGCATGATGCGGCTAGGGTGCGTTTTAGGGATTCGTTCTCGGCGTGCAGTCGCTCAATTTCCGCTGCCCTGATACGGCATAGGGCGTTTGCCTTGCCGAGTAGATCGTGTTGTTGTCGCAGCATGTCTGCGGCTGCGGCTGCTCCAAACAAACCCCTTTCTCGAGAGATAACTTCTAGTACATCAGCCAGCAGCAGGGTTTTGGACTTATCCATGATTCCCCCTGTGCTCCGCAAGAGCGGTGTTGATGATGTAGAGCAGGTCGTCCACGTTGCCGCCATTCAGCGTTTCGCGGATCATGTCGATGGCTCCGGCGAGCTTGAGGTTGATGGACTCCAGGCGCTCTATCCGCTGCTTCAGCACATCCGCTCGGTGCATCCCGAGTTCGCGCGGCTGCACCGTCTCCTGCACCCAATCGGTCTTTTCGTGCCAGAGGTTGTTGGCGAGTTCAAATCGGTGTAGCCGGCGCAGTTCGGCCGCGGCTTGTTGATTGATTTCTGGCACTGCTGTGAGATGTGCGTAGTTCAATCCAAGCGCATCAGCCAGTCGCAGGGCTTCGGGTTGGTCAGCCATTGTTCTTCTCCTTCAGCGCGGCCTCGACGGCGCAGACCAAGTCCATGAGCTGGTTCATCTTGAGACCAAGACTCGCGTTCACTGCCATGATCTTGTCGTTGGCAAACACAGCGTCCGCCGTCAACGACTGCCACTCGCGGCGGGGTGGGGTGGTGTAGAGCTTTGTGCCGAGCGGCAGCTTCCACACTTTTGTCGGGTCGATAAACGGCTTGCTGCCCTCATAGAAATGCCCCCGGTTCGTGTAGTCCGGTTCTTTTTCCACGACTAGCACCGGCTCCTGCTCCTCCTGCGCCAGCGCGGCGCGGAGGGCGGTGATGGCGCTATCAATAGTTTTAGAACGCAAAGCGTGATAGATGCGCCAATGTTCCTGTGCAATCCTCAACGCCTCCAGCGCCTGCTGGGCGACTTCGCGTAGTGTGCTCATTTATTCTCTCCCGCTACTAAGGCACGCCAAGCGCGGTAGTCATCGACCAGCTTCTCGTTCTCGACCGACGTGCCATCAAGCGCCTCAACATAGTCTTCTAGGCGCAGCAGCAGATCGCGCATGACCAGAGCGGCTGAGGGTTCCGCGGGGCAGATAGTCTTCACAGGCTGTTCCAACGCGACGCGCAGGGCGGCGGCGACGCGCCCTCCTTCGTCCACCTCACTGTCGCAGCGATTGCACCTGTGCCCGTATTCGCTGGTGCAGTTCTCCAACTCCTCCAGTGCCTGCTCCAGCACTGCGCGGTCTACGGTGATGGTGCTCACTTCCAATTCTCCGGCAGATAGATGAATGTCATGACGATGATTAGCACCGCCACGGCCAGGGCAAGCACAATCGCGCCCAGGCGCGTGGCGTGGGCGTCAACGTCGCTGTGCCGGCCCTGCTGGTCTAGCCCTCTGAGTCGTCGTCGCTGCATGGCGGATCCTCCAGCACAACCTCGCCGCCGCAGCAGATGGACAGCAGTTCTACCCGCTTGTCCACGCCACGGGCGCCCCAGTATTCGTAGGCGCCGATGCCCGTGTCCTGGAAAGAGGCCAGCACCGGGGCGTCGCCACACCTCTTGCACTTCCACACGTAGCCGAAGGGTGCGTCCGGGCTCTCTTCTTCACACTCGCTGTATCTGCGTGGCATCGTACTTCTCCTGTTGGTCTAGGAGGCCTAGGACGCGTTGCTTTGCCCGGGGGCTACCGTGGTATTGGCAGGGGGCAAACAATGCGTCCCAGGCCCGTTTGAGAGGCCGCAGGGCTACTGCTCGCCGCTGGGCTCCTGGGGGGCGGGCACGGGCAGCACCGTCACGCGGGCGGGCAGCACGCGCACATCGAGGTCGGTGGGCTTGTCGATGGCCTGGATGGGGCGGGACGGGTCGTACCACGTGTCCACGCGCTGAGCGCTGTCCATGATCTTCATGAACGTCTCGAGCTGCTGGGGCGAGAGCTCGGCCACGTAGGACCGGTCCCAGCTGAGTTGAAGGTACACCTTCACGAGAATCTCCTAACAAGAACTCCGCTAAACCCTAGCGGCAGGGTGCACCTAGTGTAGTGCTGAGACATGTCTGCACACTAGGGGTTTACCCTAGGTGTTGGATCTGCGCATGGTAGCCGCGTCAACCGCCTGCTCCTGAGTGAACACGGGCACGAGGTTGGACTTATGCATCGCCGCAATGCCCAGGCACTCGGTGCCGGAATACTGGTCGGGCGTGCGCCGTGGGGCGAAGGTGGTGTCCACCCCACCGTTCAAGCTCGGTGGCTTGGGCGTGCTGCGGATGTACGGCGCAGGGTTGGAGCACCAGGGCTCGCCTTTGGGACGGAATCCTGCGCTGCGATATTTTCCAGCCCACCTCACTGCAACTCGCTCTGCAGCTTGAGCTGCGTCATCGCATCGTCGAATTGCACGATGCGGAACTTCCGCATGCTGGGAAGAATCTCGTTGGTGAGGATCAGCGTGTTCATGGGTGGCAGGCCGTCCATGGTGTCGGCATCGCCCCAGCGCGACAGGCCGAACATGATGGCAATCGCGGGGGCGTACAGCGTCTTGCCGCAGCCCTGAGGGCCGACGAGCACGACGCTACGGCGGATGGTGTGAGTCATAGTAGTCCTTTCTCTGCAAATGACAGGCATCGTCCGCCTGCGGTGATGATGTGGTCCAGTACGCGGACGTCGACTAGCAAGAGCGTCTCCTTGATCGTCTTGGTCAGGTACTCGTCGGCGCGGCTCTGCGCGGGGTCGCCGGATGGATGATTGTGCGTGAGGATGACGGCAGCGGCGTTCAGCTGCAGGGCGCGGCGGGCCACCTCGCGGGGGTAGACGCTGGTCTGCGCCAGGGTGCCGCGGAACATGGTCTCACAGTCGATCACCACATGGTTCTGCGTGAGCCACAGGCAGCCGAACTGTTCGTGGTCAATGTTCGCAGCACGGAGGATGAGGTAGTTTTTCACAGTGCTGGGGTTGTCCATCACGGGCCCGCGCCGCACTCGCGCTTCGCAAATGGCGAGGGCGCGTGCAACTACGTCGTCTCCGTTGTCCGTCGCGACATACGGCGGCGGATCCTGCTGCTTGGCTTTAGATCTGGGCATTGGTAATCTCGATGAAAATCACACGGGCCCACCCCTTCGGGCGGAGTTCGATAGTGTCGCCGTACTCCAAACGCTGGCAGGGCACGCGCTGCATGCTCAGTTCGCGCTTGGCACGTTTGACGATACTGACGGTGGGCGTACCGTCAGGGAACCGCAGCGTGTGCCGCTGAACCCAGGCGTAGTTCGGCTCGCGGCCAAACGTGTCCGTCATCTCAACGTGCGCGAGTATGGTCATGACTCAAACCTCCCAACGACGACAGAGTGCGGGTGGCCTGCAAAGCGGAACAGCAGACCACTGTGATAGCTCTCGGTGACGATGAGGCTCCAGTCTGCGAATGGGTGCCCCTCGGCAACGAACATCTCATGCCCCATCGGCCGCGTGGGCTTGTTGCCGATGATGATGTGCTGACTGTCCCAGACGTCGTACCACTCTCCGCGGTACTGCACCACGCGGATATCGTGGCGCAGGGCGCCAGTGTTGAGATGCTCCAGCTCTTTCTGCGCACGGGCAGGCAGCTCGTCAAACGAGCGCAACCAGCGCGGCTTGAGGTTAGTGATTACGCGTATTGTCACGGCGCGTACTCCTGGTGAGTGGGGGAAGGAAGATGTACCAACGGTCGTTGGCGTATGGGCCCATACAGCGCAGACCGAGTTGGCGCAGAAGTTTGACTATGGGCGGGTCGTACGGCCCGTGCTGTTCAAGCACGGGCAGAGGCTTGTAGCGACGCAGGCGCAACATCACTCTGCCTCAACGCCAAAGACCTCGTCCCACTCCTTGGGAGTGATGCCGGTCATGATGAACTCGCGCTCCCAGGCGTGGAGGTGGGGGAACGCGTCTTGGATCGGGCCGGCCGCGCCGGCAAGGTACGCGGCGAGCTGGCCGGGATCGACGTTGATGTCGAAGCTGTGAGCGACGCCAGAAAGCGGGCTGACTCTGCGGATGAGCATGTGAGACTCCTACTAGACCGCCGCTACCTTAGCGGCAAGGGCATTATAGGGGCCTGGGGGGTCGGTGCTTTAGGGGTAAATACTTATAGGGTGTAGGCGTACACTATGGGGGCAGGCCCGTACGGGCCGGCAAATCAAAGGGCCAGAGATCCGTTAGAATCTCTGGCCCTTTCAGACCTCCGGCCACGGTGACGACGTTGACGGAGATGGTGCAAGACTATGCAGTGGCGTTTGGGACGCGCCCTGCATTATACCTGATGCGGGGTGCTCTGCAGTGTTGACATACGCTGAAATTTCTGCTGTCTTCACTAACAGTCGTGAAGAACGGCAGCTTCCAGGCATAGCCAGAGTCTGGGAATATCTGGCAAAGCGCGGTATCGACAGGGCTACTGCCGATGCGTGCCAGTTGCACATCATGCCAGCGGTGGAGCTCATCGCCGCAGCGCGTCGGGCCAACAGCAAGAACGTGACCGATACGCGGGCTGCCGTGGTGTTTCCACACTTCAAGTTTGGAGATGTGGGATCACCAATAGAGTGGTGGAGCAGCCGACTGGTGGCCACGGCCCCAGAGTTGCGAGTGGTTACGTCTTTCGCGGACTACATAGACCCCGAGAAGGTGCGGACACCGGGCAAGATGTTCTGCCCGCCGAATGAGCCGCCCCGGGCGTATCTACCTCCGCTCTACGGCTGGGGGCAGTTGAAGAAGGGTGACAGAGTCTACATCCACGAGAGCGCCATCAAGGCCATCAACGGCGCGGTGCTCGGCAAGCCAAGTATCGGGCTCAATGGCGTGTGGGGGTGGATGAGCAAGAAGCACAACGTCGCTCTGGTGGAGGACCTACGGGACCTGCCCTGGAAGGCGTTGCAGCTCCAGCCCGTAATCGTCTTCGACTCCAACGCCTGGGACAAATGGCAGGTACAAGAGGCTGAGAATCGGCTGGCGGCCAAGCTGCAGGAAGTCACAGGGCGGACAAGCATCGCCCTCCGCGTGCCGAAAGGGCCCACGGGCGAGGACCAGGGCTTTGACGACTACCGCGCCACGATGGGGGACGCTGCTGCGCTGGAGTTCCTCAACGGCGATGGCATAGAGATCGACATTGGCGAGGTGCAGCAGTTGATGCTGCGGCTCAATAGCGAAGTGTGCGTGGTGCGCGAGCTGGGGCGGATAGCGGACCAGACTACTGGCGACCTTATGACGCGCCCAGTGTTCACGGAAGTGAATTATGCAAACTTCGTAGTCTCCGTGGAGGATGGAGAGAACACACGGACGGTGAATGTGCCAAAGCTCTGGCTGTCCAGCAACGACAGAGTGGAGGCGCAGAGCATCGAGTACAGCCCGGGTAAGGACAAGCTCATAGACAAGGGGGACGACTCGGGGCTGCCCAACCTCAATACGTGGAGGGGTATGGGTCTGGACCCAGAGCCTGGAGACGTTGAGCCCTGGCTGGAACTGCTTGCGAACAACATAGAGGATGATAATCTGCGCCAGTGGGTGATGGCATGGTGCGCCTACCCGTTGCAGAATCTGGGACGTAAGCTCAATACGTATCTTCTTGTGTTTGGCCCGAGTGGGACGGGTAAGAATCTGTTTTTCAAGCCCCTGCACCACATCTATGGCAGAAACGCGGTTATTTTGGACACAGATGCGGTGAAGAGTCAGTTCACTTCACTATACGCGCAGAGGCAATTCGTACATGCGGACGAGCTGGTGAGGTCTAAGGGGGAGGATGATTTGGTGAGCCAGCGCATCAAGGCGCTGGTGACTCAGGACAAGTTGAAGGTGAACAGGAAGGGCCAGCCAGAGTATGAGATAGACAATCACACGAATCTGGTGATTACGAGCAACTACTGGGACTGCGTGAAGCTAGATCAAGACGACAGGCGGGCTTGCGTCATACGGTGGGGGACTGGTGGGCTGGATAGGCGCGGGGATCAGGTGTACTGGCAGAACTACGTGCGGTGGGCGGACAGTGGATGGGGGCCGGCGGCACTGTATCACTTCCTGCTCAACATGGATATCTCGTGGTTCGACCCTGCGGCCTGGGCACCACCCACCTTCTGGAAGGAGGAGGTGAAGATAGCCACCATGTCGCCCGTGGACCAATGGGTGAAGGATCTGCTGGAGAACCCAGAGATGATTCTGCCGCTTCCGGGCAAGGACAGGGCAGTGTGGACTGCGCGAGAGCTTGCGATGCTCTACTACGGGGAGGCTGAGAGTGAGATGAGTCCCACCAAGGTGAAGAGCATGTCCAACGCACTACGGAACAGAGGATTCGTACAGGCGGCGGAGGGGAAGCTGGTGCGGCGTCCGGGCGGGGCACCTGAGCGGTGGTGGGTGATACAGGATAAGCACTTGAAGTGGGACACTGAGGCGGTGGCAAAGCACCTTAGGAAGATGCTTGGGACGTAACGGCGTGTATATTTGAATTTGGTAGTGTTACGAGCACTGTTACATGGTAAGTTGTTGTTTTATATATGGTTTTTAGTCTTGTAACAGTGTGTAACATCATTTACCCCATACCCATGCGTGCGCAAGCGCAAGCCTCATTATCTAATGATAGATATAGTGTTTTTACTGCTTATATATGTGGAGTTTGGGGGTTTTTACTGTTACAGGGTTACTTTTGGCAAAAACCCTTACAAAACAACAACTTGAGCTGTAACAGTGTCTGTAACACTCACCCCCGTGTACCTGTTGCACGGGCCGTTGGGGCGAGTTTTGGAGATAAAAGGTGATGCGGGGAGTGCGATGTGATGCGTTTGCGTGAGAGTGTCTAGACGGATGTTGAAGATGATCTGTCTTCAAAAATGAAGAACGCGGGGCGTGGATTGTCACCCGACGTCGCGCGCGGAAAACTCTGCTCCTATGCGTTTTGCGCCATAGGACTGTGCGTTTTGCGTCATGCCCTCAATCACTCTAGCGACGCTATTGTGCGCTTTGCGTCGCCGAAACTATGCGCTTTGCGCCATCCTATGTTCTCCCGAGCATAAAGACCATGCATTTTGCGCCTAGTTTTCCACCGCCGAGTCGCTGCCGCGCTCCCCCGCCCCTCCCACGCGCACGCTCGCGCGATCAAGGATTGATCTACAGAACTCTATAGTTGATTGATCCACCGATCGCCGGCAGACAGACATGAAAAATCCCGGCGCTCAGGCCGGGATTCTGTGTGGGATCAATAGAAGTCTACGTTCCCCGTGAGCGGATCTTGCGGCGAATCTTTCGCGGACCGAGTCCGTAGCCCGACTTGTGGTAGCGGCCGGGGCCTTTCTTCGTGGATGTGGGATTCTTCATGTCAAAGCCCAATCAGTCGCAGGGTGATGAGAGTGACGGAGAACGTCACTGAGAAGACGATGCAGGCGAGTGCAAACGGATATCTTGTCACATCAATCTCCAAACTAGACCGCCAGCACGCGCTGGCCTTGCCAGTATACTGCGGAGACCTTCTAGACACCTAGTGGTAAACCCTAGGCATGCGCTCGCGCGATCAACGATTGATCTGCGGAATGAAATTGTTGATCAGTCTGTGGATCTGTAAGATCAGTCCATCGGTCGTCGTCGGCAGGGCGGCGTCGGGTCGGCGTCGGGGCAGGGCAGGGCAGGGCAGGGCAGGGCAGGGCAGGGCAGGGCAGGGCAGGGCAGGGCATAGGCTCCAGGCCTCTCAAACGGGCCTCCAGGGCAAAATCAAAAGCCCCCTAGGGGGTACCCTAGGGGGCCGGTGCACAAAGCCCCCTAGGGGGCTTGCGGGGACTTACTGGGGGGCCTGCACCAGCCAGCCCCGGCGCACACTGTAGGTCAGCAAGTCACCGTTAGCCACGCCCGCCAGCGTGGCCCCCGTGCTGGGCCCGTGCTGGGCGATGTGCGCCAGCATGGCCAGCACGCCGGCCTGCGTGTACGGGACGCGCACTTTGCAGGGTCGGCCGGCTACGAGCGTGGCGTTTGCCAGCGCTGCGGGTACGTTACCCAGATTCGCAGCGCGAACCAGCACGTTACGTGCTGCGACGACTTGCTGCCCGGCTACTTTCACATCAACGGGCAGCACGGGGGCTTCAGCCACGGGGGCCACGGGGGCTTCAGCCACGGGGGCCACGGGGGTCTCAGCCACGGGGGCCACGGGGGTCTGCTTTTGCTTGCGTGCCATTTCAGGCTCCTACGCTACCGGGCAGGGTACGGGCCCGGGAACCGCCTGCCCCTAACCCTAGGGGCAGGCGCCCAGTATAGGGCAGGCGGAGGCTAGGCGTATAGGTATAAACCCTAATAGAGCGGGCATGCCGATTGCTGCGCCTGCGCCTGCGCCTGCGCCTGCGCCTGCGCCTGCGCCTGCGCACGTGTGCACATAGCCCGTGTGAATATAAGCCAGACTGAATATAGGCCAGACCGAATGTTCAGGGGCCCCCGACCGACTGACAGCAAAGCCGGAACTCAGAAATAAAATTTGCCGGAGCTAAAGGGCAGACTCTGTCCTGACACTCATGGGTGTTGCATTCGGCACTTTAGATCTGGGCAGTTTAGATCCCAGCCATTTAGATCCACCAAGATCTTCGCCCCCTCCGGCACATCTTCACCCCCACCCCACGAAATCATCAGGGGCCTCAGATTTTCGGCGCTCGACTCGAGCACCCCGCTTGGGTGTACACTATGCGGGCGCAGGAGGTGCTCATTATGCCTTGGACCATGAAAGATGCGGAGCGTCACACCAAGAAGGCAGACACTCCCAAGGAAAAACGACAGTGGGCAGCCGTCGCCAACGCCACTCTGAAGAAGACGAAGAACAAGGCCCGCGCCATCACCGTCGCCAACGGAGTGATCAAGAAGAGTGGATAAGGTCACCTTCATCCCCGCCCGCCAGAACGACTGGGACTGGGCGCAGGTGGAATACGAGACCACTGATCGTCCGGTGGCTGACATCGGCAAGATCATTGGCGTGTCTGCCACTCAGGTCATCAGCATGGCCAGCAGGAACGGCTGGACGCGCAACAAGGCGAACCTCGTTGCGAAGATGACCG
>Ga0315904_10013872_pt1 | contig 10064 bp, 8 predicted proteins | sample LakEriMetagenome_6_FD_203529 | JGI IMG/M metagenome (GOLD analysis project Ga0315904, IMG submission 203529) | Freshwater fungal communities from buoy surface, Lake Erie, Ohio, United States - Buoy 12 MA120 | ecosystem: Environmental > Aquatic > Freshwater > Lake | place: USA: Lake Erie, Ohio...
TTCCGCGGATGCCGAAACAATTACCCTGGCTCTCGGCAGAGCTGTTCGGGCGGGCGTAGCCAATGCGCATTTAAGAGAGGAGATCAGCCAGGTTTCAGTCGTAAAAGGAATGTGCGTTAACGGAACGGTGTTGCTGAAATTAGGTATTCCGCTGCAGTCTGATCATACCGATGAATCACAGCAAAGGATCAACCAGTTCGCCAAAGGGGCAATCAATGAATTGGTGGCATATCTTAAAAATCAGGGGGGTATCTTTTCCAATATCACGATTGATTTCATCGCACCCGAAGCCGGCATTCGTACCGGTCCTCGTCTTCAGGGACAACATACACTGACCGGTGAAGAGGTATTATCATGCCAAAAGTTTGAAGACGGCATCGCCAAAGGTACCTGGCCGGTTGAGTACTGGGCGCCGGGTAAGAAAGTAGAGATGCAGTACTTTGCTGATGGCGATTTTTACCGGATTCCTGCAGGTTCGCTTCGGTCGAATCAATTTCGTAATTTGTTTTTTGCCGGCCGCAACATCTCCGCCGACGAAACCGCTATCGCCAGCGTACGTGTCATTGGCACCTGTATGCAAACCGGTTTTGCTGCCGCACAACTGGCTGTAGGTTATCTCCGTAAGGAAACCATTCAGGAAACCATCCAAACCATACAGGCAGAATGGACAGCATGACTCCGTTTAACGTCAGTAATTTTGTACATGAAACTTCCATGCGGTTGCCTGATCATGTGGCTGTTTATGATCACAACGGAGTGGTTACTTATAAGCAACTTTCTGATAAGGTGAACGCCAGTGCCCAATGGCTGACATCCAGCGGTATCAGTCGGGGAATGGGAGTAGGAGTGATGGGTGTTAACAGTTGCGATTTCATCGTATTGGCATTCGCGGTGATGCAATGTGGGGCAGTAGTATTGCCACTTTCATCGCAACTGAGTGAAGAAGAGTTAATCAATACTGTTCGGGTTTCAAAACTACACTTCTTGTTATTTGATGAACACAGCAAAGTGGGGTTGGACTCAACGCATTCAGTTGATCTTTCTGTGCTTCAATCGAAGTGGCGATTACAGTCATTTGATTACATCAATTCAATTACCACTATCGCGCCTCATGTTCCCGATGCAGCGCTGATCAGATTTACTTCCGGAACTACCGGTTCGGCCAAAGGTGTGATCCTGTCTCATCAAACCATCAATGAACGAACCGCCGCCGCCGCTGCCTCCCTGCAACTAAGCGAACAGGATTCTGTGCTCTGGGTTTTGTCAATGGCTTTTCATTTTGTAGTGTCGATCATCACTTACGTGAGATGCGGATGTTCGATCATCATCAACAAAGATTTTCTCGCTTCGGCCATGCTGGAAGAAGCGGATCGTTATCAGGCAACATTCATTTATGCCTCACCGATGCACATCAGATTGCTGGCCAATGACAGATCCGGAAAGAAATTGCAACATGTCAGGAGAGTGATATCCACTTCCACCGGAATTTCAGCAGATCAATGTGAATCATTTTACCAACGATTTGGCATGCACGTTCATCAGGCATACGGAATCATTGAAGTCGGATTGCCCGTCATCAGTGACGATCGCTGCAGACAACATCCTGACGCAATAGGTTTTGCGGCTCCGGGTTATGAGGCGGATATATTCGACGAGAAGATGAACCTGCTGCCATCCGGCGAAACAGGGTTGTTTGCTGTCAAAGGTCCCGGCATGTTCGATGCCTATCTTGATCCTCCCGCATTGCGCGATGACGTAACCTCGAACGGATGGTTCATGACAGGCGATCTGGCCATGAAGAAGGCTGACGGAATGATCACCGTCATGGGAAGGAAAAAAAGTTTGATCAACGTAGCCGGAAACAAAGTTTTTCCTGAGGATGTGGAAACAGTCATCAACCGGCATGCTGATGTAACTTCATCCCGCATCAGCGGATTTCATCATCCTCTGCTGGGAGAAAGTGTCATGGCTGAAATAGTGTTAAAAGACGGAGTTTCCACAGATCCTGAAGCCATCCGCACCTGGTGCAAACAGCATCTTTCCTCCTACAAAGTTCCTCAGAAAATCATTTTCACCGATTCACTGCCCATGACGGCCAGCGGGAAAATCATCAGAGGTTGAATTTTGAATTGTGGATTTTGAATGGGATGGCAATAGTAATACGAATTCATGGACGCATCGGAATCGGATGGTGATTACAGATGAAAGGTGAATTGATTCATCTCTGTGACCTCGGTTTCTCCGATTCTCCATGTTAAAAAAAGTCTGCGACCATAATAGATTGATTCTGCGAAATAGATTTATTAACTAATGTCAATTGTCTAATGTCCGATCCTCTTCAAAGCTTCTCTTTTACTCAAGGGAGCCAAAGAGTTCCGATTCACAAAATCCTTTACCCATTCAGGATCTGTTTTCGAATATTCTCTCAGGATCCAACCAATAGCTTTCTGAACAAAAAATTCTTTCGACGTGGAGAGATGCTTAATGTAATTTGTTAACAAAATAGTGTCCGTATCTTTTTTATACTTCTGCTGAAACAACAAACTCATTCGTTGCAGCCAGATGTTATCCGACCGGTTCCATCTTCCGGTGATGGATTTGATCTGATCCGGATACATGCTGAACCAGGGTCCAGCCACATGTCCTGCAAGGTAATCTACCGTATCCCACCACGATTTTTCCACAATCAGTTTTTCAATCAGAGCAATATCATTTTCGGTGAACAGCTTCTTCTTTTTGCTCAGAAACTCAATGGCAAAATACTGATACTCCCGCTGAGGCAGTTTCCATAAAGCTTCAGCAATGGCATGAACTTCTTTAATATCCTTAACGGGATGAGTTTTGATAAATTCAGACGAGATCGCTCGTCGCTGCGGTGCACTGATGCCATAAAACTCAAACTGATTACGCATGTATTGTTTCATCGGAATGGCTCTTTCCGGATCGGAATTCAACCGGAACTCTCTACTGAGACTTTCAATAAATGGATGCTTTTTCATCATGAGATCCGGATTCCGTTAGTTACTTTTCTTTCTGTCTGCAAAAGCACCACCGATCCATCCTGCTGCACGGCACCCAGTACCAGGCATTCCGATACAAATCCCGCGATTCGCTTGGGTGGCAGGCTGACTACGGCTACAATCTGCATCCCGATAAGGATACTGGCATCATATAAATCAGTGATCTGAGCCGATGATTTTTTAATGCCCAATGCTCCAAAGTCGATGGTCAGCTGGTAGGCGGGCTTCCTCGCTTCAGGGAATGCTGTGGCTCCCAGGATGGTGCCGGTGCGGATATCACAATTGAAGAAATCGTTATTGTAGTCCATGATTATTAGGCTGTTCTGACAGCAAAGTAACACAACAAACTGAAATGCCGACCTATTGACATGGGATGATCTATTCATTACCTTTGCTTCTGAAATTCACGGCTTTATGGCAACGCCGCACACTTTTAAAAAAACCTACCACAACTTTTACGAGAAACAAAGACTGAAAAGTGTTTGGCTTTATTCCGTTTTGGTGATTGCTACCATTCTATGCGTGACAATGAGCATCATACAGATAAGTGCTGCCGAACCTATCAACCTGAATTCATTCCTGTCCTCAGAGTTTTTTCTCATCACTGCTTTGCTGATCGTACCTGTTTATATCTTGCTGTTTCTGTTCCGCTTTGAAACCGTAATGAATAAGGACGGCATTTTTTACAGGCTGAAACCTTTTCACAAAAAGTTTAACATGCTTCAGTGGGAAGATGTGAAAGAAATGAAGCTGGTGGTCATACCTCCTTTCAGCAGAGTCTTGGGCAAATCTAAAAAGTACAAAGAATCATTTTACATGGGTGGCGGTGTCGGCCTGGAGATTCACATGAGAAGCGGAAGTGTAAGAATGTTTGGAACACGCAAAGCGGAAGAAATGAACCATAAGATGGTTTACATCGCTCAGGGAAGGTACACCCAGTCTGATATTGGTCAGGATAAAAATTACTCAGACTGATTTATGACCCCTGCCGAGAAGCTGACAGCTGAAGGATATTCTCTTGAAGCTATGCTCAGGCATCATGAGCTGATTGATTTTATCAAACCTTGGCTTTCCGTTAAATACAGAGTCATTAAATTATTTGTTTTTTTCAATCTTGTTTTTCTGTTTTTGCTGGTCGCCGTTGCCGGTGTTTTTATGTTGAATTCAGACGGCGCTGCTGGTGATGTATTTTCTCATGTGGCATTTGGTTTCGCACTGACCATCCCGCTCATTCCTTTGCATGAAGTTATCCATGGTCTTGCATACAGACTTTGCGGCGCCAAATCGGTTACATACAAAGCCAATTGGAGGAAGTTGTATTTCATGGCAATGGCAGACAAGTTCATTACTTCAGGAAAGCAGTTTGTTTTTGTCGGACTGGCCCCCTTTGTAGTGATCAATCTGCTCTTGCTCCTGTGTTCGTTTTTAATGCCTGAGCCCTGGAACATCACTTTTCTGTCAACCCTTCTGGTGCATTCAGGCATGTGCGCGGGCGATTTTGCCCTGATCAGTTATTTTGATGCCGCCCGTGACCGCGAGGTGGTTACATTTGATGATATTTCTAAAGGAGAGACCAGCTTTTACTCCCGCAGGGCGTGATCATGATTTCTGATTATCCGGATTTGCAATTTTTATTATGTTTACATCCTCTATTCAAGGATGAAAAGAATTAATAAACAATCTTCACCTGCTGCCTCCTCCAGGCCAGCTGCGGCTTCAGCGGTCAAACTTTCTGAAATCGGAACTCCTGCCAGTCAAAAAACTGTCAGGTTAGCCGCCATTCTGTGTGCCCTGCTGGCATTTGTCCTCTATGCCAATACACTTGGACATGATTACACGGTTGATGACGGAACCGTAATTTCCAACAACACAATTACCAAAAAAGGAATATCCGCCCTCCCCGAAATCTTTACTACAGCTTACCGTGCCGGATTCTGGGACCGTAATGAAGGTTTGTACCGGCCGTTATCGGTGGCCATGTTCGCAATTGAATGGGAACTGGCACCCGAGAATCCCGCTTTGGGCCATTGGATCAATGTGATTTTGTATTCATTGACGGCCTTCATGCTGTTACTGACTTTGGCTGCCGTATTCAGGGAATATTCACTGCTTTTTCCTCTCACCGCCACCCTGTTGTTTGTGGTACATCCTGTACATACAGAAGTGGTGGCCAATATCAAAAGCAGGGATGAAATTTTATGTTTGCTTTTCACCATTGTTTCTTTATTCAATCTTCACCGCTATCTGAATAACGGAAAATGGCTTGCTCTGCTTGTTGCGGCTGTTTCCTATTTCCTTGCCTTTCTTTCCAAGGAGAGTGCCATCACTTTCATAGGTGTTGTTCCGTTTTTCATTTGGTTTTTTCATGATAAAAAGCCGGCTGAAATGGCCAGGATCACAGCTGTTTTCGCTGCTGTTGGAGTGGTTTATATGATGATGCGTTATTCGGTTTTGGGAGAGTTCAAAGGATCGCCGCTGCTTCAGCTGGTGAATAACTCCTTGCTGGCTACCGATTCGGGCGTTGATCGTTTTGCCACCGCCATGTACATCATGGGTAAGTACTTGTATTTACTGGTCATCCCGCATCCGCTCGCTTTTGATTATTCCTATAACACCATTCCGGTTGTTTCTTTATCCAATATGGGAGCGCTGGTTTCAGTTGTTGTTTATGCTGCACTCATTTGGATAGCTTTCAAGGGACTGATACGCAAAGACCCCTTGTCTTTTTTTATACTTTTTTTCTTTGCGACCATTTCACTCGTATCAAATGTGTTGTTTCTGATTGAATCAACAATGGCCGAGCGTTTTTTATACATGCCTTCAATTGGATTTGTGCTGGCAATTGCGTTTATTGTTTTGAAGCAATTCAGACTTTTGAAATACAATGGCGGCGACAGGCTTGCTTCATATTTTTCTGTTAAGCCTGCGTTCACGGTGATCATGGTATTGGCACTGACTTTATACTCTGTTAAAACCATCAGCCGAAACAGTGACTGGAAAGATAATCTGACATTGCTCGAAAAGGATGTGAAAACATGTCCCGAAAGCGCCCGCATCCGCTATGCCTATGGAAGTGCCCTGCTGATAGAGAAAGCATTGAAAGAGGAAAATGAATCCGTTAAACAGGCTTTGCTTGATAAAAGTATTGTCCAGCTTGAAAAAGGAGTGACCATACTTCCGAATTATGCTGAGGCGTGGAATCATCTTGGTATTGCTTACAAGGAAAAGAAAAATTTTGCAGCTGCGGTAAAGGCTTTTGAACAGGCCCGTTCATTCAAGGAATTCAAAGAAGCTGATTTTTATATTTCAGCCGGACTTGCCTACGGAGAAATGAAAATGTTTGACCTGGCCATTGCCGACTTTACGAAAGCCATCCTCATAGATCCCGCGAATGCGGAAGCATACAACAATAAGGGACTTTACCTTTTTGAGAAAGGTGTTGCCGACAGCTCCGTATTTTATTTTGATCAGGCAATCAGTCTTAAGCCGGGATTTTATCAGGCTTACTATAACAAAGGCAATACCCTGGCTGCTGCCGGAAGATTTACAGAGGCGATTCAGTTGTACAATGAGTCACTCAAACATAAGCCCGATTACGTTGATGCCTGGCTCAATATCGGAAACAGTTATGCCGCCATGAAAGATTACGCCGGTGCCATGAGTTATTATCAGAAAGTGGAACAGGCTGAGCCCGGAAACAGAAAGGTCCTGGTCAATATCGGAATCACTTACAGGTTTATGGGCGATGAAGCAAAGGCCTTGGAGTATTTCGCCAAAGCGGAGAAAATAAAGTGAACACGATGAGGCGCCTGATTCGTTTATGGATACCGGTTGTTCTCATGCTGTCCATGATTTCGTGTGCAGAGAATAATCAGTCACCTTCAGATTCATCAGACTATTTTGATGTTGCAGCCTTTTTCAATTCCGAATCTGACCGGCTACGAAAGAGCGGTTACAGGCTCGAAAAGACATTTGAGTGGGATGGAGGCGCTGAAACAAAAACTCTCGATACTCCCGACTGGAAGTCGGAGCTTGAACCTTTTGAGAAATCAACCCTGGGAAAGAATCCCTCCATGCTTTATTTCGCAGACTCAGTCCGGAACGGAGATTCATGGATCATTATTTACCATGCAAAAGATTCCGCAACCGCACTCAGAAAAATGATAGTCTATGGTAATACCGCCGATCCCGACTCTATTCTGATTGTAAGAGCTGTTTCGAACATGTACTACAAAGCCTCTGATACCCTCTTTTATTCAGGTTCCGGTTTTTCCATGAACGTTACAAATGACTCGAGAGCAGGAAAGGACGCCGGGTTCCGCCTGGAAGGAAAAATAATAACTCCAAATTAGCATGATGAATCTTTCAGCACTGATACTGGCCACCGGACTATGGCGTGCCACCCTGATGACTCCCGGCGGAGAACTTCCGTTTCAAATGGCGGTGGATACCGTTGGAGGAGCCTATACGCTTACCGTTATTAACGGAGGAGAGAGAATGCTGATCGATAATGTCAGGATTTCCGGCGATTCACTCATAGCTGATTTTCCTGTTTACGAATCAAGACTTCAATTCAGAATTGTGAATAAGGATGAAATGGAGGGTCAGTTTGTGAATCTCACCAGAACCACTCATGCAGAGATTCCGGTCAAAGCATATTCAGGAGGAGCGCCGAGGTTTTTTGTGAGATCCAAGGAAGCACCCGTGAATGTCAACGGCAGGTGGTCGGTCATGTTTTCACCGGGGGCGAAGGACAGCAGTTATGCGATCGGGATTTTCAAACAGGATGGTTATCGAGTAGATGCCACATTCCTCACAAGCAGCGGTGATTACAGATATCTGGAAGGAGTGGTGGATGGCGACAGTCTTTTCCTCTCCGCATTCGACGGGGTTTTTGTTTACCTGTTCAAAGCCAAGGTCAGGAAAAGTACTTTGGACGGAATGTTTTACTCCGGTACTCACAGACAGGTTCAGTGGACCGGTTTCAGAGACGAAAAAGCGAAGCTGCCGGATCCCTCATCCATTACAGGATATAAAAATAGCGACCAGCCGTTTAAATTGCGTTTACCCGATACCGATAGTGTTTATGTATCATTGGATGATGAGCGCTTTCGCGGGAAGCCGGTAGTGGTGCAGATCCTCGGTTCCTGGTGTCCGAACTGCCTCGATGAATCCATCTACCTGCAGGAATATTATGAACGGAATCAGGCGCGGGGAGTGGAGATTGTCGGACTCGCTTTCGAAAAAACCGATGACTTCAAAAGAGCAGCTGGAAATGTGGTCCGGTTTCGAAACAGGTTGAAAATCAGTTATCCTTTGCTGGTGGCCTCCAATCGCGATAAAATCAAGAATGTGTTACCCGGACTGGAGAATTTTATTGCCTATCCGACCACTATTTATCTTGATAAACAACACAAAATCAGAAAGATACATGCCGGTTTTTCAGGGCCAGCCACCGGAATAGAATATGAAAAATTCAAAGATGACTTTGAGTTATATTTAGAGATGTTGATTTTGGAGTAGATGGATGTACCTAGTGTATTGGTTTTCATTGTTTTGTTGATCACCTAATATTTTAACCAGTTAGCGTAAATTACTTGACTTTGCGGTTGAGTTTGTTCTAAATTGGGTCAGATTATTAAAATCCTTCTAAATTCACCCAATAATGAAACTTATCATTTTACTATCGTCATTCATTTTTATTGTTGGATTAACTTCGGTTAATGCTCAATGCACTACAACCAATGCGACCTCTTGTGCTTGTAAAGACGCAGGTCAGACTAATTGTGAGCTGCTTCCGGATATAATAGTAGCCAGACCACCGCTTCTCGCCTCTGGCTCAGGTGGGGTGATAGAATATTCTCAGTTTGGAAATGGTGCAAATAACGGCCGGTTGAGAATATCCGTTTCTTCTCCCAACGTAGGTCACGGACCTGTTGAAATCCGTGCTACCAATACCTATATATGTGGAACTGATACATTGACCGGTACGGCTCCTACAACTTGCTCAAATACCGGGTTGCCCCCTACTCAGTTAATTAAACAACGTGTTTATGTGAAAAATGGAAATATTATGACATATTACGACCGCGATGCAGGATCCATGACTTACCACCCTACTCACGGACACATGCATTTTGATGGTTGGGGAGTATTTACCTTGAGAGTTCAAACAAGTGATCCTAATCCTCTCAATTGGCCGGTTGTAGGTGATGGAGCCAAGATGGCATTCTGCCTGATGGATTATGGATCTTGTTCAACATATCCCGGTCATTGCGTTGACAGTTTGGGTAATACCCTGCTGAACGGCAACTTCCCAAACTACGGTCTGGGAGGAGGATCCTATAATTGTTCTGCAACGGTACAGGGAATTTCCTCAGGCTATACTGACATTTATTATCAGTCGCTTGATGGTATGTGGATCGATATTCCACCCGGAACGTGTAACGGAAACTATTTCATAGTAGCACAACTTGACCCCAATAATAATTTACTGGAAGAGAATGAAAACAATAATATTATCGCAATTCCATACACGTTAACCAAACAAGCCGGTTCAACACCAACAATTACAGTTGCCGGTTCATCTATCATTTGTACCGGTCAAACAGTTACACTTACATCTAGCCCCGCTCAGACATATCTGTGGTCTAATGGTGCCACTACACAGTCCATTATTGTTTCTCAGCCCGGCACATTTTCAGTTACAACTGATCCTGGCAGCTTATGTCCTGCCACATCAAATGCTATAACAATTTCCGAACAGCCTTCTGTTCCTGCTTCTGTTTCTATCACATCATCATCCTCTGGTACCATCCAGTCCAATACCTCCGTAACCTTTAATGCTTCTGCAGTGAACGCAGGTAATACACCTTCTTATCAATGGAAAAAAAATGGTGTTAATGTTGGAACAAACAGTTCAACATACACCAATTCCTCCTGGTTAAATGGAGATATTGTTCAATGTGTTATGACAAGCAGCGCTGCTTGTGTCGTTAATTCACCGGCCACTTCAAACAGTATCACAATGATTGTTCAGGCTGC
>Ga0315904_10013873_pt1 | contig 10064 bp, 19 predicted proteins | sample LakEriMetagenome_6_FD_203529 | JGI IMG/M metagenome (GOLD analysis project Ga0315904, IMG submission 203529) | Freshwater fungal communities from buoy surface, Lake Erie, Ohio, United States - Buoy 12 MA120 | ecosystem: Environmental > Aquatic > Freshwater > Lake | place: USA: Lake Erie, Ohio...
ATATACATCATACAAAACATTTGCACCATATTTTTTAAATTGAAATTGATGGGCAATTTCGTGAAATATTACATATAAAAGAAATCCCAATTTTTCACCCAATATTTTTTTGTTAATTAACACACCATTCATAAGAGCAACACCAAGTGAGGGATATTGAAAATCGGAAAATTCTATTTTTTGACATCCACTTCTCCCAATAAACTCTTTTATTTTATCTAACCATTCGGGATGATATCTAAAAACATCATAATAATTAACAATCGTCTGAATAAAGTCATCAATCCCCTCAACTTCTTCATTTAATAACTCTTTGTTTTCAAAAATAAAATCATTTTTTAAATCAAGACCCATTACCTCTTTAATTCTATCTATATATTCTTGTAAATCCATATTACATGTGAATATTAATAATCATCATCATATTTGTCAGGGTCTTCTTCACCATTACCATCGTCGACTTTCTTTGAAACAAGTTCATTTACTTCATCCATATTACGAATCGAAGACATTAAACCCTCATCTTTTTTAATGATTTCTAATTCCTCTTCGGATAACTTATTTGTTTGCCCATTTTCATCAGAAATTAGTGTTGAACTTCCCTGAACCAATATAAAGTCAACATCAAATTCTTCAGGGTCATCTGGTTGATTATAATCCCTACTTTTTGAAGAAGGTTGATAATTACTTATACTAATATCAAACCCCAAGTCTAAATTCATATAATCAACACCGTTCTTTTTTGTTGTTACCGATACCCCAAATAATTCACCGTATGGACTTGAATATTCACCAAGAAAGTCATATGTATCTGGCTCACCATAAAAATTACCCGAGTTATTGTTGTCTGACTTATCACGATAAATACTCCAATTAGGTCCAACGTCTATTACGTCTTTTCTTTGATTGATAGGGATGTTATCTTCATTTAATAGTTTTTTCATCACCCTCTTTATCTCATTTAACTCCTCCGCTAATGTTAATACTTTTTTCTTCATTTTAATATAGGTTTATTACAGTAAATATCAAATAAAATTCTTTGCAGAAGAATATCTATCAAATTTTCAAATTTTTTCCCAAAATTTTTTTTTCAGAAATAGGAGTACTTTCCAAATTTCCAGATTTTTTCCCAAAATTTTTTTTTCAGAAATCGACCCCCTTGCAACTTTTCCAAAATTTTCCGGAAAAATTTCTGCTAAGGTATTGTCCCCCCTATTTAGACCCCCCAAAACACCCTATTTAAGGGGGGATACGGGAGGGGGGAGGGGGTACACCCCTATCCACCCCTCTATGGTAGGGGGTCCAGACAAATTTCAAGACCCCGTACCGGGTACCCAATGTTTAGTACCTTGTGTGTTGATAAGTCTTTGTGGTAGTGGTTGTGGGTAATGTGTTTATTCTTATATTTGTGTGTTCTTATTCATTCACTTAAACCCTTTTCCTATGTACACCAAAGAACAAATCCAAGACAACCTTCGTTCCAACCCAAGGTGGATTCAAAGGTCACTCGTAGTTCTCTATCAAAGACAGACCCAAGATGAACAGACTACGGGTAAAACCCGTGTGTTCAACAATATCGGGTTTAATGGTCCCGATAGTGGTTACCTATCCTATTGTTCCCGTTGGGTCTTGAGTGGTCGTAATCTCAATGAGAAACACCTCCAAAAGTGTGGTTCTCGTCTTCCCAAGTATTGGAGACAAATCCAATCCTTGATTCAAGAGAGGGGGAATTAGACCCCTTCTTTTGTTGTCCAAAGACCCTCACCGAAAGGTGGGGGTTTTTTATTTGAGGAGAAATTCGGGACAGATGAGGTCAGGTGAAATTTGTCTGGGAAAAAGGGTGTGTGTATATTGTTACAACAATGAATACATTCCAGACAAAAATGGGACGGGACTCACGGATGTTCACTTGTTGTCACAAAATGTGGATAACTTTTTTTATGACAATGGTTGTAGGTAATGATTTTATCCTTATATTTATGTATTCATTTAACCCTTAAACAATTTTTTATGGTATCACCAATTTTCTTGTACCTCATCAAGTTACTTGAAGAGGTCACACCCGAAACGGACAAAGTTCCAACGATTGACACGGATTGGTACGATACACCCAAAGAGTAGATTGGGTAATGAAAAGACCCTCACCGAAAGGTGGGGGTTTTTTTTTGACGAGAAACTCGGGACAGGTGGGCTCAGGTAAAATTTTGTCTGGAAAAAAAGTGTTTGTATATTGTTACAACAATGAATACATTCCAGACAAAAATGGGACGGGACGACAGGTGAAGTTGGTGGTAAATTTTTTTTGTGGTAATGGTTGTAGGTAATGATTTTGTTCTTATATTTGTGTGTTCATTTTTCATTAACCCTTAAAACCTCATTATGAAAACCCTCATTATGCAAAACCTCATCTTAAACCTCGTTTTGTTCATTTTGTTAATTGTCCTCGGTTCGGTTCTCTTTTATTATGTGGAGGATTTTTGGTATCGTACCCTCATCGGTTTGGTTATCATTATCTCAGTAATGATGTCCTTATCCCTCTCGGTTATGATACGAAACGGAATCGTTTCAAGAAGGAATACACCCACAAGGTTTTAGGTCAATCCTCACGGAGTTTCAAAGACCCTCACCGAAAGGTGGGGGTTTTTTATTGCGCAATCACGAGCAACTAAACAGCGCACGCAGCCCGTGATTTTATCTGGAAAAGGGTGTATGACACTTTTATTGTGATGGGGAAATCCAGACAAATTTCACAGTTGCATGGTGATGGCTTTTGATAAAAAGTTATAGATATTTTTTTTGTGTCAAGGGTTGTGAGTAATACATTTATCCTTATGTTTGTACAAACAAAACAAATAAACAATTATGAAAAATACACTAAAAGTAATTGTGTTCCCATTCATTTTGATATTAAGTATCATCGGGGCAATAATCGCCAAACCTTTTCGTTTAAAGTACACGAAAGATGAAATAGAGATTGGTATCGTTCCATTCTTAATTCTAATGATTATCTTGTACTATACGATATAAAGACATTTTCAAATGTACCGAGTTTACCCTCACCGAAAGGTGGGGGTTTTTTGTTTGAGGAGAAATTCGGGACAGATGAGGTCAGGTGAAATTTGTCTGGGAAAATGTGTGTGTATATTGTTACAACAATGAATACATTCCAGACAAAAATGGGACGGGACTCACGGGGAAGTTGGTGTGATACATTTTTTTGTGTGAAAGGTTGTGAGTAATACATTTCTTATTATATTTGTGTCGTTAAACCAATGTAAAAATGATTACTCAATTTAGAAAAGACCTCACCAAAAAAGTAGAAAAGTTTTATCAAGAATCCAAGGAGTTCAAAACAATGGTAAACGAATTGGTAACGAAACATCAAAAAGATTACCTAAAAAATCCCACTTTTAATTTGGTGGTCAATACTCATAAACCCACTGGTGTGAAGTACCTTTTGGCTCGTACTACGATTGTTGTTGGTATTAACGAAACCAAGAGTATTGCCGTGAACATCGGTAAGGTTGATAATTATCCTAATTGGAAAAAGAGTAAGTCGGTCAATGAAGTTGCAAGAAAAAAACTTGTGAAAAGGGTTCAATCCTTAATGGATTAAATCTAATCCAACGAATTTTTAAGGACCCTCACCGAAAGGTGGGGGTTTTTTGTTTTTTCTTCGTATATTTGTACTATCAATTAGGAAGGGTTAACTTAATTGGTGTTTAGTTAAAGGTTCGGAAAATCCTCATCAGAAATGGTGGGGATTTTCTGTTTTCTAAACCCCCTTGAGTCGTGGGGCCATTTGAAATTTGTCTGGAAAAAGAGTGTATGACACTTATTGGGGTAAAAGAAATCCAGACAAAATTCCCCGATGCCTACGATGTCGTGGATAAAAAATTATAGATATTTTTTTTGTGGTAATGGTTGTAGGTAATACATTTACCCTTATATTCGTATTGTTAAACCAAACCAATTATGACAACAAACCCTCAACCTCTTTCTTTTCATGAATGGTCATTACATATCCGTAAAGAATGTATCAAAGTTGTTCCTATTGAACACTCGGAAGTGAAGTCGGAATGGAGAGTTAATTGGACTCTTTATGGTAGAATCCTTGATTGTAAGAAAAGGTTTTATTAGTTTTATCTTTCTTACCAAGAACCCTCACCGAAATCGGTGGGGGTTTTTTATTTTCCAACTTTTAGTTTCACCTGGGTATCCACCTCTCACCTGGGTATCCACAGTCACGATTTTGTCTGGAAAAAGGGTATATGACACTTTTATTGGGGAGGGGAAAATCCAGACAAAATTTGAGTCCGAGACATCAGGTGAGTTGGTGTGAAATTTTTTTTATGATAATGGTTGTGGGTAATGATTTCCTTATTATATTTGTGGTGTTAAACCAATTATGAAAAATATATTTAAAACATTTAACGAGGATTGGGTGGACAAAAATGAACCATCTTGCAACACTTCTCGAATCAATGAATTGGGTCAGTGGTACGATGAGTATCAAAAGGTAAAATCCGAATTCAAGAATTTTCTTCACACTACGGAGTGCATAACAGATGAAAATCAAAGTAAACTAACACCAATACAGATTTATAATGTAATCTTAGATTATCAAATTCGTATTCAAAAATTGTGGTTTATAATTGAACCAAAAATGTATGAAACATTCAACACGAATAAAACTACGGGGGTAAGATACATCGTAATTCGTGCCATGTGGATTGACCAATACGGAGAAATGTTTAAAAGGTTTTCAAAAAACTTGGGAGCAGAAAATAAAATTATGGTTGGTGGTAAAATACCTAAAATGACTTCCGAATCCGTTAAAGAAACCATTACTTACTATATGCAGGAACTTTATTCTTTGGAATATTCTGTTTCAATTAAAACCAATTCAACCCATAATTAAGTACCTCAGTACTACCGGGATGTTTGATTTTGTCTGGAAAAAGGTGTATGACACTTATTATGGTGAGAGAAATCCAGACAAAATTTGAGTCCGAGACATCAGGTGAGTTGGTGTGAAATTTTTTTTGTGTGAGTGGTTGTGGGTAATACATTTGTTCTTATATTTGTGTTGTTAAACCTAAACCAAATTCAAATGGATTACATTCAAGAAAAAATTAAAAAAACGATTATACCCAAGGGGTTTTTATCGTCATGCGACCAACCAACACAGAGGGCGGTTGAAATGTTCTTTGTTTACCTTTCAAATTTACCAGAAGGGTGGAACATTAAACAACTTAACAAAAGTTCAATTGAAAAAGTTCGAGATTATTTCGGTGTTGATTATGGTTTTGGGATGATGATAATGTGGGGGATAAAGATTGAATGCGCAAAATCAAACACATCAAAAAACACATATGAAGCGATGTCCACCGCGTTCACCATCGCTAGAGGTATGATTGGTCAAAAAGTTAAACTTACAACCAAAAAAATTCCACAATCACAATACCTAAACGCAGCGTAATTTGATTAATAAAAGGAGTGGGGTTAAGTGAATGAATGAACAAATTTCTCACTCCGAGAACCCTCACCGAAAGGTGGGGGTTTTTTATTTGAGGAGGAACTCAAGTGGAGGCCGTTCAGGTTGATTTTGTCTGGAAAAAAGGGCGTATGACACTTATTGTGATGGGGAAATCCAGACAAATTTCACAGTTGCCGACAGGTGAGAGGTGGATAAATTTTTTTTGTGTGAGTGGTTGTAGGTAATACATTCGTTCTTATATTTGTGTGTTCATTTAACCCTTAAACTCCTATTATGAAAAAAGGTATTTTAATTGACGTTGTAAAACGTAGTGTTACTGAAATTGAGGTAACGGAAAACATCCCTCAATATCTTCGTTGTGAAATGATTGAAGTTGTGGAACTATCCGATACGGAGGACATCTTCATTGATGAATCTTGGAGGTTTAATACCGACAATTACGGAAATTGTTATTTCAAAATTGAAGGTGTTAATGAACCGATATGTTCAAACGGATTAATTATGGGGATTAATCACGAAACGGGAGAGAGTATCAGTACATCTTTGAGTGTGGAAGAAATTATCAGTAAGATTACCTTCTTAAACAAATAGTGTACGAAAAGACACTAATCCCCTCATTGAGGTATGACAAACCCCGACCGAAAGGTTGGGGTTTTTTATTTGAGAAGGAACTCAGGTGGGGCCGTTCAGGTTGATTTTGTCTGGAAAAAAGGGTGTATGACACTTATTATGGTGAGAGAAATCCAGACAAAATTTGAGTCCGAGACATCAGGTGAGGTCGGTAGATAATCTTATGTTATATAACATTGAATACATTCCAGACAAATTTTACGACACCAAACCGATGGTGAAAAATGTGGATAACTTTTTTTGTGTGAGTGGTTGTAGGTAATACATTCGTTCTTATATTTGTATCGTTAAACCAAACCAATTTTATTATGAATGAAGAAATCAAAAAAGTAACAAAGTCCGAAATTGTCCGTATCATTATGGACATTGAGGAGAAAACCCCGAACACCTTTGTAGGGGTAAAGATGAAAACTTTGTTTAGAGAAGTCCGTCAAAAGACAAAGGACACCAAAGAGGTAAACCCTTATTTCAAAGAAATCTTTAAGGTATCGTCTAAAACCTATCGTTTGGTTACTAACTACAAACAAAGAGTACAGAACAACTTAATCAAAGAGGGTAAAGACCCAAACACCTTTAATGTTGAAAGTCCGAGTGGTAAGAAACATATTAGTAAGTCATTACTGACCGACACCGACACCGAAACAAAAACCTATCTTATGATTGAGTGGTTTCCCGAAATCAAAGGTACAACCGAGTACGAGTATAGAGGTAACTCAATAGACAAGACCTTGTTTGAGAAGTGGATAAAGTATGGAGAGAGTAGTAACGAAAAACAAGGTTTGGATAGGGAGGTTAAACCGATAACACCCGACCTTGACAATGTACTTGAAATTTCAGTAGGTGGTAATAGGTATGAAATTGTGAAGGAGTAACACCCTCAATTTTGTATCACAAACCCTCACCAATTCGGTGGGGGTTTTTTATTTGGTGGGAATTGGATACGGGGGTATCCAACAGGGAATTTTGTCTGGAAATTCGTATTACATTGGTGGGAGAAACCCAGACAAAAATGGGGCGGTACGACAGGTAAGAGGTGGATAACTTTTTTTTGTGTGAGTGGTTGTGGGTAATGATTTTGTTCTTATATTTGTGTTGTTAAACCAAACCAATTATGACAAACATATTCAAAAAATTCAATGAAGATTTTTTCTCAAAGTGTAACCGAACTATCAAATGGTATGATGAACAAGGAGTATTCCGAACTACGGATGGACTTGTAACCATTACGATTGATGATGTTGGAACTCATAACAACTACAACGGATATTGGGTGGAAAAAATTAACCCCCGTGTTGGAACTATTGTTAAAAAGTTCTTTCGTTTCTCCGACCACTTAACGATGGTACACCGAAATGAACGGGATAAACATTCTCATGTTTGGTTAAACAATGGTACTTTTGAGTGGTACATATCCAAACCAAAAGACACCAAAGAAATGACCGATGTGATGTTTGATTGGATTGATAATTTCATTACACTTCCGTAACCTTCATTGAAGTATGACAAACCCTCACCAATTCGGTGGGGGTTTTTTATTTGGTGGGAATTGGATACGGGGGTACCCAGCGGTACCCAGCTGGCAATTTTGTCTGGAAAAAAGGGCGTATGACACTTATTGGGGATGAGAGAATCCAGACAAAATTTGAACTTGAGTCCCATTCTGAGGGTAATCTATTCTATTATGAAAATAAACAATAATTTTGTTTTACATTTGATGTATGACTAAACTAACTATAAGTAAACGATTGGGATGTTTGTTGGAATTGATTGTTTTTTTTCCACTCATTATCTATTCTATTTGGGTTATTTCCAGACAAAAGTCCACTCACCCTGACGGGGGATGAATTTTTTTTTGTGGTGGTGGTTGTAAGTAATACATTTGTTCTTATATTTGTATTGTTAAACCAAACCAATTATGTCCAACATTATCCCAGTTAACATTGAAGTCGGTGTCTATTACTACATAGATGACGAAACGGGTAAACCCGTATTTGATACCGATACTATGACACAAGAGTTTGAAAAAAAACTCTCCGAATTGGAAACAACTAAATGGGACACCGATGAACAATAAAGACCTCAAAATTGTATCCTGTCGGATAACCGACCAACCAAAGTCATTCTTTGACCCAATGCCCCAAGTATGGGTTACATTGGAGAACGAAACTAAAGAACAATTCTTGTTTGAGTATTATCCCGATGAGATTAGTTTCACCCCAAGTGAGTTTATCGGATTGACGATGAATGAGGGTGTCCATTTGAAGTACCTAAAAGACAAGAAGTTTTTGACAACCTGAACCAAATCAACGATTTTGTCTGGTAAAAATCTTTTGATAAAAATTGGTGTATAATAATTTTATTTGTATATTTGTAATCTAAATTAGAAATTAGTAAGTATGACACAGGAACAAAGGGACACGGAACAAATCAATGATTACATTGAAAGTATGTTTTCTTCAATTAAAACACACATTTCCGATGGTCAAATGGAAGAAAGGAGTACCCCACAAATTCTTTTATTCTTGGTAAGAAAAGATGTTGAGGGAACGGAAGTGTATGGTTCTTCTTTTACCCACATTAACGGAAGTTCATCATCGGATTTGTTAAAAAAGGAAAAAGAAACAATGAAAACGATTGTTGAAATTGATGATGCGAAAATCCTTTGTGGTTGTAGTGTTACCTATTCGGAAAATGAATTGAGAATGAAGTTCATTGATTATGTGAACAAAGATGTTAAGTATCGTGTTCATAACTTTGACCTCGTTTCCGATGGTCTTGTCTTAAATTGATTGTATTACACTAACAACAAATTAAAACAATTATGGTACTCGAATATAGAAATAAAGATAACAACCTATTCGGTAAAGTAAAAGGTAAGTTAGGGTTACATCAATATGGTTTATTAATCCACAGTAGTTTCTTTAAAAAGGAAACAAAAACTTTTGTCGGTAAAGGCTCGTTTGTTTGTTTTGTTTGCGTTGAGTATTGCAAAATCAATATGACAGATGAGTTTGAGGTTTGGTTTGAACCTAACGATTATATAAAGATTATTCCATAAAATTTGTGGGTTAAATTTATTTCGTTTATCTTTATATCAACAAAACAAAACAACATGGAAGAAAGTAAGAAATTCGCTAGATGGTTAATTATCCACACTGAAGATGCTGGATTTACCCTAGGTCCTTGTCGCAGGTACAAAAATAAAGTTTTAAATGTTGACGAACTTTACGAAATGTTTAAATTTAACACATGGTTAACCAATCACACCGAAGAGGTTAGTTTTACCCTAGGTGCTTTACGCGAGTACAATGGTAAAGTTTTTAATGTTGACGAACTTTACGAAATTTTTAAAATAGTTTGTAATTAAATTTATTTTACTTATCTTCGTATCAACAAAACAAACAATTATATGAATACATTACTTTTTTCATTAAGCCTTTTAGGAACTTTTTGCTTTGTTTCAAAATTCTTCACTTGGATAGCCTACAAAATATCCCCACATAATTTCAAAGATGAGTTTAGTAATAAAGATATTTTTATTGCAAATGTAGTAGGGTATCTTTCTATTATTGGTTGGACACTGCTTTTTTATCTTTTGTCAAGGTAACTAAAATTTAAAGTTATGAACATAGGCGACCTTTTATTATACTATGGAGTTTATCCATTTTGCGCAGTGATGGCCGCACTTTCACTTTGGGTGATTGCAATTGAATTAGAAAAGATTAGAAAAAAGTAAAAATAGTCAGGTAGCTCAGTTGGTTAGAGCAACTCCCTACGATAAAGAAATATCACATCAAGTCTGGTAGGATGTGGATACCTAAAGGTCAGCAAGGGGTCAGTCTCAAGGCACAGGTTCGAATCCTGTCCTGACTACAAAAAGTAATTCCAACAAATAAAGTTGTGAGTTGCATTAAAATAGCCAGCTATAAGCCAA
>Ga0315904_10013875_pt1 | contig 10063 bp, 5 predicted proteins | sample LakEriMetagenome_6_FD_203529 | JGI IMG/M metagenome (GOLD analysis project Ga0315904, IMG submission 203529) | Freshwater fungal communities from buoy surface, Lake Erie, Ohio, United States - Buoy 12 MA120 | ecosystem: Environmental > Aquatic > Freshwater > Lake | place: USA: Lake Erie, Ohio...
ATTAACGGGAATTGGCGGTACAGTAACCGTAACGGGTTCAGCACCATCTAATCCTGACGCAAGCGAACTTTGGTTTGATGACACTACGGGTAAAACTTATATCTACTACGTTAGTGCAAGTCAAGGGCAATGGATATTACAATCTGACCCCACATATGATATTGGGGCAGTTGTTGAAGCAGCAACGGCATCAATTGCTATAAGCTCAAGTTATGCAGTTTCTTCTTCCAATACAATTACATCTAGTTACGCTATATCATCGTCAGTTGCAACCTCTGCGTCATATGCATTAAATGGGTTTCCATATAGCGGTTCAGCAATTATTACAGGGTCATTGTCAATTGGTGGAAGTTTAACACTATCTACTGGATCGCTCACAATAAATAGTGGTTCCATAACAATGCCCAACCGGCCTGCGTTTAGAGTAACCGGTAGTGGCGGAGGAACTTCAGCAATAACTACATTATCTGGCAGTAAAACCGGCGAGGAGTATAACCAAGGAAACCATTGGGATAATTCAACTGGTACATTCACCGCACCGATAGCAGGATTATATCAAGTTAATGTTACCGTCAGAACAAACTCAAATAGTTTAGGTACGATATCTCAACTTATTGTATATAAAAATAATACAGGCGGAGTAACTGGAACTCCTCAAATAATGATTGAATATGGTGCAAACACTACTATGAATCACGTTGGTGGTAGTACTATTTCTAAATTAGATGTGGGTGATACACTTAAAATGGTAGTAGCAGTTGGTGAAATATCATTTGACGGAAACAATAACTTCTCTGTCGCATACATCGGGTAATTAAATATGTTAAGTTTTCCAGCAAGTCCAACAACGGGACAACAATATACAGACAGTAACGGAAAAGTATGGGAATACGATGGGGTGAAATGGAATATATCCACCACACCAGGTATTAAACAATTTTTTGGAGCAAAGATTTCTTTATCCACTCCGTTCTTTTTAACTGATACATTACAAGCTGTAGAATTTGACGTAGAAGATATTGACACCGCTGCATTATATAATGTTAATACTCCCACAATTTTAACGATACCACGAACGGGGTACTACCGAATCCATGCATCTATTAAAACAGGACAAGAAGGATTTGGTGCATCATATTCCGTAGACATTCGACGAAATTCCTCTAGTTTATTAACCACTAGTATGAGTGCATATCAAACGGGTGTGTACGACGAAGTGTTGTTGTTAAATGCTGGAGATACAATTTCCATACATTCTTCTGAATCCGAAAACATTGGTTCACTTGAAGCTGACACTTTCTTGGAAGTTATTTTGCAAGGATATACATTTGGTGCATCTATTGTGCCGGGATTTGAATTTAGTGGAGTAAAAGCAACATTACAAAATGACGTTACTACCACTTCCACTCCAACGGCAATAACGTGGGCAAGTGGAGATATTGATTTTAATGTAAATGCAAATGCTGCCGGAAATGTATATTGGACTAACACAAATGCAACACGATTTACAGTCTATACTACGGGATATTATAGAATAAATGCGTACTTCTTAACAAACACAGATGGATCGTCCGAAACGTATACGGTAACAATTAAGAAAAACGGTACAACAGATGTAGAAACTATTACGTTGGGTGGTAATGAGTCAGCAGAACTTGATGAAACCTATCAATTTAATTCTACCGACTATTTAGAAATAGTAGTCAGCAATAGTGAAGCATTGGGAGCTATTAAACAAACAGAATCATTTTTCCAAATGGTTCGATTGGGAGTATAATTATGGCGTTCGTAAAATCTACAAATTTAATTACAACTGTGGCACTTACTGTCGATGGTCTTGTCGGCGGAACTAATGGTAAAGTTGTTCGAATTAATGGAAACAATAGTGTCACTAATGCAGCGTGGACCGATACCGCTGCACAGTTAAATGCAATAGTATTTAAACAAGATGGTATTTATTATGCCGGTGGCGTTGTTCCTAACGTTGGTACGTTAACTGCCGGTTCTGCATATTTTCTTGATGAGTTTGGTGGTATAACATCAAATCCGCCAACACCATCATCAACCGTTCGTGTACTATATATTGGATTTGCAATAAACACAACAGATTTATTTTTCCGTCCTGGTATTCCTATCTCGGGTTAATTATGGCACAAATTTATAACTGGAACGTTCAAGGTTTCCGTAATTCTTACGAAAAATATTTTTATAAGCAACGCGAGTGTAGAGCAAAACTCATTCGTAATTGTTCGTGTACAGGACGAATGGAAACCTACTCCAGAAATTTTTTTCCGACATTAAAATTGTTTGAAATTCGTGCACAACACATTGTCACGCATTTTAATCTTGCTGCTGGAAGCCGTGTCTTGGTTGCAGGATGTGCGTTTGGATTTTTAATGGAAGAACTTCAAAAGTTAGGAATGACGGTATATGGATTTGACAATTCCCCATATATTCAACAGTTAGCAAAAGATAATAAAAATCCAATGAAAGTGCAATTTCCAATTCATAATGTTGATATTGCATCAACAAATTTTGTACAACAAATACAACAAGCAACTGGTCATGCGACATTTGATTGTGTTGTGACCGAAGATGTTTTACCATCATTTGATAACTTTACACAAATTATGAGTAATTGTAATAGTGTCTCACAAAAAGTATTTCATATTGTTGATTTAGAATGTGGAGAAGCATTTACCAACAAAACTGCAGAAGAGTGGATAGTAGTTAACCCATCACATACGTGGGCGAATCACGAAGGGGAAGTGTTAAATGCCAATAACTAATGTCACTAGAAGTGTAGACTTAAATAATAGTAAATGGTATCTACCACATCCTGCTGGTCGTGGCATTGATAATGGATATTACATCATTTACTCTGCCAGTTCCGCAACAAATCAAGTTAATAGCGGAAAAGGATTAGTTAAAGGATATTTGTGGGGAACCGCCCTATCCGCATCAAGAACAGACGGATTTCACGAATTATTAGGAACCATTCAATTAGTATCGGAAAGCTTGAGCGGTTCTAATAATTGGGTAAACTACCACGGTAGTAATATTATCCATATTGGTCGTGGAGTTAACGATATTAGTGGTGTCCGAGAAGACGATGCATTTTTCTTTGCACATTTAGGTCAGTATGGAAGCACAACACAAACCATTGACGACTTCTATTATTGGGATAGACTCTATTTAGGCACGGGTTCGTCAACGTGGGACTATTATCAATATCACGCACACAATCCGACATCATATGTGCCGTTTGATAATGGTAGATTTGCGATGGCGGCACAAGACCGACATGGGCCAACGGGTATCGAAGAATATGGACACATGATTAACGTGTCTGTCAAGTCCGGTGCAACAAATTATATGTCGGTGTTGGCACGTGTACATACCCCATCTGTCGGCGGGGCACACAATTCTCATAATGACTTAGAACTTCCATCTGTTACTAATAAAAATTATATGATGGGTGGAATAATTAACGGCCCATCTGATAGATTTCACGCATTCTATTTGACCGCTAATGGAACAGAATGGGACGTATATTCTAGAACATTTAATTACGTTAATCAAGTATTTAACGCAGAAGTTAATCACGGAACGTATGACTTAGCAGATCCACGCATTGCACGTAGTCCAGGGTCATCAAGTTTATACCCATTTAGAGCTAGTGCTGGAGTAACCGTCGCACAAAACTTATATATTCCAGTTATATATAATAGCGGTTCGTCTGGAAAGTTTGATGTAAAGGTGTGGAATTTTAGTTCTGCTGCTAACTTAGTACAAACGCCAACGGTAACCACTATGGTTTCTGGTGCAAATGTGCGTCCAGACTGTCATATGGCAATTGCTAATAACACAGTATATGCAGCCGTCAGCAACCCAAATCAAGGTGGTGTTGATTTATATAAATTCAGTTCAAGTGCATGGTACAACGAAGGACAAATCGTTTCAAACTCTTCTAGTATATACTTGCGTGTTCACGGATTAGATTTTAATGAATCAGAATTTAAATTCTATACAATGATATCTGGACAACAAGCTGGAACTGGAAGCTACTCTGGTTCAGGCGTATATTCTTTTACTCCAGACGTTACTTTTACGGGGTATAAACACTTAGATTATATTACTGGTAGTAATTCATTTATTTTAAGAAATGCATTAACAAATGGATATGTACAGTACGATACAACCACGGGTACATTAAAACGGTCAGGTTCACAAGAGCCACAAGGTCTAGATGCAACCATGCCAGTTTTACAATACGAACCAACAAGTACACAATTTTTTGACAGACGACAAACTGATTTCAATGGTAATGAAACCTTTGTTTATGGAATAGAACTAAAAGACGGTAGACAATTGTATGTTGGAACAAAAGCAGCAATTGACCCAGATTTTGATATTAATTATACAAATGGTATTATGGCATTGTTTTCACCAAACAATATATCGCCGCCAGAATATTATGAAATTACAGGACGATTTGATGATTTTATTACCGGCGTAACTCAAGCAACAGGAAGTGGATTGGTGTATGTTGTTGGGTTTACCAAAGATTTATTAGTTCCTCGTAGTCAATTATTCGTACATGGTATTGGTCGTGGATTAATTAAATCAATGGACACAACAGAAAAAATTGAATTTGTGGATATGGTAATGGATAGTACTGGTTCACAGTATTATGCTGGAAATCATATTCAAAGTTCAAGTATTATAGTTGCAAAATATGATAAGAATTTTGATATCCAATGGCAACGAGATATTTCTGGTGGTTCTTTAGTAGATACGGCATATGGAATTACTCGGGATACGTCTGGTAATTTGTATGTAGCAGGAAAAACTACAAATAGCGGAAGTGGAAATGAAGATGCACTGTTGATTAAACTAGACTCTACTGGTTCAATCGTATGGACCAGAATGTACGGTACTTCTACAAATCAATATGCAAGTTCAGTAGCACGTGTTACAAAAAATGGTACAGATTATATTCTTCTTCCTATTGTATCGGGAAGTACAACTACACTTACAACAGTTAATACTGATGGCACCATCCAAGAACAAAATGAATATATTAATCTAATTGTTAATAGAGTACGCAGACACGAAACTACATCTGACGGTCGATTTACATTTGCTGGCAGAACAGACAGTACACCAACTACCGCTTCATTTGGCGTAGGAACCGTCTTAAATAGTCCAATGTTGGATTGGGTTAGAACCCATAATAGTGCTTCAGCAAATACCGATGCCACCGATATGAGAAATACTGGAACTGCTTTAGAATATATGGTAGCGGGCACAGAAGGTACAAATGGATTTACAATGAAAATTGTGAGCGCTAGTAATAATTTAAGTCGTGTGTGGGTAACTACAACTTCTGGTTCTTACTGGAAAGCATTAGCGGCATCTCCGTCAACACTAACAAGTTCTTCTCGAAACACCTATGTAGTTGGTTATGCAAGTAGTTCGGGAACAACCGCAACGGGAGCTTCGCAGGGTGGTGGGGATGGTATCATAGCTGGATTTGACCACAGCGGTAGTATGTTCTTTATCAATGGATTGGGACATACTGGTGCAGAATCACTAAATGCCGTAGAACGTGATATTACCACATTTAATTACATAACAGCAGGATATTCAGAATCACATACTAATGGTCGTCGAGGATTAATATTTAGATTTGCCAGAAATGGATTTGGTACGGGCAATCATCACTTAGAAGATGCTCCGGGTATGGCAATGTGGTACGTGTCAGCATCAGCATTAACACAATCAACTGGATTGGGTTCATTCAATACACCAACAACACCTGTCAGTTCATCAGGCACATTAATCACAAGTGCATCTACGGCATTTACATCTATTACCGGTTCATATATGAATGAAATATATGAAGGTAGTAATATCTTTGACGGATTTTTTGGTACATTAAATTTAGATGATTTACAAGATTATAAAAATTCTGGTTCATTTGTTGAAGGTGCATTAAATCCAATTAATAATCTAATTACGTGGACGCAAATTGGAGTTGCTGGAGATGGTGAAGCAGACGACGGTAACATCTTCGCTTACGATGTAATTGAACTGACTTCTGGAAGTAACGCTGGTCGTATTGGAATTGCGGCACAAACATCTGGGGACGTAGTAGCATATAATAATGGTGATACGGGTGTATATGATTATATGATTGCATTCTATGATCCAACAAACCCGCTCTCTGACACAGGGTTTTTAATTAATCAAGTTGGTACACAATTTGACGAAGAAATTTATTCTATGACGGAACTTTCTGACGGTCGAGTTGCCTTTATTGGTCGTACCGCAGGTGACCTCGGAGGAACGCCTGTTGGTGGATATGATATCTTCTTGGGTATTACAGACGTTCGTAACTTGTCACAATTCACTCCCCCAGCTGGCGGGGCTGCACGATTTACTACTGATTATTATACTACGGGATCTGGATTGGCAGACCGTGGGCTAGTTATTCATGATGTACATAATATTATTCCAAATACATTAGCAATTGTATATGAAACTTCTGGTGATGTTGGCGGTAGTACAAATCTTGGTGCAGAAGATATGGGCATTATCTTCTTTAACTATGCTACAGACACTTGGGGAAGTGTATATCAAATTGGTACAACGCAAAACGACAGTTTAGACACGATTGGTAAGCCTAGTACATATATTAAAGATGGGCGTATTGTTATCGTTGGTTCTACCACGGGTATTTTTGCTGATGACGGTGCGGCGTTTGGTGCAAGTGATATTTTCGTGGCAATATTCGACATCAACACAAACACCTGGAAAAAATATCAAATTGGTACAGGTGCAGCAGATTTCGGTAACGGCGTCTCCCTTGCATCAGGCAATAAAATATTAATTGCAGGAAGTACGGCGGCAACATTTACTGATCCAAATGATGCAATTTCGGTATCATTTAATGTTGGACAAGGATTTAAAGGAAAAATTACATAAGGAGTTATGAACGTATGGCAACTTTAGCAGAAATTTTAGGGAAAAAATATCCCAATACAATTTGGACGGTGAGAGCGGACGAGTACAGTTCACTCATCTGGTATCCAGAAAATACGATACCCAAACCCACAGAAGCAGAATTACGTGCGTTTGATGCGGAAGTCAGCTTAGAAGTACGGTGGGATCTTGTTCGAAATAGACGTAATAAATTATTAACCGCTTGTGATTGGACACAGTTGGCAGATAGTCCATTAAGTGTGGAACAAAAAACCGCATGGACAAATTATCGTCAATTGTTACGAAATGTCCCACAACAACAAGTAGAACCGGAAAACGTTGTTTGGCCCACTCAACCGTAATGTGAGAGAGTAGATGGCCAGAATATACGTACACGCAAGCAATACCGCTTTAGCAACAGCTACTACAGCTTGGATAAGCCAAACGTCTGTAACTGCTAATGTTACTAGCGGTAAGCGCTATGCGATATTCTGGGCATCAATGATCAGTAACACCGCAATTAACTCGGACTCCCGCGTTCGACTACAAAACACCACCGATGCGGTTACACTGCAGCAGTTTAATATAGAATCACAAGACACAACGGATAGAATTTCTGTTAACGATATTTCCGTAGTTACTGCGGCATCAACCGGCATACTTACATTTTCGGTTGATATTCAAGCTGAAGGTGGTACGGTATCTGGTACAGATGCGTATATTACGGTACTTGAACTGGATGATGCGGATTTAGCCTCTACTACTAGTACGGCAGTACAAACTACCTCTAACACATATACAACGTTAGATTCCATCAATGTTCCAGCTGGTGATTGGTTTATCTTTGGTTCAATGGGGGTAGATACAAATCAAACCGCTCAATTAGCAGCTGATTATGGTATGCGTATCTTTGATGGTACAACTGCCTATATGGAACGTGTCGCTATTTTCATCAATGACAACACCAACTTTACCCCATATTCTGCCGTAGCAAGTGTCTCTCCAACGGCAACCACCACATATAGTTTAGATTATAAAAGTAATGGTACTGCACAGTTTACCGCACAATATCGCACTATACTTGCATTAGATAAATCCAAGTTTGCGGCAACTTATCATTCAATTGATGAAGGGTTATCAAATTCTAGTAATAACGTTACACCGATTACAAAGCTAACATATACTCCAACAATTTCTAATACTGGTAATCATTTAACATTAGGATTTTGGACAACGACAATTGCCTCAACAGCAAACTCGGTAAACTCGTCATTTTCTACCGTAGCCGGCTCCACTTCCGAACCAGGACTATATACAGCCGCAAGATTTCCACGCCGTGAAGCATCTGACGTTGATGACCAATTTTCAAATGGATGGGCTGATACAGAAAGTTTGACTGCGGGCTCTGTTACGAGAGTCATTACATATCGTCCCGTAACTAACAGCATTAACGCAGAAATTTTTAATGCGGCAATCGTTATCTTGGATTTGGATGGTAATTTACCATCACCAACCCCGACGGCAACGCTAACGCAGACACCAACACTTACCGCTACACCAACAATTACGGCTACGCCGACAATAACTGCTACGCCTACGATTACGGCATCTCAGACGCCAACAATTACCGCATCACAAACTCCAACTAGAACAGCGTCACAAACGCCGACAATAACCGCGTCACAAACGCCTACTAGAACTGCATCGCAGACGCCAACTATTACGGCATCGCAAACGCCGACGATAACTGCGTCACAAACGCCTACTAGAACGGCATCGCAGACGCCGACAATAACTGCGTCACAAACGCCAACAATAACTGCGACACCAACCATTACGGCATCGCAGACGCCGACAATAACAGCCTCACAAACGCCAACTATTACGGCATCGCAAACGCCAACTATTACGGCATCGCAAACGCCAACTATTACGGCTACGCCAACAATTACGGCATCGCAAACACCAACTATTACGGCATCGCAGACGCCTACAATAACTGCCACACCTACAATAACGGCATCGCAAACGCCAACTATTACTGCTTCACAAACGCCAACAATAACGGCTACGCCAACTATTACCGCATCTCAAACGCCGACAATAACGGCGTCACAGACACCAACTATTACGGCTACGCCAACTATTACTGCGTCACAAACGCCGACTATTACTGCGTCACAAACTCCGACAATTACGGCTACGCCAACCATTACCGCATCTCAAACGCCGACAATAACGGCGTCACAGACGCCAACCATTACCGCATCTCAGACGCCAACAATAACTGCGTCACAAACGCCAACTATTACGGCATCGCAAACGCCAACCATAACAGCATCACAAACACCAACCATCACGGCATCGCAAACGCCAACAATTACCGCTACGCCAACTATTACGGCATCGCAAACGCCAACCATAACAGCATCACAAACACCAACAATTACGGCATCGCAAACGCCAACCATCACGGCATCGCAGACACCAACTATTACCGCTACACCGACAATAACTGCGTCACAAACGCCGACTATTACTGCGTCGCAAACGCCGACAATTACCGCATCACAAACGCCAACACGTACTGCGTCGCAAACGCCGACAATAACGGCTACACCAACAATTACTGCATCTCAAACGCCGACAATTACGGCTTCACAAACGCCGACAATTACCGCTACACCAACCATTACCGCTACACCAACTATTACGGCATCGCAGACACCAACTATTACGGCATCGCAGACACCAACTATTACGGCATCGCAGACGCCAACAATAACAGCTACACCAACTACAACAATTGGAGAAAGCCCAACGGCAACTCCAACAATTACGCCGTCGCCGACTATAACGGCTACACCAACTATCACGGCATCACAAACACCGACGATAACGGCAACACCAACTATTACCGCTACGCCGACTATTACCGCATCACAGACGCCAACAATTACAGCGTCACAGACGCCAACAATTACCGCTACACCGACAATAACTGCGTCTCAAACGCCAACCATTACGGCATCTCAGACGCCAACAATAACTGCGTCACAAACTCCAACCATCACGG
>Ga0315904_10013876_pt1 | contig 10062 bp, 8 predicted proteins | sample LakEriMetagenome_6_FD_203529 | JGI IMG/M metagenome (GOLD analysis project Ga0315904, IMG submission 203529) | Freshwater fungal communities from buoy surface, Lake Erie, Ohio, United States - Buoy 12 MA120 | ecosystem: Environmental > Aquatic > Freshwater > Lake | place: USA: Lake Erie, Ohio...
CCGACGCGAGCTATCTAGTGTCGAGCTTGCCAGTATCCTGATCAACCCCGCGCCCACGAATTCCCCCAATATTTACAACCCCTACAACCCGTACAGATTCACCCGCCCTTGCCCGAATCTGCCCCCTTCTCACGCGACTCGAGCCGTGCTGTTGCAGGAATGGGGTAAGTTTCGACGGTTAAATCAAGTTGACCGACTTCGTTCTCTCTTCCACTCAGGCAACTTCTAGGGGGGCTACCATGCGAAAAACGAAATCCGCTGGCGACGAAATCGTCACGATGGATCGGAGATCCACGAAGGAGCGACGGGCCGAACCCCGCACGAAGACCGAGAGCAAAGCCGTCGAGAGCAAGGCCAGCAGCACCAAAACCGACGCGAGTAAGACCGCCGCGAGCACGGCCACTATCCGTAAACCGTCGGAACCCAAGCATCTCGAAACCAATAACAAGCGGTTCCAAGCGGACCGACGAAACCGGGAGTCGATCCCGGACAATATGGCGAAACTGATCGCCGAGGAAAAGCGCAAAGTCAAAGTCCAACGCCGTCGCCAGATCGACCCGACCACATGCGAGAGGGATTACTCCGACGACGAAATCGCTTTCATGCAAGCCATGGATGAATACAAGCGGAAGAACGGGCGCATGTTTCCTACCTGCAGCGAAATCCTCGAAGTGGTGCGCTCCATCGGCTACTCCAAGGTATCGCCCAGCCAGCCGTCGGCACCCCCGACCGCCGAGGACTGATCACTCGCGCCAAAACGCAGGCGGGCCGTCGTTGCGATAAACGACCCCCATCTCCGGAGTTTCCACCAAGGCTCCATCGCGAGCCAGGGATTCCACCCCGCCGATCACCATCCCGGAAGTCAGCAACGTGCGCTCGACCGGGTACGGAGCGCGACCGGTCAGGACGAGGCTCTCGATATGCCGGGCCAAGGGGTTGAAGAAATCTGCGGTCGTTGAACCGTGCGTGGGCATCGGCAAGTACATCTGGCATGAAATGATCTCGCCATTGTCGGACCGCAACCCCGCATAATTGAAGTCTTGAATCGGGCAGAGGAACATCGTTGTTCGAAAGCCATCCCGGTGCTCGATGAAGTAGGCGATGATTCCCGGCATCGTCGTTTTGGCCCATTCGTAGCTTACCGGTCCTGTCGGAAATCCTCCGTCGACCGGCAGATTATGGCTTCGCGTCAGGGCAGCGACCAACAAACGGCGGGTATCGTCTCGACCGGGTCGCTCCATTTCTTCCCACACGCGATCCCCCTTCAAGGCCTTCACGGATCGAATGCCGACCTCGCCTCCTCGGCGCCGCTCCGACATGCACTGCGCGGTTTCTAAACCATGGAAGTCGTAGCTGTCGACCCCTCCATAACAAGCGCACACGCTCTCCTTGAGCGGCGTGTCGATCGGCATGTCGATGGATGGGAATCGCCATGTCACCGGGAGCGAGGAACCGGCGAGAAACGGAAAGCCGAGGCGCCTCGAATCATCGACCATTTCTTGGCATTCGCCCCACTGGGTCGAGAGATGCTTGTCGTTGAATACCGGAACGCTGCGGCCGCTGGCCTCGAACACCTTGACGACTTCCTTGAACCAGTCGTAACGCGGATACCGCGTTTGCCCTTTTTCGTTCTTCGGATAGTCGCCATGCTCGGCGATGATTACGACGCCATCCACAGCCAGTTTCGAGGTTCCGAGGGTCAGCGCCTCGGCAATCGTCGGGTATTCCTTGAGTCCGTACTTGGCAATGCGCTGTTGAGCCAGATCGCCTTCCTTCGGCTTCTGTGCGATATGGACCGATGCGACATCGAATCGAGGTGCTTGCCAACGACCGCCCCAGGTGTATCCCATGCAATGGCGATCCAGGAAATGCTGGCTGTGGGAATGGCGAAAGACCACGGTCCCCAGGAACGCGATCTTCTTGCGCGGGGGCTCGTCCAACGCGAACGCGGATGGGGCTCGCAGCACCGAGGCGGCAGAAGCAGCGGCGGATGCAGCGAGAAAATGACGTCGATCGATCATGGCGGGATTCTCCTTGGGCGAGAATAGGTGGGAAGGGAACTAGGTTTCGGGACGGTCGGTCGAGAATCGCTCGGGCGATTCTCGGTCGCTCGGCCAGAAGAAATAGATGGCGATCAACGGCAGGATAGGCAGGATGCTGATGATGAACAAACCGATATCGTAGTTGCCCGTACGTTCCTTGAGCCAACCGAACCATGGCTGCGCGTAGGACGACACGAGCCAGCCTCCCATGCCCGCTACCGAGGTGACTTTCCCAGGGTGCCGCGGGGAGACATCCTGGGCAAAGGAATAGTAAATCGGAAAAATCGCAAGGGCTCCCGCACCGGAGAGGAGCAAAATACCCAGCATCGCAAATTGCAAGGGTTCGAGCGCGAGAAACAGCCGCGCCTCCTCGGCCCAAGTGACGGTCTCCGATGGCATCGGAACCGCGATGGCATCGGTTAGGTTTTTGTGGGCTTGAACGCGATGATACAAAAACGGGACCGTTGCGATCGATGCGAAAAGAACGACACCCAGCGAGAGCGACAGCACCCGCGCGGACTTGACCGACCAACCGCGATGCGCCATCGTCAGCGCGATCAACCCCGACGCAAAACATCCCAAGTCGGTGCAGATGTACCAGAGGGAGTTGAAGATCAGGGTTTGCCGTTCGCTGAATCCATAGTTCTCTCGCATGATCAAAGGCAACCACGCACGGACCAATTGCCACATCGTGTTGATGCAGATCACCATCAGCAACACGATCGCGAATCGACGGGTAAAAAGGTCGTGCCACCAGCGGTGCTCGGTCTTTCCCGCGGCCGGCTCGGGTGGTTCAGCATGTTGGACGACGAGGTCTTGATCCCGAATGACATACAGCCACAGGAAAACCCACAGGGCTCCCACGATGGCGATGCCTTGGAATCCAAGCCGCCAGCTTCCCGGCTCGGGCGTGAGGATTGCGAGCATCACCAGGGGGGTCAGAATTGCACCGATGGAGGTTCCGCTCTGCAGGACGCTGTTGCCCATCGCCCGGCCTCGTTGGCTGAGGAGGGCCTGCGTCGTCTTGAGGCCGCACGGCCAGTGGGCCGATTCAAAGAAACCGAGAAACAGACGGCACCAATACAGCTCTTCGTAGCTTCGGGCCCAACCGGTCAGAAAACCCATCGAGGACCAACCCAGCAGCCCGATCGGATAGATCCATCGCACCGAGATGCGATCGACGAGGAATCCCCAAAGGAGCGAGCCCAATGCGAAGCTGTATCCGAAGACCGCTTCGACGTTTCCGTATTGCACATTGTCGAGCCTGAATTCCTCTTTGATGCGAGGTGCGGTCACGGACAGCGTCTGACGATCCATGTAATTGACCGCCGAAGCCAGCAGCAACAGCAGGCATACCGCTACGATGCGCGAACGCGGAATCGATGAATTGACTTCTTTCGGGAACAGCACTCGCGACTCCGATCGGCTTCTACCAATAGCGTTCCACGACGTAGTGGCCTGCTTCCGACCGTTTGTGCTTGCGCATGCCGCGCGCGTTGAGCATCGCTTCGACATCATCGAGCATTTGCGGATTGCCGCACATCATGACCGCACTGGTTTCCGGTGCCAGTCGCTCGCCCGCCATCTCCTCGAGCGTGCCGTTTTCCATGGCGGTGGTGATACGACCCGTGACACCGCGGCTGTGCTCGGCCCGGGATACGACGGGAATCGTTTTGAATCGACCCGAATGCTCGCGCTCGTAGGATTCGAGTTCTTCCGTATAGGCCAGATCGGTCGGATACCGCACCCCGTGGACGACGATGATCTTTTCATAGGTCTCCCAGATCTTTTTTTCTCTCAACATCGCGATGTAAGGAGCCAATCCCGTCCCGGTCCCCAGCAGCCAGATGCACTTGGCAACCGGTGTATGCTCGAGCGTAAAACCGCCCGTCGCCTTGATCGATACATCGATGGGATCCCCCTCTCGCATGCCCCACAAACGAGGTGTGAGCTCGCCATCGTCCACGCGGACGATGAAAAACTCCAGGGTGGGGCTGTGAGGAGAGGCAACGGAATAAGGGCGGTGCAGATGTTTGTCCTCCAGCGGCAAACCGACTTGCAGAAACTGACCGCATGCAAAAGGCGAGACCCCAGGGCAATCGATGAACAGGGTAAACAAACCGTCATGCCAAACATGCTTTCGCGCGATCCTACCGTTGATCCATTGCAGCGCCATCGCAAGGGGGTCCAATCGAAAAGAAGACGGAACGAAATGGGGAGAGAAACTCCACGATGATAGCACATGCGCACCTGCCAGTGGTGCTCGATCATTCATCCTCCCATCCCATCGCTTCGGATCGCCACAGAGCATCCAGGTCCACTTGCTGCGATGCTGCCGATTTCTCGATATTCTCCCGCTCGTGCAGGATCAGGCGCGTGATCTGTTCACGGGTGTCGTTGATCAGGGCCAGCAAACCGTTGAGCATGTGCGTGCCGTGCCATTCTCCGGCCGCGAATCCGCGAACCGCCTCCGCTTTCAGAGTGGCCAGTTCGCGCTGCAATCGAATCAAATTCCCGAGATCGAGCTTGGAAGCGACCTCGGTGTTGAGCGCCGACTGCTCGATGGCGATGACCCGCGTCATGAACTCCGCGAATCGACTTTCCCGCTGGCTTCGACGATGTTCGGAAAACCACTGGTAGAGGAAGAACAACGCTCCAGCCACCGTCGCCAAAATCGCTAGCAGGTTCTCCATGTAGTCGATGATGTCGCTGGCGATGAGAACCTTGTTGCGGTTTCGGTACAGCTCCACGCCCGGGTGGGTTTCGTATTCCGACGGCAGCTCCAAAGCCTTCGCGTCCAAGTCCAAGCTCGTATGCCGCGCGACGTCGGAGTCGAATATCGCGGACAAGAGTCGTTGGATCGATGGACTGGGCTGCGAACGATGCGTCGCCAGCAGCATGCGAGATCCGACCGTCGCCAGATCGCGGTCGGGGACATCGGGAGAAACACCGTAGGAGTAGGCCGGGATCGTGCACTCCGAAACCAACGAACGATTGAGATCCCGTTTCTCCGTCTGCTTGACCTGCGCTGGATCGGAGCCCTCGATATCGATGGTCCCCGAACGCGCGAACGCTCTCGCATAGGGGACCGCAACCAGCCGATATTCCTTCTCTTCAACGAGTTGATCCGCTACAGGAGAGGGGACCAGCGACACATGAAAAATCACATCGGGCAAGGTATCTTGCGGGGCATGCAATAAATCGGCATGGGTCCGAAACGCGTTCGCTACGACGACGGAATTGGCGTCGCGCGCCGGATCCGCTTCAATCGTCAGGCCGATGAAATCGAGCAGGTTGACGGCGAGAACATGGGTGCCGCTCGACGGGGATCCCAAGAACACGCGTTTCCCTCGGAGCGCTGCCAAGCCCTGATCCCGAAACGAGCGATCCCATTCTTTTCGGACCAGGACATGCAACGGCTCCACCTGCAGCGCGGCCAATTGTCTCACGTGTGTTCGGGCGCCGAGGTTCAATCCCCCTTGAATCAATGCCAGATCGATCGCGCCGTCGTTGAGCCGGGTCAGGGACTCCTCGGAACCTTCCGACGGGATCAACTCCAGTTCGATCCGTTGTTTGCGGAGATGTTCCGCCAAGGCGAGGGCCATCTGGTGCCGTGCACCGCTCGGTTCGCCAGCCGAGATTCGAAAGCGGAGGATCGGCTCGACGCGCCAAGGACCCCAAATCCATATTCCCATTCCGATAAATGCGAGCGCGGTCAACAGAAGCAGCAGCTCGCGCAGCCGACCCGGCTTCGCCACGACTGGGCCGACCAATGCTCCGCCCGTTTTCCGTTCCGGGCCCGTCGGCTCAGTAGTGGGGTGGGATTTCATCTTCGGGACGCCGAGGCTCTCGGTTCATGTCGCGCACCGTCCGGAAGTCGTTTGCCAGGCATCGGACTTCTCGCTCGAGATGCGCGATCCTGCGCGACTGGTCGACCACGATCTGGTCCAAGTCGTGAAGCGTGCGCTGCAAATGAGTAAACAGGGTTTCCAGCTCGGTCAGTCGCTTTTCTGGGGATGGGTTGGGTCGATTCATGCCCCCATCTTAGAACGGTTCCGGCGGCGTTAGTAGTCATCCTCGAAAAACCTTCACGCCGATCCCGCCGCACCGGCGCCTTTCCGAACGGCTACACTGGGCAGATGCGATCCGAGCTCCCATGATGCCTGCCATGACCCCTGCCGTTCCTGAAATCCGAATCCGACCCGCGACCCGCGAACCGATCCAATCGCATGGGAAATACGTCCTTTACTGGATGACGGCGTTTCGGAGATTGCACTCCAATTTCGCCTTGCAGCGAGCCGTCGAATGGGCCGTCCAGCTTGAGCGCCCCCTCCTCATCCTGGAAGCGCTCCGCGTCAGCTATCCATGGGCATGCGATCGATTCCACCGGTTTATCGTCGACGGTATGCGGGATCACGCCCGGGAGGTCGCTTCGACCCGCGCAGGTTACCTCGCCTATGTCGAACCTCGTCGCGGCGATGGTCATGCCCTGGCGCAAACGCTCGCGGAACAAGCATGTGCCGTCGTAACGGATGATTTTCCATGCTTCTTCCATCCCGCGCTCTATCAGCGCATCGTCCGCAAATGGCGCTGCCGCGTCGAGTTGGTCGACAGCAACGGGATCCTTCCGATCCATGCCGCCGATCGCACCTTCACCGTGGCCCATTCCTATCGTCGGTACATGCAGAAATCGATCGCCGCCGAGGCGCCGGTCTTTCCCGCAGACGACCCGTTGAACCATCCGAAACTCCCTCCTTGGAAGGGCAAGGTCGCATCGCTTGCACCGAGATGGAAATTCCTCAGCGCGGCGGATTTGGATCGACACGACCTGAGCGCGTTGCCGATCGACCACTCCGTCGCGCCGACCGGTGAAAGGGGTGGTCGAGTCGCTGCCTTGGAGTGTCTCCATCGCTTCGTGTCCAAGCGGCTCGGCAACTACGCCGACGATCGCAACGAGCCCGAGGTGCAGGGCTCGAGCCATTTGTCTCCGTACCTGCACTTTGGACACGTCAGCCCGCACGAAGTGTTTCAAGCGGTCGCGGGAGCCTCGCCCGAATGGTCGCTCGACAAGATCGGAAAGCCCAACGGCAAGATGACCGGATTTTGGAAGCTGGGGGAGAACACCGAAGCCTTTATGGATCAGTTGATGACATGGCGCGAAATCGGGTTCAACATGTGCGCTCGCGAGCCGAACTATGATCGCTATGAGTCCCTGCCCGGTTGGGCGCAGGCAACCCTCGCCGAGCATGCAGCCGATCCCCGTCCCAAGGTCTACTCGCTTGATCAATTCGATCGCGCACAGACCTACGACCCTCTCTGGAATGCAGCCCAAACGCAATTGGTCCGCGAAGGGCGGATCCACAACTATTTGCGGATGCTGTGGGGTAAAAAAATTCTGCACTGGAGCGAGTCGCCGCAGGCGGCACTCGAGATCATGATCCATCTCAACAACAAGTATGCACTCGATGGCCGCGATCCCAACTCGTACAGCGGGATCTTCTGGGTGCTGGGCCGTTACGATCGGGCATGGGGCCCGGAACGCCCCATCTTCGGCAAGATCCGCTATATGACCAGCGAGTCGACGCGCTCCAAATACTCGGTCAAAGCGTATCTCCAGAAATACTCGTGACCCCCATGATCGCAGCGCTCGTCTACCCGCACCAACTGTTTCCCGATTCGACGTGGCTGCGCGGCGTCGATCGCGTCTACCTCGTCGAAGATCCGCTGTTCTTCACGCAATATCCCTTTCATCGACAGAAACTGATGCTGCACCGCGCCTCCATGCGATGGTATGCCGATCGGCTTCGCAAGAAGAAGTTGGACGTCCATTACATCGAAGCCGCCGCATTGAAGACCAGCGGCGACATCGCGCGAAAATTGCAAAGCGACGGAGTCGATCGCACGCGGATGATCGATCCCGAAGATTTCTACCTCGAACGACGCGTGCGCACGGCATGCAGCCAGCGCGGCATCGAATGCACCGCGATCGCCGATCCCCATTTTCTCACCCCGATCGAAACGATCGATGCCTTTGTCGAGAACAAGAAGAAACTCTTCTTCACCCAGTTCTACATCGACCAACGCAAACGGTTGAGCGTGCTGATCGATAAGGCTGGGAAACCCCTCGGCGGCAAATGGAGCTTCGATACCGAGAACCGTCGACGCCTGCCCGCCGACGAGGTGCCCCCGGAAATCGATTGGCCCAAACAGGATGCCTATGCCACGGAAGCCCGCCACTATGTGGAAACCCATTTCCCCCGCGCGCTGGGCGAACCCAGTCCGCTTCTCTATCCCGCCAACACGACCGCAGCCCAAAGCCACTTGCAGCAGTTCGTCGAGGAACGATTGAAGTGGTTCGGCGATTATGAGGATGCCATCACTCGCCAGCACCCGTTTGTGTATCACTCGGTACTGACCCCCATGCTCAATGTCGGTCTGATCTCGCCCGAGGAAATCGTTCAGGCAGCGCTCGGCCATGCCAAAAAAGTCCCCCTCAATGCCCTCGAAGGTTTCGTTCGGCAAGTCATCGGCTGGAGAGAGTACATCCGCCTGGTCTATCGCTCCCTGGGCGTCGCCCAACGCACCCGCAACTACTGGGCTCATTCCCGAGCCATCCCCACGTCCTTTTACGATGGCACCACCGGCGTCGAACCCGTCGACCACACCATTCGTCAGGTCCTCCGTTACGGGTATTGCCATCATATCGAACGGCTGATGATTCTCGGGAACTTCATGCTCCTGTGCGAGTTCCATCCCGACGCCATCTACCAATGGTTTATGGAGATGTTTGTCGACGCCTACGATTGGGTCATGGTCCCCAATGTGTACGGCATGAGCCAGCACGCCGATGGAGGCATGATCACGACGAAACCCTATATCAGCGGCTCCAGTTATGTCCTCAAAATGAGCGATTTCAAGAAAGGTCCTTGGTGCGAGTTATGGGACGCCTTGTATTGGCGGTTCATCGAGGAGCATCGGTCCTTCTTCGAGTCCAATCCGCGCATGAAGGTCATGACCGGCCAGTTGGATCGCATGGGGGAAAAGCTTGCAATCCATCGCCGCCGGGCCCAAACCTATCTCGAAAGTTTGGCGTGACATGCTCTCGGCGATCGGCTACGATAAAACGCCGAAAAAATATTAGGATTTCTGATCCCCTTAGAACGCTGGACCTGCATGTCTGAAACGCTTTCTCCGACCGCCGCCCCTTCGCCGGTTTCCGCCCCTGTCGCGGGTCACTTGTCGATTCCCGTCGAAGCTCAGCCGATCCGGATCTACTGGATCTACGCGCTGTCGCTGGGGTTGGTGCATGTGTTGAGTTTGTTCGCGTTGGTGCCGTCCTTGTTCAGTGTCAGCGGGTTGATCGTTTTGATCGTGACCCACGTGTTGTTCGACGGATTGGGGGTATCGATCGGTTACCATCGATTGTTGACGCATCGGGGGTTTCAATGTCCGCGATGGCTCGAGCATTTGTTCGCCATTCTCGGCATCTGCACACTGCAGGATTCGCCCGCACGCTGGGTGGCGGTGCATCGCATGCATCACCAGCACAGCGACCATCAGCCTGACCCGCACACGCCGCTGGTCACCTTCTTTTGGGGGCATGTGGGTTGGTTGTTGGTCGTCGATCGCCGGCACGACAGCATCTTCCATTTCGAGCGGTATGTCCGCGACATGCTGCATGACCGGTTCTACTTTGTCCTTGAAAAGTATCTTGGTTGGTTATGGATCTATCTCGGCCATGCATTGATCATCGCGGGCATGGGATACGGTTTCGGTTTGTTGTGGGGGATGCCACAAGCCGAGGCGGGGTGGCTGGCGCTCTCGTGGCTGGTCTGGGGAGTGTTTTTGCGAACGGTCTTCACGCTGCATGTGACATGGGCGGTCAACTCGGTTTGTCACACATGGGGTTATCGCAATTACGAAACGCGGGACAACAGTCGCAATTCCTGGTGGGTGGCCTTGCTGACGTTCGGCGAGGGATGGCACAACAATCATCACGCGGACCAGCGGAGCGCGCGGC
>Ga0315904_10013880_pt1 | contig 10061 bp, 10 predicted proteins | sample LakEriMetagenome_6_FD_203529 | JGI IMG/M metagenome (GOLD analysis project Ga0315904, IMG submission 203529) | Freshwater fungal communities from buoy surface, Lake Erie, Ohio, United States - Buoy 12 MA120 | ecosystem: Environmental > Aquatic > Freshwater > Lake | place: USA: Lake Erie, Ohio...
CCGGCGTATGCCGTCGAGCGCAGCCAGGATGGCGAAGCGAAGGCGGCATCCGAGTGAGCGAAGGACAGGATGTCCTGAGCGAACGTCCGGCGACGGGGCACGGGCAGCCCCTCGCCAACCGCACGGCCCGCATCGCTCGCGCGTGCGGCTTCTTGATCAGCCGCGCCGGCTCTTGCCGGGCTTGCGGGCCTTTGTCACGGCCTTCTTCTTCGCCACCCGCGACGCCTTCTTCTTGGCCGCCTTCGGGGTGGGCTTGGCCGCCTTGGCGGCCTTCTTCGCGGACGACGTCGTCTTCGTGCCCTTCCGGCCCCCGAAGATCGAGTCCCAGCCCTCGGCGTACTTGTTGCTGCTGCCTACGCGGATCAACGACATGGTTCGGCTCCTCGTTCGAGGGCCGCCGCGCGGCGTCGCGCATCTGCGACCACGCGGGCCGACCCCGTGTGCGTTTGGTAGCGGGAACAGGCCGCCAGTGTCAATCCGACACGATCACCAGTGACAGCCTGCCCCACGCCTCCGGCAGCGCGGCGCGGCGGCCGGCCCCGTCGCTCTCCGGCGGCCCGAGGCGATCACCGGGCACGACGAGCGTGTTTCGCGGCTTGATCACCGCCGTCACGTCGCACTCGAGGTCGCCGGGATCGGCCTCTCGCCATGCCAGCGGCTGCTCGTTGAGCGTGGCCGCGCGCCACGCCTCCGCATGATCCGCGGCCTCGCAGACGAGCAGCAGCCGCGCGCCTGCTTCGACGCCTGCCGGCCGGCCGAACCGCCGCACCCAGGCCGGCATGGCGGCGGTGGGAGGCTCCCAGGCCGTGCCGAGGTGGATCGCATGCCGCGTCATCGCCTCACTCCATGCTCACGGGACCACCACTCCGCGACCCGTCGTCTCGCCCGCCAGCATCCGCGACGCCCAGCCGGCCACGTCGGCCAGCGGCAGCCTGGTCACCGGAAATGACGCAGAAACGCGGGGCCAGAGATCCGCAAGCCTTCTCCAGAGCGCGGCCCGCTCGGCCTGGGTGGGCAGGCCCGCGGCGTCGATGCCGGCGAGCGTCACACCCCGGAGGATGAACGGATGCACGCTCGTGACGAGGTCGGCTCCGCCCGCCATGCCGATCGCCGCCACGGCGCCCCCCGGCCGCACGGCCCGCAGCACATCGGCCAGCAGCGGGCCGCCGACCGTATCGACCACGCCGGCCCAGCGGCCTTTGACGAGCGTTTTCGGGGTGGGGTCACGAATCGCCTCGGGGGCCACCACCGCCTCGGCACCGAGCCCGCGGAGCGACATCACGGCGGACGGCTTCCGCGAGCAGGCGACCACGCGCCGGCCCGCGGCGGCGAGCACCGCGACCGCGAGCATGCCGACGCCGCCGCTCGCTCCGGTCACGAGCCAGGCCTCGTCCGGCACGGCAGCTCGCGGCGCCACGAGATCGGCAAGCCGATCGCAGGCGATCAGCGACGTCAGGCCTGCCGTGCCGAGGGCCATGGCCGCCTCGGCCGAGAGACCATCCGGGCGAGCGATCACGGCGGTCGCCGGTGCCCGCACGAGCGAGGCGAAGCCACCGTCGCGCGATTCGCCGAGGCCGTGTCCGGTGACCACCACCGCCGTACCGACGGGCGTGCTTCCGCCGGCCACGACCACGCCCGCCACGTCGATCCCGGGCACCAGCGGCGAGGTCCGCATCACGCCCGGGTGGCCCGAGCAGCAGAGGGCGTCCTTGTAGTTGAAGCCCGCGGCCTCGACCCGCACCACCGCGTCGCCGGAGGCCGGGATGGCGTCGGCGGCCCAGCCGAGCCCGTCGAGCCCCGCGGCAACGGTGCCATCCGGCAGCCGCCGCACCCGCCAGCAGGTTCCGTCGCCGATTTCAGCCATTCAGTCCGGCCCTCCGGATTCCGTGCCGCGGACGCGCCACGAAACGATGGCGCCGTCTATACTCCGCAGCGGCCCGGAATAGTACCGCGGCCCCGACCCGACCATCCACCCACAGGAGCCGACGACGACGATGGGAAACGCCCTCGAGTTCACCGACGACAACTTCCAGAGCGACGTGCTCGGCTCCTCCGTGCCGGTGCTCGTCGACTTCTGGGCCCCGTGGTGCGGACCATGCCGGATGATCGGGCCGGTGATCGAAGAGCTCGCGGCCGAGAACGCGGGGACGTTCAAGGTCGGCAAGGTCAACGTCGACGACAACAACCGCCTCGCGATGGCCTACAACGTGGCCAGCATCCCCACCATCATGATCTTCAACGGCGGCAAGCTCGTGCAGCAGTTCATGGGCGTGCAGTCGAAGGCCAAGCTCCAGCAGGCCCTCGACGAGGCGAAGTCGGCCTGACCGACTACGCCCCCGCCGTCGCCAGCACCCCGGCCTCGTCGGCCGTGCCTCGCCACCGCTCCACGGTCGCGTCGTCCACGAAGCCGGCGAGGTCGAAGTTGGTACCGGGCTGACGGAGCTTCTCCACCGCCTTCGCCTCGATCTGCCGGACCCGCTCGCGGGTGACGTCGAAGATGGTGCCCACCTCCTCGAGCGTGTAGGAGTAGCCGTCGGCGAGGCCGAACCGCAGCCGGAGGATCTCCCGCTCGCGATACGACAGCGAATCCAGCGCCCGCGCGACCGTGCCCTGGAGCGACTGCTGGTTCACGCCCTTGAGCGGATCCTCCTCGCGACGGTCGCCAACGAAGTCGCCCACCGACCCCTCCTCCGAGTCGCCGAGCGGCTGGTCGAGCGAGACCGGCCTGCGCGCCATGCGGCAGATGCATTCGGCCTCCTCGACCGAGAGCCCGGAGATCTCCGCGAGCTCCTCGACGGTGGCGGGGCGGCCGTGCGCCTGGAGGAAGTCGCGCTGCACGTTCCGCATCCTCGTCATCGCGTCGACCATGTGCACGGGCACGCGGATCGTGCGGCTCTGGTCGGCGATCGCCCGCGTGATGGCCTGCCGGATCCACCAGGTGGCGTAGGTCGAGAACTTGAAGCCCCGGGCATGCTCGAACTTGTCCACGGCCCGCATCAGGCCGGAGTTGCCCTCCTGGATGAGGTCGAGAAACGTCAGCCCGCGATTGCGGTAGCGCTTGGCGATGGAGATCACGAGGCGGAGGTTGCCGGCGGCGAGATCCCGCTTGGCGGCGTCGTACCGCGACTGCAGATCCTCCAGCCGTTCGAGCCGGCGACGAAGCGTCGGGCGACTCTCGCGGGTGGCCAGCAGGATGCCGCGCCGCTCCCGCTGCAGGTCGGTGGCGGCGGCCCGGTCGATGGCCGCGGCGCCCGTCGCCGCGAGCTGGTCGCCGATTGCGTCGTGGCGGACGGCCATGGCCCGCAGCTGGCGGAGCAGGGGCAGCAGCCGATGGATCCGCAGCTGCATCTCCTCGACGAGCCGCACGCCCTTGTTCCGCTGGCGAACGAGACGCCGCCAGGCCGCCCGACGGGTGTCGTCCGGCATGCTCTTCGACATCGCAACCCGGAAGAGCCGTCGCTTCTCCTGCTCGATCCGCTTGAGGGTGGCGAGGTTGGGGCCGATCCGCTTGAGGAGCCGCTTCTTCTCACGGGTGTTGGTCACCGACACCTCGATCGTGCGGTCGAGCCGCAGGGTGCCGGCCTGCACCCGCTCGAGCAGCTGGATGGCACCGGCGATGACGAAATCGTTGGCGAGCAGCGTACGGCGGAACCTCCGCCTCCAGAGCTCGATCTGGCGGGCGTGCGCCACCTCCGTCTCGCGGTTGAGCAGCGGGATGCCGCCCATCTGCAGGAGGTAGAGGCGGATCGGGTCGTCGATCACGGCCGTGCGCCGCGCGGCGGCGGGCCGACCCGGCTTCGGCGTCGCGGAAGGCTTGCGTCGCGGGTCGTTGTCGGTGGCGGCGGTCCGCATGGGAGGGTCCCGGGGGGTGGCGGTGGCCCGGCCCGGAAGGTTTCCCGGAGCCCCGAGGGCCACCGGCATGACGTCACCGCAGATTCGATGCCGAACCGGCATCCAGACCGGGCGAAAACCGTCCCCGGGCTGATTTCAGGCCCGCCGACCTCGGAAGCCGGCCGCCAGGGCCGCGCGGCGTGTCGCCACGAGGCGACACCGACCCGGCGACGTCGCCCGAATGCACCGGACCCGGCCTCGCGACTCAAGAAGATCCCGGAGCCCACACGAAAAGCGAAGGGGGGCCGGTGCGCCCCTGGCGCTGTAGAATCCGATTGCAGCGTTCGTGACGATCGCGAGGGCCGGGGGATCGCCCGCGCCGGTCGGGGTGCGGGCGGCGGAACACTCGATGCTCAACTACCTGCTGCTCGGCCTCGTGGTGGTGTTGCTGCTTGCGGGCCTGATCTCCATCGGGGTCGGTAACAAGCGGTGGAACTGGGGTACGGTCACGGCCGCGATCCTCACGCTCCTCATGGCCTGTGGGTTTCTCGTGCTCGCCTCGCGGATGGCGGCCTACGAGTGGAAGTGGCGGCAGGCCATTCAGGCCAAGCAGACGCAGTTGGCCAAGGTGGAGGATGGCCGCGTCCCCAGAGGCCCGGGCGGCCTTCTCGTGGATGCCGACGGGATCTCGTCGCTGCAGAAACTGCGGGACGAAAAGGCCCGCTGGCAGCGGGCCTTCGATCGGATCGACTCCTGGCGGGGAAGCCGCTGGGAGCACTGCTCCTTCCAGCCGCCCACGGTCGGCGGCCAGCCTGACGACGGCACCCTGGAGTTGAATCTCGAGGGCCGCAAGGACAGCGGAGCGGAGGCCGACGGCGATGCGGCTGCGGCGGAAGCCCCGGCCCCCGAAGCCGGCGGAGAGGCCGCCGCGAAGCCCGCGGCCGGCAAGGATCCGCTCGATGTGGGGGCAACCGTGTTTCTCTTCGACGAGCGGACGACCAAGGATGGCGGCCGCTATCTCGGGGCGCTGACCGTCAAGGCGGTGGCTCTCAGCCCCGACAAGAAAACCTGCACGCTCACCGTCGCCCCGACGGAAACACCCGACAAGTACGACCTGGCCGTGTGGAGCGAAGCCTACGACAAGTCCGTCACGGTCTACGATCGGCTGCCGAGCGACCGCTGGCTCGCGTTCTCGCGGACGCCACAGGAGGACGACGGCAGCGGCGTGATGCCGCCCGTGAAGACGCCGTCGCTCGAGGACGTCGAGAAGATGGTCGCGGAACTCGACGCGGGCGGCGAGTTCGCCAGTGAGATCAAGGATCACGAAATTCGCGTCGTGCCCAAGGACGAGTGGCCGGCCGTTCGAAAGCAGCTCGAGGACAAAAAGGCGCTGCCCGGGGAGTACTGGGCGAAGGTCAAGCTGACGAAGACGGTCGATACGCTCGGCGCCGGCCTCGACGACGAAGATGCCCGGAGCGAGCTGCCGGAGGGCGCCGAGGTGGAGTTCGACCTGCAGACGGCCTTCGAGCTCCAGGACCAGCAGATGGCCACGATCGAGGAGGTCCGCTACCGGCGGCCGCTCCGCGACAGTGGCACGCTGCTGCACGGCGGTGTCGTCGAGGGAGGGCGAAAGGGAGAGGAAGGTTCAGCGATTCCGGTGGCGGGCGTGGCGGGCATGGTGGAATCTGTCCGCCGCGAGACGGCGATTCTCGAGGCCTGGCTGGAGCGGCTGAAGAAGGCGAAGGACAGCATCGCGATCGAGGCCAAGGCCACGGAGAATCGGAAGACGGAACTCGCCGGGGATCTTTCCAACTGGGTGCGCGACGCCGACGAGGCCACCCGATTGGCGGTCGCCTTCCAGGCCGAACTGGACCGATCCGAGGCGCAGCGGAAAACGGTGACGGCCGACGTGATCCGGCTAGGCCGCGAACTGCGGGTGGCCATGGGGGCCCTGGTGGCGAGGATCGACAGCGTCGCCCCGCCTCCCACGCAGGGAGCGGCGGCCGCGCAGTAATCCCCGCGGCATCGACGTCCGTCCGGCCCGTCGGATACATTCACGGGTCGTTCCGGGCCACCCGTCGCCGGCGCCATGACCCTCGCAGGATTGCAAGCCCCATGACCGCCGCCACCCGCGCCGGACACACCAACACCCACCGCCTCCGGAAGGCGGTCCATCACAGCAAGCTGGCCAGCAAGCGGGGCGTGCTCGAGCGGATGTTCACGCTCTGGTTCCGCGGCTTCGTCTACAACCAGATCTGGGAAGATCCGCGGGTCGACGCCGAGGCCCTGCGAATGGGTCCGGAGTCGAGCATCCTCACGATCTCGAGCGGGGGCTGCAACGTCCTGAACTACCTGATCCATCGCCCCAAGCGGATCGTGGCGATCGACCTCAACGCCAACCACATGGCGCTGACGCGGCTGAAGATCGCGGCTCTCAAGCACCTGCCCGACTACGAGGCGTTCTACAACTTCTTCGGCTACGGCAAGCACCCCGACAACGTCGCCAACTACAACCGCTACCTGCGCGACGCGCTCGACCCCGACACGCGGGCGTTCTGGGAGACGACGGACTGGCCGGGCAAGGCCATCGGCCCGAAGCGGATCAACTACTTCAAGACCGGGCTCTACGAGAAGGCGAAGCTGGGGCAGTTCTTCCGCGTCGTGCACGGACTCGCCCGGAAGATGGGCCGCGACCCCACCGCGATCCTCCATGCCACGAGCGTCGCCGAGCAGGAGCGGATCTTCGACGAGCAGTACGCGGCGCTGTTCGACAACCGCGTCGTCCGCTGGATGGGGCGGCAGCCCGTGGCGGTCTACAGCCTCGGCATCCCGCCCAGCCAGCATGCCGCGATGCTCGAGGAGCACGACGGTGACGGTGGACGGCTGTTCGACATGTACAAGCAGCGGCTGCGGCGGCTGGCCTGCGGCTTTCCCCTCGACGACAACTACTTCACCTGGCAGGCCTTCGGCCGGCGCTACGACCACGAGGGCCGACGGGCCCTTCCCGACTACCTCAAGCGGGAGAACTACGAGACGATCAAGCAGGCGGTGAGCTGCGTGGAAACGCACATCGCCTCGCTCGCCGACCAGATCCGGCACGAGCGGCCCGGCAGCCTCAACTCCTTCATTCTTCTCGACAGCCAGGACTGGATGCCGCCGGCCGTCATCGACGAACTGTGGACCGAGATCTCCAAGGTGGGGGCGGCGGGCACGCGGGTGATTTTCCGGACGGCAGGCGAGCTCTCGCCGATCGAGAAGTCGCTGTCGCCGGCCACGATGGCCCGGTTCCGGGCACACGCCGCCGAGGCGCGGGCCCTCAGCGCCCGCGATCGCTCGGCGATCTACGGAATGTTCCACCTCTACGAGCTCGTGGATTCGCAGACCGCATGAGCGAGCCCCTGGCCGCCGATCAGGCCGTGGCGATGGACCGGATGTACCGGGTCACGCGGCACGTCTACGACATCACGCGGGCGTATTACCTGCTCGGCCGCGACCGGATGCTCGCCAAGGTCGTCACCAACCCGGGCACTGCCACGCTGGAGGTGGGCTGCGGCACCGCCCGTAACCTGATCAAGCTCGCCCGCAGGCCAGAGCCCGGCCTGCTCTGCGGCCTCGACGCCTCCCAGGAGATGCTCGACACCGCGGCGGCAAGCATCGCCCGCGCCGGGGTGCCGGCCATGGGCCACGAGCGGATCCGGCTCCGCCAGGGGCTTGCCGAGCAGCTCGACGCCCGGGCGGTGTTCGGCCGCGACGAGCCGTTCGACACGATCTTCTTCTCGTACTGCCTGTCGATGGTGCCGACGTGGCCGGGCGCGATCGAGGCGGCGATGGCCAACCTCCGCACCGGCGGCCATCTCGTGATCGTCGACTTCTGGGACCAGCGGGAGTTGCCCTCGTTCTTCGCGGCTGGCCTGAAGCGCTGGCTCACCATGTTCCACGTGCACTACCGGCCGGAGGTCCACGACGCGCTGGCGGCGCTGGGCACGAGCGGACGCGCCGACGTCACCTTCGAGTCGGTGGCCAGGCGCTACGCCTATATCGCGTCGCTCCGCAAGCGCTGAAGGCTACGGAAGCAGGAACACGAGGCCCGTGACCGTGGCGGCCTCGACGGCCATGCCGCGCAGGCTGATCGGGATCGCGGGCACCGTCCAGGGCGCACAGTCGCCCGGGCGGTAGTAGCCGAGCGGATAGACGCACTCCCACGGCAGTTCGACGCCCATCTTGTAGGGCAGCACGGGCAGCGTCGTGAAGAAGTGCGCCGCCGAGAAGAAGGGGTCGGCGAGCGGACCATGCGAGTGGCCGTAGCGTTCGAGCTGCCAGTCTTCGAAGTAGAGCGGCTTGTGGCAGTAGCCGGCCGCCTTCCACGTGAACATGGTGGTGGCGAAGCGGCGCGGCTCGAAGGTCTCCCCCTCGAGGCGGCACTCACACGGATAATCGTTGCCCGGGCGGCCGCCCACGCGGATGTCGAGATCGATGCCGGCCAGCAGGTCGTCGCGAAGACGCTTCAGGGCCTCGCGGCAGTCCTCCGCCTCCTCGGCGCAGGGTTCCTGCGACGCCGCATCGTCCTCGTCGGCCGCGGAGGCGTCGTCCGCCGCAACCGGGGTGACCGCGACGGTCGTGGTGTCGGGGTCGCGGAGGAACGTCCGCCACTCCTCAGCCGTCGCCACCAGCCCGAAGAGAAAGGCCGCCAGGAGGCCGAGGACCGGCTCACTCCGGCTTCGCGTGCTCCGCGGTGTAGTTCGGGGCTTCCTGCGTGATGACGATGTCATGGGGATGGCTCTCGCGGACGCTGGCGGCGGTCACCTGGATGAACTTTGCCTCGGTCCGGAGCTCGTCGATGGTCCGCGTGCCGCAGTAGCCCATGCCGGCCCGGAGGCCGCCGACGAGCTGGTAGACGAACACGCTCATGGGCCCCTTGAAGGGCACCCGACCCTCGACTCCCTCCGGCACGAGCTTGTCGCTGCCGCGGCCGGTCACCTTCTGACGGTAGCGCTCGCTCGATCCCTGAACCATCGCCCCCAGCGATCCCATGCCGCGATAAGTCTTGAACGTCCGCCCCTGGTAGAGGACGGTCTGCCCCGGACTTTCCGCCGTGCCCGCGAGGAGCCCGCCGACCATGCAGCAGTTGGCCCCCGCGGCGATCGCCTTGGTGATGTCTCCCGAGTAGCGAATGCCTCCGTCGGCGATGACCGGCACGCCGGCGCCGGCCGCCTCCTGCGAGGCTTCCCAGACCGCCGTGATCTGGGGAACGCCCACGCCGGAGATGACCCGCGTGGTACAGATCGACCCGGGACCGATCCCAACTTTGACTCCATCCGCGCCAGCCTTGATCAGATCGCGACAGCCTTCCCGGGTTGCCACGTTCCCCGCAACCACCTCGATCCCCCAGCGTTTCTTGATTGCCGAGACTGTCGACAGCACGTTGGCCGAATGCCCGTGGGCGCTGTCCACGATCAGCACGTCCACTCCCTTGGCGATCATCGCCGCGGCCCGTTCCTCGTCGAACACGCCCACGGCAGCCCCCACCCGGAGGCGGCCCTGCCGGTCCTTGCAGGCATTGGGAAAGCGTTTCATCATGTCGATGTCCTTGATCGTGATCAGGCCGGTGAGCAGCCCCCGGGCATCGACGAGCAGCAGCTTCTCCACCTTGTTGGCCATCAGGATCGTCTCGGCATCGTCGAGCGACACCGTGCCGGTGGCGGTCACGAGCCCCGACTTCGTCATGATCTCCGCGATCGGCGTCTCGCCGCTTTCCAGGAAGCGGAGGTCGCGGCGGGTGATGATCCCCACGAGCTTCCGCCCGTCGGCCGTGATCGGCACGCCCGAGATGTTCTGCTGATCCATCACCTCGCGGGCCCGGGCCACGGTGGCCGACGGGGGGAGCGTGACGGGGTCCATGATGATCCCGTTGGCGCTCCGCTTGACCTTGTCCACCTCCTCGGCCTGCCGCTCGATCGAGAGGTTCTTGTGGATCACTCCCAGCCCGCCCTCCTGGGCCAGGGCGATGGCCATCTCGCTCTCGGTCACCGTGTCCATGGGCGACGAGACGATCGGGATCTTGAGCTCGATGCCGCGGGTGACCCGGGTGCTCGTGTCGACCTCCGACGGGACCACGGCCGAATACCGGGGCACCAGGAGGACGTCGTCGAAGGTGATTCCGGTGGCGACGATTTTCCCGTCCATGAGGCCTCCCTGGGCGCGGCAGCGCGATGGAAAAGTCGCGGATTATG
>Ga0315904_10013881_pt1 | contig 10061 bp, 5 predicted proteins | sample LakEriMetagenome_6_FD_203529 | JGI IMG/M metagenome (GOLD analysis project Ga0315904, IMG submission 203529) | Freshwater fungal communities from buoy surface, Lake Erie, Ohio, United States - Buoy 12 MA120 | ecosystem: Environmental > Aquatic > Freshwater > Lake | place: USA: Lake Erie, Ohio...
AAAGCGGCGAATGTCGTTTTCTGTTTTTACAAGATCTGCAATTTGTTCCAAGAACCAGCGGTCAATGCGGGTTAGTTTTTGCACTGAGCTAATAGGCACACCCAGGCTGAGTGCATCTTTCAGTTGGAAAATTCGATTCCAAGACGCATGCTCCAAACCTTCTGCCAGTACCTCCAAATTTCTTTCAGCAGGTCTATCGGCACCCAATCCATGGCGGCCAATTTCCAAGCTCTGACAGGCCTTTTGCAGGGCTTCTTGAAAGCTTCTGCCAATGGCCATAACCTCACCTACAGATTTCATTTGGAAGCCCAGGCGTTTGTCGCTGCCGTGGAACTTATCAAAATTCCAGCGTGGAACTTTCACGATAACATAATCGATCGCGGGTTCGAAGAACGCTGAAGTAGTCTTGGTAACTGGGTTCTTGAGTTCGTCTAGATAATACCCAATGGCCAATTTGGCTGCAATTTTTGCAATCGGATATCCGGTTGCTTTCGATGCCAGCGCAGAGCTGCGGCTTACCCTAGGGTTGATTTCAATAGCTATGATTTCCTCATCTTCAGGATTTACCGAAAACTGCACGTTACAGCCGCCTGCAAATACGCCCATGCTGCGCATCATTTTAAATGCCATGTCGCGCATGTTCTGAAAACAAGTATCACTCAGGGTCATCGCAGGAGCCACAGTGATACTATCGCCCGTATGGATTCCCATAGGGTCAAAATTCTCAATCGTACAAATTACTGCGATATCGTCTTTTCCATCGCGAAGCAATTCTAACTCGTATTCTTTCCAGCCCATTACGGCTTTTTCTACCAATACCTCATGCACTGGACTGGCTTCTAAGCCGCGCTGCAAAGCTTGGTCAAATTCTTCTTTCTTAAACACAATGCTACCCCCTGTTCCGCCAAGGGTATAGCTCGGACGAATAACCAAAGGAAACCCAATCCGTTGGGCAATTTCTTTACCCTCCAAAAAGCTATTGGCAATTTGACTCTCGGCAACACCTACGCCCAGTTCAACCATTAAGTCTTTGAACTTGTCGCGGTCTTCCATCTTATCGATGGCCTCGATATTTACACCAATAATTCTGCAATTGTACTTTTCCCAAATTCCCAGCTCATCGCATTCCTTGGCAAGATTCAGTGCGGTCTGTCCTCCCATAGTAGGAAGCACGCAATCAATCTTCTGCTCTTGAAGAATCTTTTCAATACTTTCTGGGGTGAGGGGCAGCAGATACACATGGTCAGCATTCATTTTGTCTGTCATGATGGTCGCAGGATTGCTATTAATCAATGACACGAGAATGCCTTCTTCACGAAGACTGCGGGCAGCTTGACTACCTGAATAATCGAATTCACAGGCCTGACCAATAATGATGGGTCCAGAGCCGATAATGAGAACGTGATTGATGGAATTGTCTTTTGGCATTTCCTTAAAAAATTGTGCAAATTTAGGGGATGAAGCCCATCCTAAAGGTGCAAACTATGGTGTTGTTGAAAAGATTTGTTTCGTGAAGCTCAAATCTTTCTACTTGAGAAGGTGCCTAATGTGCTGCAATGCCCAATAGCACTGCGGTGTTAGCGCTTATTTTACAGGATACCAAATGCGGGTAAGGAGCTTTGCCGGATCCTTTTCAACAGCAGGATCAGTGACATATTCCTCAATGGCCGGACCTTGGAAGGTCTTCTTGTTTTCAGTCATGTACATTTCCAAGGCTGCATGCCCTTTTTCTGTTTGGTCATAGGGGCCATAAAAATCCACAGAAATTGCAGCAGCAGAGGCAATAGCAGGGAAACTAATGGTTCCTGAGGCTGTTCCAGCTTTTGTTACTGGAAAAGCTACTGCCATATCCACTTTATTGCCTTTCTCATCCCACGAATAGTAGATACTGTGCATAGGACCCGTAACCGTAATTCCATTTTTTGACGCAAAGGCCATGATTTCACCACTGGCTTCTCCATAAATCTGGCCCGAACTCTTTAGAAATGCATCCATATCCATTTGCTTGCGAAAGGCAATAAACTGGGTTTGGGGGTATGTGCTTTCTTGAACAGCATTCATGCTATAAGAAGCTACGCCTTTTTGACTCTCGCAAACCATCTTAAGTTTCGCAAGTCCGGCCTCATAATCGGGACCTACCATTTTTTCCATGTTCATAATGACACCCATTACCCGGCCCATAAATCCATTTTCTCCATACATAGACCAAGTTACAAATACACCCCCTGCGCTGTCTTTAAGCTCAAATGAGGTGCGAGAAGTCATTCCCCAGTCTTCAAAAACCAAATCAGATTCACGGAAAGACATGGGTTTGCTCACCAAAATGGTCTGGCTGCCATTTCCCTGACTTTCGCTTTTCCAGGTGTATTTGGCTCCTACTTCGCCATCTGTTCCTTCTATTTTCTTGGTCATGGCGGTATCTCGTGCAGTCCAAGCCGACCAGTTGCTGAAATTGTCCCATTTAGAAACTTGTTCCCATACTACCGCTTTATCAGCTTGGATGAGTATGCTTCTGCTGAGTTTGAAACTGCGCGGTCCGATGAGGTAAAGCACGGTGAGCAACACCGCAATAGCCAATGCGATGATGAGGAGGATTTTGATAAGTTTTTTCATAGTTATTTTACTTCAAATCTATCCAACCTGCTGAGAAAAACAAGTTAAATATTCGGTTTTTCCAAGTGCTTGCCTGTCTATGTTGCTTTCAATTCCGTGTTGCGGCATGCTAGGAAATATGCCAATGAAAGTAAAGGTTATTTCAAAAAAATAGCCGCCCTAGGGCGGCTATTTTTTCTATTCCGAATGCTTCGGATGTTATTTAATTACAAAAGTTTCAGAGTAAACAGAACCATTGTTGTCACTTACACGGGCGGTATACACGCCAGGTGCAATTCCTGCCAATGAAAGTTCCACTTCAGTTCCACTGTTCTTGTTGCTCAAAACAACCCTGCCATCAACAGCAAGAATTTCAACGCTTCCCAATGCAGCTACACTGCTAATATGCAAGACGCTTTGAGCAGGGTTAGGATACAATTTCAAACCGTTGGCAGCAAAACCTTTAACACGGCTCGCTTCATTGTCGCGAATAATCAGGGTTAAGGTACTGTCTTTTCCCGCGTTTGCTGGTCCTACAATATTGCGAATGGCGAATACAATGTTTTTGTCACCATCGCTAGCATTATCATCGCTAATGTTCATTTTGATAGGCAACACACTGTTGTTTTTCAACACAGAAATGGTGCGGCTTGCAAAATCATAATCTGCAGGAGATACCGCAGTTGCAGATTTGATAACCACATCATAGGTGTAATTTTCATCTAGTGGTGCAACCGAGAAATCGATGCGGAAAGAGTCTGCCAACTCTGTGATGGTATCAGTGGCCTTGCTAAACTGCACTACAGGCAAGCTGGCTGCAACGATATCGCTGAGTCTGCGAGGTGCCAAGTAGTAGCCAGAAGTGAAAGGAGAGCTGCCGTCAAATTGCTGACCTACGCCTGTTACATTCATATATACAGGAGGAACTGGAGTTCCGTCAATATCGGTTTCAGAATCAATATAGATAGAATCCAAGTTGCCATCGGTATGTTGGATGCCCAAATACTTGAAAGTGTTTGGACCCAAGGCAGTTGTTGGCCACTGAGAAGGATCTACCAATTTCACACGATTCACTTTCGCCAATTTTGATTCGTTGTCTTCAGTCATGTTTTTCACCACTGCAGGTGTCATCAACGGACGACCTGAACCCAATTTGATGATGGTATCTAGGAATTGCAACTCACCCAATCCTGAGAATTGGCGGATGCTGCCTTGGCAAATAACGCTGTCGCCTTCAGTTGGAGTATATCCAAAAGTTTTGGCAGGTGAAAACACCGTAATACCTCCAGTTGCGTCAATCATTACGAATTGTAGGCCAGTTACGCGCACATTGGTGCTGTGAACCACACCGCGCACACGGCATTTTACGTTTGCAGAGTCATTGGCTCTGTTTGGCAAGCTTTGCGCATTGATGGTGCCAATAGGATAAATAGGGAAATCATTATTGATAATGTTGATGCTTAAGGTATCATCGCTGAGCACTTTTACATTGCTCAATACACCCAAACCAAAGATGATGTTTTCTGTTGCTTCGAAATTGTCGTCATCAAGAATAGGCACATTTACCACAAGGGTATCAGGGGTGTTTTCGTCGATGGTTTTGATTTGCGAAGTAGGACTAAACGTGAAGTCTTGACCTTGGGTCGCAGTTCCACCACTAAGCAAACGCAATGTGAAGTCACCCCCTGCATCGGTTTTGAAAGGAATTTCAATTCTTACATTAAATGAGCCTCCGTTTTCATTAATAGTCAATTGTTTATCGATAAAACGAACCTGAGCAGGACCATCATTGTCTAGGATAACAACAGTAAGCGTAGAGTCAGTCACTTGGCCTTGACCTGTGATTTGGCGTATCACCAAATTGAAGGTGTCGTTAGGGTCGCCGTTAGCGTCATTTACAATACTGCAAGGAATCAACAAGCTATCTGCGCCGGTGGATTTGCCTATACTAAAGGTTGAATCAACACCAGAACCAATTCTAAATTCACCAGGGATAAAGCTGCTATCGCCTTTTGACTTTACAAATATTTTTACTGAAGAAGCAGTACCTATTGCCTTGTCCATGCGGATACGAAGTGATACACTTCCTGCATCTTCCTTAGCCACAACAATTTTCTTCGCGAAAGAGATATTTGCAATATCATTGTCGGTCATGTTTACTGTATGCGCTACTTCAGTGCCAATAACGCAGTTTGAAGGTTGGTCTAGACGAAATACAATGCTTTCGCTTGTTTCGCTAATGTTGTCATCAGTAATGGTGATTTTGGTTGTGTCATTTGCAACTCCACCTGGCTTGAATGTTATCGTTTTAGGACTAGAAACGGTGTAATCTGTGCCATTGGTAGCAGTACCACCCAATACTTGCATTCTTATAGACTGGGATTTGTCGTTGCTATATCTTCTTACTACATATACTTCTGTAGTACCTGCGCCTTCGTTGGTGCTAGAGGTGCGCGCCCAGAATTGAACTTCAGGTTGTACCAATGCTGCATCATTTTCATCAAGTGCAATGGCTGTTAAACCGCCCGAAGGATCCACAGTGTTTTTTGCAGATGGACCCCAAACGCCGTTGCTATCACTATTGCCATAAATTGGGAAACCCGAATATCGGTCTATATTTTCTATCCGTCGCACCCCTGTAGAAAGGTTGTTCGGGATAATGGCGCCCCAGTTACCGGCAATGCCTTCAACACTGTTTTTATAGAAGTTAACCGCAGAGGTACCAATAGACATGCCATCATTCTCAATCATAGAAACAGCTAAGGGGCGGGTTGAACCATTGTAATCGTCATATAATGCCACAAAAGATTTGGCATTTGCCATGCTGTGGCCCCAAATGCCTGTGCCAGTGGTATCGCTTTTGTTGGTCGCGAACTTTAGCATCTTGATAGAGTCTTGGCAGTAGCCTTTCAAGGTGTCATTAGTAGCCAAGCCGCGCAGTGTAATGCTTGGGTATATGTATTTTCCTTGGGTAAAACGGGCATTGGTCGTTACGATAAAACCAAACCAACCTTCGTAAGAACCAGAACCATCGGAATACAAGGTATCATGGTTCACCCCAGTTGAAAATGCAGGTGCACTGGTAGTTTTCCAGTTGCCCGAATCTAGGAAAATAGGATTACCAGCACCTGGAAAAAGGGCCGTGCTTTTGAAATCTCCAGATCCAATACCTCTGCTCACATATTGATATGGAGCATTGGGTTGTAAACCTGAAATTCTTGCACGGTAAACTACTGGCAATCTATAACTACCTCCAGCAGAGGAAGCTGCAAATTGTGGCACACGTACTGCATCAAAATTGATGGTGGGCCCTTGACCAAACACCTGAAAGGCTGTTAGGGTCAGACAAATAAGTATGAGTCTTTTCATTATATTCCTAGTATAATGCAAAAATACCTTAATTCGGGCAATTTTTAGCAATTCATGTGCCCCAGTAGCAATAAGAAATTAATTTTTTAACCTTTTGCTAATGCAAGACCTGCTATTCCTATCTCACCTACCTGTGCATTTACCAGTGTCTGTGCGCATGATTCCAAAGTGGCACCGGTTGTAATTACATCATCAACAAGCATATAGCTGCCACTGTGAACCCTCGCTTTGGGATTCATACCGAACACCTGTTCTACGTTTTCCCACCGGTCAATGCGGTTGCGTCGCGTTTGGCTTTGGGTATATTTTTTACGAATCACCATATCCGTGCGTATGGCACAGCCAAAAATCTCTGCCATTCCTGAGGCGATTGCTTCACTTTGGTTGTATCCTCGTTGCCTTTTTTTTCGCGGGTGTAAGGGCACAGGTATTATTCCATCAGGCTTGAAATTTGTGTTGTGTAGCAAGAGTTCTTGAGCAAATAAACGCCCCAAAGTACTAGCCAATTCTCGCCCTCCGAGGTATTTGATGTCGTGCAGTAGTTTTTTCGAAATGCCTGTTTCCTGAAAGTAAATGAATGCACTGGCATACGCAACAGGGATGCGCGCCCTAAAAAGGTTCTCAACGGGATTTCCCTTTTGAAAACCAAAGCCCGTTTTAGGCAGTTCTTGAAAGCAATGTAAGCACAGGCCTTGTTCTCCTGTGACGAGCCATCGCTGGCATACATGACATACCCTTGGGTAAATCATGTCTTGCAATAATCTTAGGGGTTGCAGTATTTTCAAGGTATAAAAGTGTAAAACAAGAGTACTGCAAATAAAACCGCGCATCTCAAAAAACAAAATGTAGAATTCACAGGTTTACCTACGAAATTTGCAGCTCCATGTCAGCACGCACCCAACGAGATATACCGAAAGCCAGCTTGAACGCTGCGAACATTCGCAAATCCCTGAGAGTATTTACATTCATGAAATCCTCAGACCGTTGGCTCTTTGGATTGGGAACCGCATTCTTGGCCTTAACTGCTTTTGCTGCCATATTGTTCCCCATGTTGCTCGGAGATTTGGTGGATGGTGCCTTTGTGAAACCTATGCCCGGTAAAACAGGTTCACCCTCGGTAGACCAGTTGGAGACAACCGCCTACTATTTCATCTATCTATTTATTGCGCAAGCGGTATTTTCCTTTTTAAGAATTTCCTTGTATGTAAGGGTTACTGAGAACCTCACCTACGGAATTCGGAAAGCCTTATTCAACAACATCATCATACAAAAGATGGAGTTTTTCAACGCCACACGTGTTGGAGATTTGCAAAGCCGTTTTAGCTCTGATATTGCCCAAATACAAGATACCTTTACCACAAACATTGCAATGTTTTTGAGGCAATTGCTCATTATTTTAGCCGGTGGTGTGGCCTTGTTTTTTGCCTCCAGTACCTTGGCGCTGTATATGTTGGCCACGGTTCCCGTTGTTGTGATTGTATCGCTTATTTTTGGCAAATACATCCGAAAAATATCCAAACAAGTACAAGATTTTACGGCTGATAACAATGTGGTAGTTGAAGAAACACTAAGTGGAATTCAGAATGTAAAAAGCTTTACCAATGAAAATTACGAGAAGGACAGGTATGGAATTAGCGCTGAAAAACTTCGTAAAGAAAGCATTTTCAGAGGCCTACTCCGAGGCGGATTTTCTTCATTTATTATCGTTTGCTTATTTGGCAGCATCGTATTCCTCATATTCATGGGTCTCACCATGGTGCGTGCGGGTGAGATGAAAATTGGGGACCTCTTTGAATTTATGATGCTCACGGGTTTTGTGGGCGGCAGTATTGGCGGAATTGCTGAGCAGTTTGTGCAAATTCAAAAAACCATTGGCGCGGTAGAACGTGTAATGGACTTGATTGATCAGGAGGGTGAAGATTTTAAGACCCATAGTGACTCCGCCCCAATCAAAGGGGATGTAGAATTTAAAAATGTAGGCTTTTCCTATCCCGGTAGACCTGAGTATCCTGTATTGAAGGAAGTAGGCTTGGCCGTGAATCATGGCGAATCATTAGCTATTGTGGGTCCAAGTGGAGCAGGTAAAAGCACCCTGGTGAATTTGATTTATCGTTTTTATGAACCCAGTTCAGGTGAGTTGTTAATTTCAAACCAAGCGGCACACACCTTTAATCTGCATCATTTGCGCAGTCGAATGGCCCTGGTACCGCAAGAAATCATGTTGTTTGGCGGCAGTATTGAAGAGAATATTCGGTACGGAAATCCCCAAGCCACGGATGACATGGTTCAAGCAGCTGCGGCAAAGGCCAATGCGCATGATTTTATTCAAGGATTTCCAGATGGATATAAAACCTTGGTAGGCGATCGGGGGATTCGTCTCTCCGGCGGACAAAGACAGCGCGTGGCTATTGCTAGGGCAATTCTCCGCAACCCAGATATTTTGTTGTTGGATGAGGCTACTTCAAGCCTAGATACAGATAGTGAAAAACAAGTTCAGTCTGCATTACAAGAGCTGATGAAAGGAAGAACTAGCATTGTGATTGCACATAGATTAAGCACCATACGGAACTGTACCAAAATTGCAGTATTGCGCCAAGGCACTGTGGCTGAATATGGAACGCATGAGGAACTCATGGCCTTGCCGAATGGTGTTTATAAGCGCATGGTGGAACAACAGCAGGAACCCGATAGCTTTTTTGCCAATTCGTGAAGCGTTCTTAGCAAGAACCGACTTCAAGTGTTTTCAGAAAATAGGAAAGTGAGAATGCGTAGGTGTCTATTACATAAACAGTTCTTCACCGGGTTTTTTCCTATTGCCGTTTTTAAAGCTTGGAAGCTTAGCATTTCCTAAGGTTTGCAGCAATCGGGTTTTTACCCCAGTAAGCTTTTCGAGTCTTTCGCATACTTCAAAACCCAATTTGTCTACAGCATTAAGGTGGGATTTTGAAATGTTTGGAACACCATTATTTTTTAAGTTAATGGTTTCAAAACCATCTAGCACCATCGTGCTCAACTGCCAGTTAATGATGGAAAGGTAAGAGTCATCTTCTGTTTTGGGTAGGCGGTACAAAGGGATAAGCAATCGGCAATCCCCGCAAATTACTGCGCTGTCGCGGCTGAAACAAAAAGCGCCCAATAAATGAGAACTGCTGCTCGCGCAATTGCACACCTCAGCATGTGTGCCATCGGTTCCAATCGTGCGGATTTGAAGTTTACTTTGGCACAGTGTTTCCAGTCGTTCTATTTGTTTTACAACATGCGAATTGTGGTTCTTTGCATCAAGAGAATCTTTCTCTGGTGTGAAAGGCATTGACACAATTTTTTGACCGACAATAAGTTGCGTGTGCCCTCCATTGGCAACTTGACCATTCTTATGGAAATTGCTCATGAGCCAATTGAACTCATCGAGCATTAAATCCATATCTAGGTCAGGTGAAATTTGTAGCGTAATTTCCTGAACATACATAGACGTGTTGATTATTTGGTGTGTACGTTAAACGTAGGGATTATTGTAAAATTGTGTCAATGCGTTTGAAATTATTCACAATTGAATATTGGTTCGGTCATTTTTGTGTAAGTAATTGATTGATACACGGTAAACAAATTGTCATAATATTGTCATTTAGAAGGGTCTTGCTCTGCTTGTTTTAAATACAATCCATATTGCGTATTCGATGAAGCCAAAGTTCCAAAGTTGGATTTTTATAGGTTGCCTGTTGCTATTTGCTCGGCCAGCTCTTGCCCAAGATACCCTGTATGCGCGCCAGATCATACAAAAACTGTGTTCTGAAGACTTGCATGGACGCGGATATTATAAGCAAGGTGCCCAAAAAGCTGCAGCGTTTATTCAGGAAGAAATGAAGAAAACCGCTGCGACACCGCTTCAAGCTTCTTTTGTTCAACCGTTTGAGATGCAGGCAAATGTGATTCGTAGGGTAGAATTGACCATCGATGGTAAGGTATTGGTTCCTGGCAAAGAGTATCTGGTATCTGAAGATGCTCCTAGTTCTAGCATTCGTACAGATGGCCTGCGGCCTGGGTATCAAGTTCAAGTATTAAACAATGAAAATATAGAGGACAGTGCCTATCGCATGGGATTG